>Ga0268280_1001694_pt1 | contig 14220 bp, 15 predicted proteins | sample saktaG_9_FD_190139 | JGI IMG/M metagenome (GOLD analysis project Ga0268280, IMG submission 190139) | Saline water microbial communities from Sakinaw Lake, British Columbia, Canada - sak_2011_5_24_40m | ecosystem: Environmental > Aquatic > Non-marine Saline and Alkaline > Saline ... | reverse complement strand
CTCCTGCCAGCTGACGTCCACGCCCCGTGCCTGTGCCCCGGCAGCAATACCTTTGATCTCATCGGTATACTCCTCGTCCATATAGGGCAGGAAAAGTTGAGGGGATTCATTTACAAAAAAATCCCACTCCATGCCGGTGTTTTCCAGCGTAAGATACTTGAAATGGTCAATAATTTCGGCAATCTCCGGCGCTGCAAGGTACCCGTGCTGGAACCCGCGTTCATAGGGCGGCCCCTCGATATGGAGATAGATCCAGCCGTTGTCATCGGTACGCCAGCCCCTGCCATCCGGGGAAGTGAGCGATACGTTTGCGGCCATGGCCGGTGGGACCGTGAAGAGAACAATCGCTGCAAGAAGCAGAAACCGGAGGACCCACTTTTTTTTAATAAAGACCTGATCGGGTGTCATCATGTCACAATATCCTTTCTTTTAACGTATATGATAAAGCAAACCCGCCTCACTTTCGGCTCTGCCCTCATGGATGGACTGTCAGGCAGTCATCAATCCCGATGGCCGCCGGGATGGAATAACGCTGGTGCATTGAAAATAACGATCACTTCCATGCAACAGATTTTATCAGTTAAAAAAGGGAATGTCGTATCAGGACTCTCAGGCAGGGACGGTGTTTTTTAATGGCCAGTTACGTTCTCGTTCATGGCGGCAACATGACAACCGATACGTGGAATAAACTTACGAGAGGAGAACCGGTTCATACCCCCGACGGCACGATGGGTGGCATGATATGGGATCCCGTTGTCCCTGCTCTTACGGCACAAAACCACCGCGTCTTTGCGCCGACACTCAAAGACGAACACAGCAGCAACCTGACCGAGCATATTGAGCAGGTTTGCGCGTTAATTGCCGAAAATGACTTAAGAGATATTATTCTGGCCGGTCACAGTTATGGCGGGATGGTGATAACCGGTGTTGCAGCGAAGATGCCGGACCGGATCCGCCACATGGTGTACGTCGATGCCGCATTGCCGGATCCGGGACAATCACTCTTTGACCTTATTGCTTCCGGTGGTTGCGACCCCCTCTCGTTTGCCGGCTTGGAACCGGCCCCGCCGTACGTGGAAAAACTGCAGTTTGACTCGAGGAAACTACAACCGCTGCCAAAAACTTACATTCTCTGTACAAAAAGCGAATTTAAGATCGTCACAAATGTCGCAAAGAAAAAAATTGCCGCCGGAAAAAAAGGATGGACCTACCTTGAGTTGCCCTCATCCCACGTGCCAATGGCTGACATGCCGGACGAGTTTGCGAAAATTTTGCTGGACGCCGGAAAAAATAACAAATTTTTTACATGAAAGCCAAAAAATAATCCCGGTAATCTTTTTTTCATCAACCTTATTCACCGGGCGCCTCTCCGCTTCTTCTCACCCGTGAAACACGCCCTCCCGGCAATACCCCGGCAGCTTCTCCACCGTGTCTGCCCCGGCGCATCGCGGCTTTAAGTCGCAGGCCGTGCAACGCTGGCAGTGAAGCGTATCCCGGCGCGATAAAAATCCGGCATAAAAATTGGGATTTCTCATAAAATCATTTATGAAATGAAAACGCAGTACACAAATGTATAATGAAAAATTGTCCGGATTGCGGTAGCGAGCTGACGTCTGCTGATATTTTCTGCCCCTCGTGTAAAAAACGGGTGAAACCCTCCTTTACAATCCTTGAGTTTTTATGGGAAAATTTTCGTCTTTTCACCATGATTGGTGTAATCGGAACCATGATCTCCCTTATACCCAATATGGGGACCCGGATTCTTGGGGCATCCTGGATTACCAATTCAAATAATTTTCTCCCCATCTTCCTTTCAATAATCATTTTTTTTGGAGCGATATTCTTAACTATCTGTTTTTTTATGATATTTGACCTGATTTTCCAGGGCAGGGATACTGAGAATATCCAAAAAAAGATTACTCTTTTGTCTAAAACGATTATTACCTGGTACGAGGGTGATTTTCAACGCTCCATACTGCTCGTCTGTTTAGTGCCGATGTGGGTTGGATTAGTGCTGTTTTTCATCCTGTTAATACCATTGATACCGAATAAATATTCAGGGTTGTTTGCGTCAATTCCCTGGCTTACCTGTATCCTTCTCGTCTTCTTCTCATATTTAGGGTGGACTATCGGGAAAAAAATGAGCGGAATAATCCCGGAAACGGGAAAATACCCGCGGCTGAGTATGGTTGTATTCATCATCGTGGTGATAGGATTTCTTGTCCTTGTCTTCTTTTCGATCTCCCTGTTTTTTAATACTACGGGTAATGTTCCCGGGGATATGAAAATCCGGCCGGACCAGCAGTATTTCTCCCCTCATATCTCATCGGCAAAAGGATTGCGGCTGGATATCATGAATGTATCCGGCAGTGAATTGGTTGCAAGCAGGCACATCTGGTCTGCAGATTATGGATATTTCATCAACGTCATGCCTTCAACGTCGGAAGTAACCATATTGGGAAATCCGGTGTATGATGATGATGCAAGGGATATTTACTGGACATTTTCTGAAAATGATCCTGAACAGAATAGAAAACCCGTGAAAATAGATTTACATCTGTATTCATTACAGGGAAATGAAGAGATCGCCAGTTCATCGTTATACCTGACATGGTACAACAATGATATTGTGTATGTCAATACATCGTCTGGACCATTGCCATAATTTTTTTCATAGCGTACGAAAAAAGAAAACCCCCCACCCCCTGCTGCACGGGGGGCGCACAAGCGGGCGGGGCCAGCCGGAATGTGTACCCTTTCCCCACGGCTCATGTGATCGAAAGGTATCTCTCTCCTTTACCATTAACGGTTACACCCGACACCAGCGCCCGCACCGCGTCCTGCGCCTCCCGCTCTTTGCCCGGAGGGATGGGGATGCGGAGGTTTATAACCTGCGGGCCTTCGTTTGAGACATGCGAGTACACGATCCCGACCGATGCGGGCGTCCCCGGCATATAGTTTACCGACGCGAGGTGACCGCCCCAGAACCCCCAGACATGGAACCTGCCGGCAAAGAGCACGCCGTTTCTCCCGAGATACATATCCGTTGCGTTGGCCGGGCCAAACCCCATTGCAGGCAGGCCGGCGTATATAAACACCAGCGTGAGTATGAGGAGCAGAACATATTCACTGACGGCGACATAGTCCCACCTGCCCCATGCATAACAGAACAGCACGCCCATGCCAAGGCACAGGCAGACAAAGAATAGCACGACAATCCTGAGCTTTTTCTGACGTTTTCTCTCGTCTTCCAGCATGGACCCGATCTCTTCAGGCCGGTACGACCAGCGGGCGAGGAGATCCTTTCCCGCCAGCAGGGAGTCGAGTTTTTTCCCGCTCCAGTAGAATGTGGGTGCGAAGATGATACCCAGAAAAGATACGCATCCGAGCATGACTGCGGGAAAGAAACGGCCGAACGTGAATCCCGACGGAAGGAACACGGCGGCAAACAGAATCATCAGGAGAAATGAGCCGATCGTGATAACTAACCAGATGATGCCAGTATTTTTCTCAGGGTTTTTGGAAAACCTCATGGCAGGCAGTCTCCTGATTCCGGTTTGTGTGAGTATCTGTTGATACAGTATTTAATGAGATACCAGGAATACACGTATCCCGAAGGATGATTCAACCGGGACTTCCCCCTAACCCTCACACCGGCATCCACACAATCCCACTCGGCGTCAGGAGGGAGCAGCTCTGAAATGGGGATCCGAAAACAAGCCTTCTTTTCGTTAAGTGAGGGGCGGGCAGACCCGAACTTCTAAGAAAAACAGGGGTTTTTCTGTGTCCGGCATATTACACCCCGATCCGGCGGACGATCGTGCCCACAATTAGGCCTATTTAGGGATTTTTTTTCCACGTCGGTGAACTGGTGATTTTATGCGAATTAGTCCTGTTTTTTCGCGAATTAGTCCTAAAAACCGGCCCCTGACCCAGTGAAAAGGGCAGGCACGGATCCATGCTACCGTCGGAGAATGCCGGACGGTATCGGCTGGAAAGGTTAAATCTGTTCTTAGGCTGCCTGAGGCTCTCGGTCCGGGTTGTCAGACATCCTGATCTAGAGATTGGGGTAATACTTTCCCGGTACGCCGGTCACGCGTCAACCCGGCACATCTCACAACCCCGTGAGAGTGCCTGCTCTTTCTTGCTGTTGTACCGGTAGATGGTGACCCCCTTGCATCCAAGGGATCGGGCGAGCAGGAAAATCCGGCAGACCTCGTCCACACTGGCATGTTCGGGCAGGTTCACGGTTTTTGAAACGGCATTGTCGACATGTTTCTGGATCGCTGCCTGCATGCGGATATGGTGGTCCGGAGAAATCTCGGTGGCGGTCCTGTAGAGCTCTTTTATGGTTTCGGGAACCGGTGCTGTACCGAGTGTCCCTGTCCGCTTCACCTGAGCAAGGATATCCCTGCCGGAACTGAGGGTTTTGAGATATCTTTTAAGGAGCGGATGAATGATAGTAACAGACCGGTTGCCGATCCGGCGGGTGCTGGCAAGGGAAAAAACCGGTTCGATCCCGCTGCTGGTGCCAGCGATGAGATGGAGGGACCCCGTGGGGGCAATCGTCGTCACGGTGGCATTGCGCATTGCGCCTGAGTAGATGCTCTGTTCAATCGCGGGAAACGAGCCATTCTCCTCTCCCAATTCCCTGGATGTTGCAAGTGCCTCGCGGGAAATGAGCCCCATCGTGCGGTCGGCAAAACGGAGCGCCTCTTTTGATTCGTACGGGATCTCCATGAGGATGAGGGCATCGGCAAGCCCCATGATGCCAAGCCCGATCTTCCGGGTCAGCAGGGTTTTTTCCCTGATTTCAGGGATCGGGAACCGGTTGACATCAATGACTGCATCGAGGAACTGGACTCCCCTGCGGGTAACGGTTCGCACCAGTTCCTCATCGAGTTCTCCCTTGGCGATGCACCGGGAGAGGTTGACGCTTCCGAGGTTGCAGCTCTCGTAGGGCAGGAGCGGCTGCTCACCGCAGGGGTTCGTCGCCTCAATGCTTCCGAGCCCCGGCATGGTATTCATCCGGTTGATAATATCGAGAAAGAGCACACCGGGATCGCCGGACTGCCATGCCGCCGAACCGAGTGCATGCCAGAGTTCACGGGCTTCGATGATGTTCCTGACAGAACCGTCCCGGGGATTGATCAGGTCATACTGCGAGCCGTGCTCAAGGCAATGGAAAAACTGTGCATCGAATCCGACGGAGAGGTTGAAGTTGGAAAGGCCGCCCCGGTTCTTTGCGTTGATAAAGTCTATGATATCGGGATGGGAACTGGCAAGCACCGCCATGTTTGCCCCTCTCCGTCTCCCTCCCTGTTTCACGGCATTGGTGGCCTCGTCAAAGACGCGGATGAACGAGAGCGGGCCGCTTGCCGCCCCGCATGTCGAAGATACGGGATCGCCGGCCGGACGGATATGGCTGAACGAGAACCCGGTACCTCCGCAGCTCTGGTGGATCAGTGCCATAGTGGTAAGCGTAGAGAAGATTCCCCGGAGGGAATCTTCGACTGGCAAAACAAAACAGGCGGAGAGCTGGCCGATTGGTGTTCCTGCATTCATCAGAGTCGGCGAATTTGGGATGAACAATAATTCCTTCATCACATGAAGGAAATCTTTCGATCGTGGAGTATCAACTGCATCTGCTACCCGGTAAAAAAGGTCGTCGGGAGTTTCCTGAGGGAGAAGGTACCGGTTTTTCAACAGGATTCTGGCTGCAGGAGTCAGATTCATTGCACTATCAGAGAACTTTGTTTACTTGAGGGACATATAATTGTGGGTTATTTTAGCTTCGGTGTATTTACGGAATTTTGGCCTCGGAAGGTTTTATGCAGGAATCATCCCACAAATGAGGAGCCCGGGATTTTTTTTCGCGGCCTGACTTATTGAGCTGTAATATTTTAGCACTCAAAAATTTCATGGCCGGATTTTTCCGGGCGTCAGGTTTTTTGAGCCCGTTCATTCATTCCTGAAATACCATTTATAACGGGTTATTAGTAAAAACCCGGTAGGTATAATCATACTGACAATCGAGGTCACCGAATTCAGCAATGGAAATCTGCACTGTTCTTTTCTCAAGAGGGAAAAACCGGGGAATGTTGAAAGTTTTCGTCAGTCCGTGGCAATACGCGGCGGTTGGAGTGAGGGTAATATCCACGTCGACATTGTCAAACGTGCTATTGGTCGGGTTCTTTACCTGAAAACTTCCGGTATACACATCAAAATTGCCCACTATATCCTGCGGGAACCCACCTAGATCAAGGTTGCTGACCGTGATATCATGATTCCGGGTATGGGAAACACACCCGGTAAAAAAGAGCATAATTAAAATTATCACTATCATCCAGCCAGTGCTTTTCATGGATGTCAAATCAAATGTTTCCATTTGATCCTCTCATATACTTTGTCACATCGAAATACCGGTTTGACATGACTTTTGAAAAGATCGAACAGTAAAATAGTGCTGTTCTTTTGTGATTACGGCATTTTTTAAAGCAGGATCATTTTGCTGGACGGAGATTTCAGAAGGAGAAGTGTAGTAGGTAGAGTGCAGGTTTTCCTTGGTCATGGGCCGGAATTACCTCCCCCAAAAAAACAGGGGTAAAGCCCGCCTCCCCATTTGAACCGTACACGCGAAAGAGTGTAAACCTAAAAAAACCTGTTCATGATCTTCATCGCATGGGAAAACCTGATGGGATCCTTGGATATCAGAACGTCCTTACCGGCATTTGAACGCAAATTTAAATATTTGTATGACCGACCCGGAATTCCCGGTCATCATGACAAGGTATCCCACCATATATCCTAAAATTCCGGTATCGCGCCTATGGGGTGGATAGCATCGACCCTCGTACGTTCCCGCGTATCCTGCGGATTGAGGGGCTCATTCCTTTTACCGGGTGTGCCATCCTTCTCGGATTTATGGTGACGCTGTGGGAAGTCGGGTTTTCCGGCGCTGACTGGAGCCTGTTCGTTATCGCAGGTGTGGTAGCTCTTCTTGTTCACATCGATGGCCACATCTGGAATGACATCATGGATCTGGAAATCGACCGGCAAGAGAAGAGCAGGGAAACCGGGCGGGACCGCCCCCTGGTATACGGTTGGGCGACCGTCGCCGAATACAAGAAAATGTCTGCGATTATAACAGTCCTGGTGGTGGTCCTTGCTGCGTACCTTATGACGCAGCGGATATTTATTCCATTGCTGATTATACTAGGTTTCTTTTTCGATTATGGGTATAATCATCCCTGCATCGCGCTGGCTCACCATCCGTTCACCGAATGGTACATCTTTCCCTGGCTGGTGGTCGGAGTTACGGTAACCGTTGTCTATGCTGCGACCGGCATTTTTTCTCTGCTGGCCATCATCCTGTCAGTGCTGCATGGCCTGACGGTGACCTGTTTTGTAGTGTCAATGATGCGTCGCGACGCACATTCAGACCGGCTGGGCGGGAAATGCACATCTTCCGTACTGTACCCGGGGCTGCCGCACTCGACTATCTATGGTATCATTACCCTGCTCGTATCTGTCCTGATGCTCTACCCTCTGGCTTGGGTTCTTGGAAGTATGGAGCTCTCGTATATTCTTGTCCTTACGACGGCCATTATCGCAGGGATCAATACAGTTCTCGGGGCAAGAATCGATCAACTCAGCACCCGTTCCCTGTACTTCCCCTTTCCTGATTTCGAGCTGAAAGCCCACAAACTCATGCTGCAGCAGGCCGGATCATCTATAATACATGCGGTAGCGATTAGCTTCTTTTTACTGGTGTTTGGGGGGATTGTATGAACATTGCAATTACCGGTGCCGGGATCGCCGGGGGGTACCTGGCGAAGCTTCTTGAGCAGAGGGGGATCTCACCGGATGTCTATGATGGCATGGACCATGACACCCGCTGCAGATGTCGCTCATGCGGGTGGGGTGTGCCCAGAGATATCGAAACGTACCTCATGGATGTCGGCCTCGACTTTAACGAGTACCTCCTCGAACCCATGTCCTCGATGAATTTTGACGGCCTCGTGGCAAAGACCCCCCTCTGTACCCTCGACAAACCCCGGCTTATAAGAGATTTAATACAAGGTACCAGATTAAAGCGGCAGAACCTGGGGCTGGAGGAGGCAGAAAACTATGATATTGTGGTGGATGCGACCGGGATCACCCGGGCTCTGCTGCCCCCCTGCAGGTCTGATCTTACGCTGCCGACTCTGCAGCACAGGGTGGTTGTGGAATCCAACGGCAGCAAACGCCTTGAAGCAGGGATCCACGGGAACCGGATACCCGGGCTCGGTTACCTGTGGATCTTTCCCATCGGAAATAATCACTATCATATAGGCATTGGCGGTATCGGTCTTGTGCAGCTCGACAGCCTTCTGGACCGGTTTTACCAGGACTCGTCCGGGTGTTTTTCATTTACCAAGCTCTGCAGCTGTGAGGGGTTTGTCCGGGTCGCTTCCCCATACTATTCGACACCATTTTATTTCAGAAAGACCCAAAAAGACGGGACGCCCCAGGTAATTGTTGGCATTGGGGAATCGATTGGGACCGTATCGCCATTCACGGGAGAAGGTATTGCCCATTCTCTGGAATGTGCAAGAATTTTCGCAGATTCCTGGCCGGATTATAAAAGCTATACCAGATCTGTGCTGGCCCGATTCGGATGGATGAGAAAAGAACGGGAAACGCTTGATTATCTCCTCTCGCAAGAAGGAAAGAACGGACCAAGGCTGCGAGATCGATGGAGGTTTTTCTGCAATGCCCGGCGTTCGGGCATCGGACTCCCCATGCTGGAGGCTTTCAAGCGGATGGGAAGCCTTTCGCAATGGCTGGAGAGCCCGGACCAGGAATTATGACCGTTCCTTCATCTTGCTGGCCTGGAATGCTGCTGAAAAGTGGGACGGGGTGCAATATGCGATTTTCAAAAAAACAATAGTGCCGGTTTTTCACGAATTAGTGTCAAAAATGAGCTGCCGGCCCTGGTCAAAGGGGAGGCCCAGATCCATGCTACCGTCGGAGAGTCCCGGATGATGCCGACAGGAACGGATGCCCCGGTTCTCAGGCTGTCCCCGGCTCTCTGCCCAAGTTGTCGCGATTCTTAACGATACGCGTAAATAAATATTACTTACAGTACTTTTGTATGACGCTCACTTCACGGGAGATCATTATTGTCGCTGGCAGTCTTGTTGCAATTTTTGCAAATATCATCAACATTGCGATGGGTGCAACAGGGATCGGACTTTACCTGTCCGTGTTTGTTATCCTGATGTTTGTTCTCGTTATTCTCCTGACGCTCGTAAAAGAACAAAAAAAGATGACATAAGGATCGTATCCCTGCACCCGTATGAACGGGGCGGTTCCCCGGGAGGGGCCACCTGATGCGGACAGGCGCTCTTCGATCATTGTGTTGCCTCCGGATTACGTGCAGGTGCAGCGGGATTACTTTATGATTGAAGAGTAAAACATTGACTATGACAACCCGTCGCCCGCCAAAGCCCCGGCCGTACCCGCAGCCTCATTCCGACCCGGAAAGAAGGTCTCAACCCGGCCAGGACCAGCGGCCGGACAAGGATCGTACTCCGGCCCGGGGCACGGATGATGAGAAGCGCCATTCCTGGTCCCATAGCCAGGATCAATCCTCTGGCGAGGAAGATCATACTCAGGGGTGGGATCAAACGCACGGCAGGGACCGGGGAACGGGCCGGGACCGGATCCGGGGTAAAGACCGGACAGGGTCATACAGGGATTGAGTTTAAGGATATCTGAACCGTGTGTAGCAATCCATGGTGGACGCGCCCGGACACGATATACCGGGAATTATGACCGTGGACCCCGGGTCACCTGTCCGCCGGCTGCCCGGATCATCTCTTCAATTTTTGTGAGCAGTTCTTCATCGTTGAGCGCAAAATCAAGCAGCTCAAAACGGTTCACGAGCGCGATGGGCTTGAGGATGACCAGCGGTTTTTTTCCCGCAGTTTCACCGGGATAATCTACCGGTACCACGGTCATCGTGTCGTCTCCCCACACCGCAACGTTCCCAAACCCTGTGGTATCCCAGAGTTTCCTGACAATATCCTGCGTTATCATGCGATGTTATTCCCGGATTGTTGGTACAGAAACAGGTTCACCTTGATATTTAATTCCTTGGCAGAAAGGAGAAGAGTGCGTCCGGGTCCGGGCTCCGTTCCGTGAAGCGCCCGGTCATGTCAGTTCAGCCGGTAATGGACCGTCCACTGGGTCTTCCTGATGAGTTCGATATGTCGTAAGACCCTGAGCCAGCCCAGTTTCTTCTCTCCGGAATCAAAGTAACTCCATTCGTCAAGGAACTGTATCCCGGCATGCCATTGTTCCATCTCATGAGCGTCACGGATACCGGACCGGAACATGGCATCCTTTCCCATGTGCAGCTGCCGCTGTATCTTGTGGTCCAGCATTTTTTTTAACCGGGGCCTGAGCCATACTGAATTCACTACTTCACAGACCAGTTCGGAGCCCGGGAACTTTTTCTGGATCTCCAGCACCAGCGATTGGACATCCTTCCCGTCAAGGTACATGAATACTCCTTCTGCCATGAACAAAAACGGCCCTTTGTGCCGCAGGACCGGCGCCATCCAGGTAAAGTCCAGTACCGAGGAAGCGATGAGGTGATACCGCTCCGTCTCGTTGAAAAAGCCTTTTTTGATCGCGATGATCTCCGGCAGGTCGAGATCATAAAAGACCACGCGCCCGTTATCGGTCCGCAGGAACCGGGAATCGAGCCCGCAGCCGATATTGACAATAACGCCGTCCGGAAACCTCTTGAGGAAATCCCGGGCATAGTCATCGTATTTTTTTGCACGGAGTGCAATGTGGACAACGAGCCTTTTATCCAGCGTGCCGGAGACAAGAATCCTGTCCAGCGTATCTTCCGAGCGGGAGAGCGTTTTATTCAGTTCGGTTACGATCTCAACGGATTTCGGGTCGGACAGTACGGGATTGTCTGAACGGGTCTCAAGAGCATGGCAATAGAGCGTGACAAACGACGTCGCTGCAACATCACCAGTTCCTGTCGGCATTTTTCTTCTCCAAAAGTAGTCGCGGGATAAACAGGTTATAGGGACTGATTGCCTAAAATCTTTTTTTAAAATACTACACTGTTGACCGTGTTTTTTTAATGTGATGGGGAGGTATCAGGTCTGAATCTGCCCGAAAATGGTTTTTTTAATTTAAAGTTGTAAATAACTTATGGATATGAGGGCATCGACCAATGCCCTAAGGATCCCGACGTTTAAAATGTAACCGGTCTGTTCCCGGCAGGACTGGCCATTCATTCCGGTTGAATGGAGTCAGCCGGACGGTAATTATTCAGAGCGGGAAAAAACAGACCCGCTTTTCTGACTTTTTTAAATTGGGGTGGAGGAATCGAACCAGCTGGTATAACAAACAAATACTATTTTTACCCATTCAACCAAAATGATCGAAGAGAAATTTTCATGGCAGACAACTTTCTGGAACGGGTAGAATACTATCCTAATTTTTTTCAGGCACTGATTGTTGTTGTAACAATTTTAGTAATTATCCTGAATTATTACACTCTCATTGCAGATAATTCTGTGATTTTTGATCAACTGTTTTATTTTCCTGTCGTGCTTGCGGCATATTATTATCCACGCCGGGGAGTATATCTCGCCACCGGGTTCGCATTATTGTACCTTGCCATGGTGGTCATTATCCACCCTGACATGCCAAAAATTATCATCACCAGCATCGGGCATGCAGGTACTTTTATTCTCATGGGTTTTGTGGTTGCGTATCTTTCCCTCCGGTTTTCTCATGAGAGGGACATCCATAACCTTCTTGCAGAGATCGTTGTATCATCGAGCAGTGCCATCATCGTCAAAACGCCGGACGGGATCATTACCGAATGGAACAAAAGTGCCTGGCAGCTGTATGGATATACCGAACAGGAGGCAGTGGGGAAGTCCGTCAATATCCTGATCCCTCCGGAAAGGGAAGGGGAACTCGAATCAATCCTCAATAAGATACGTCAGGGTAAATCCATCGACAACTATGAGACTGAACGGATGACAAAAGACGGGGAGCGGATCCAGGTCGTCCTTTACATTTCCCCGGTCAGAAACGACGAGGGTGCGATCATAGGTGTATCGACAATCGCGTATGATATCAGCAACAGGAAAAAACTTGAACAGTTAAAAGCCGATGCGTGTAAGGAAGCAGAACTGGAGAGGAGGAAATTACAGACACAGCTGATGCAGGAAAAAGAGGAACTCCTCAAATTTTTGATAGCAATCCAGAGCATGGATGACGGTGTCATCCTGACTGATCATCTCGGTAATATCGATTACCTGAACCTTGCCGCGGAAAAGATGCTGGGATATGCGTTTGCGGAAATCAAGGGAAAGCATATCAGTGAATTCAAGGTACCGGGATCGGGGTTCGCGATTGAAAAAGGAGCATTTTTGTCAGATCCCTATCGTGTCTGGATTGGAAAACTGGTCCTGCTGAATAAGTACGGGGTTAAAATTCCCACATCCTTAAAGAGCACCCCCGTTATGAAACGCAAAGTTATGATATCCCGCACATTTGTGTTCCGGGAAGAAAGGTGAGATCAGGGGACCATCGATATCAGGACGGAAGATCACAAACCTGTCAAATAGCACCAATAAAAAAACAACCACTTCACGTTCCTTATCATACCAGTACTTAGGGTCCGGTGCACCTGTTAGAAAAAGAGATACCACGAGAAATCGCGAGGACAGACGGGTTGAAACTTGCGCGACCGAGCGCGGTGCTTTCACTTGCGTAATTTTATGAATAATACCGTGTTGACCGTGTGTTTTTAAGTCCAATCTCCTGTCTCTCGATTATAACTCCACCACAGTCATGTGAAAAATGGGAAACGGGGGGATACCGCAAACAACTCGCATGATTCCTTTGATTTTAAATTATACCGGATGAAATATTTTGTTGACCAAAACTATATCGTATCACACAATAATTTTCAGTCATTGGTGGTTATGGACAGGAAAACCGGAAAAAATGATGCAACCTGATACCAAAACGTCACTGGACAAGGACGGTGCTAATGCACCCGTCACTCTGCGCAGCCTGGCAGAGAAGCGGATGAGCGAAACGGCGGGGAGACCTGCCCTCCCCATAAAAAAAGAGGATATGAAAAAGCTCATCCACGAGCTGCAGGTGTCCCGGATCGAGGTTGAGATCCAGAACGAGGGGCTCGTACAGGCGAGGGATGAGGTTGAGGCGTTGCTGGAGCGCTTTACCAATCTCTATGACTTTGCCCCGGTCGGCTACTTCACGCTCGACCACCGGGGGACGATCCATAACATGAACCTCACCGGTGCAGCCATGCTCGGGCTCGAGCGCTCACTGCTGGTTGACCGGAGATTCCTGGCATTCGTCAGCTAGGATTCCCTTCCTGGCTTCAACGCGTTCATGAAGACGGTGTTTGAGCGAAAAACACAACAATCCTGCGACGTGGAGATCCGGAACCAGAACGATCAACCGATCGTTGTGCGGATTGAAGCGAACGTTGCCGGGGCGAGTCAGGAATGCTTCATGGCGATGACAGACATCACCGAGCGCAAACGGATAGAAGAAGAACTTCAAAAAACAGTACTTTTTCTCACAAGTATGATAGAGCAAAGCCCGGCCCCTATGTGGATTTCTGATGATAAAGGGACTCTAATTAAGCTGAATAAAGCATGCTGTGATCTGCTCAATATTACTGAAGACGATGTTGTCGGCAAATACAATGTGCTCAAGGATAACATTGTTGAGGAACAGGGGCTTTTGCCGTTGGTGAAATCAGTATTTGAAAAAGGCCAGACAGCCAAGTTTGAGATTAAATATGATAGTTCACAGCTGAAACACCTTGCTCCTAAAAAAACAGCATTCGTAATCCTTGACGTGACGATTTTCCCAATAAAAGATCCCGATGGAAGAATTACAAATGCGGTAATCCAGCATAACGACATCACCGCCCGCAAACAGGCTGAAGAGCAGCTGAAACATTTCAACGAAGAACTGGAAAAAGGAATTGCGGATCGCACCGGGAGGCTCAACGCCTCTCTTGAGGAGAAGGTGCTCCTGCTCCGCGAGATCCACCACCGGGTGAAAAACAACCTCCAGATCATTATTTCCCTCTTAAACCTCCAGTCACGGTATATACAGGATGAGGGAACTCAACAACTAATCAGGGAGAGC
>Ga0268280_1001693_pt1 | contig 14224 bp, 10 predicted proteins | sample saktaG_9_FD_190139 | JGI IMG/M metagenome (GOLD analysis project Ga0268280, IMG submission 190139) | Saline water microbial communities from Sakinaw Lake, British Columbia, Canada - sak_2011_5_24_40m | ecosystem: Environmental > Aquatic > Non-marine Saline and Alkaline > Saline ... | reverse complement strand
CACGGAAAAATTCAAAATGGTATTAACAATGATAAAGGGGTAGGAATGTCAGAACTAATTAATAACTCAAAATCCCGAAAGGAGTTGCTGAAGCACATGATTCTGCAGCTGCACGAAGGTGTGGCTCCCGAGGCGGTGAAAGCACGACTGGTTGAACTGATGTCAAAAGTTCCTTATGGCGTGGTGGTTGAAGTTGAGCAGGAGCTGATCAATGAAGGGCTTCCCGAAGAGGAGGTGCTACGACTTTGCGACATTCATACCCAGGCGTTGGAGGGACATATCGATTTGTCGGCTATGAAGATCGTTGCTCCAGGCCATCCTGTGGATACGTTTAAACAGGAAAACAGGGAGTTGGAAAAGGTAGTGAAACAGTTGAAGGCCATTTTTGAAGTGATTGAACTGGAATACGAACAACATGGCTCAACTGCCACGGTGAATAAAGTTCGCGGACTCTTCAACAGCTTGATGGATGTGGATAAACACTATCGCCGAAAAGAAAACCTCCTCTTTCCTTTTCTGGAAAACCATGGAATTACAGGACCTCCAAAAGTAATGTGGGGAAAGCATGATGAAACCAGGGACCTGTTGAAAAATGCTCTGCACTCCCTCGATTTGCCGGCGACTTCAGCCGATCAGATGAAACTCAAGATCGAACTGAATCTATATCCGGCAGCCAAAGCCATCACCGATATGATCATGAAGGAGGAGGAGATCCTCTTTCCCATGACGCTGGATAAACTCACGGAAGCCGATTGGTACGAAATCGATCAGCAGACCAACGAAATCGGATATTGCTTATATGATCCTCAGATTGAATGGAAGCCCGAAGGGATGGTGGATCGGAAAGAGGAGAGCGAGGTGGAGGGAGATATCCACTTACCCAGCGGACGCTTCAGTACGGAAGAGCTACTGGCCCTCCTGAATACTGTTCCTTTCGACATGACTTTTGTCGACCGAAACGATAAAGTAAAATACTTTTCCCAGGGCAAAGAGCGGATTTTTGACCGGAACCGCGCTATCCTTGGCCGGGATGTCAGGATGTGTCACCCTCCATCGAGTGTTCATATCGTGGATCAGATCATCAGTGACTTCAAGAGCGGCAAAGCCGACAGCGCCCCCTTCTGGATCCAGATGGGGGAAAAATTCATCCATATCGAATATTTTGCTTTGCGGAACCGCGAAGGAGAGTACCTGGGCACACTCGAAGTTTCACAGGACCTGACAGAAAAAAGAGGCCTGCAGGGCGACCAGAGGCTGCTGTCATACCGCAAGAATGAAGGAAAAGCGGAAATGCCGGAGAATATTGGGAAACCTGAAGAGCCTGAAATACAAGAAAACAGCATACAACCAAAGAACAAACAATGAACAAACCACAATGGCTTGACAGAAGTAGGATCAAACAATCATTGGATGCCCGCCCCCTGCTGGCCGAGGGGATACACCCCCTGGAACGTGTACTGCAGGAGGCTGCCACCCTGAATCCCGGAGAAATCTATGAGATCATTACTCCATTTCCTCCGATGCCGATGATAGAGAAGCTGGAGGCTGCGGGATTTGAAAGCTTTTCTGAGCAAGTGGAGGGAATGTTTCATACCTATTTTAAAAAGAAGCGAGGTAGTGAGGTAGCGAGGTAGCGAAATTTCGCTTCTCGCTTCTCGCTTTTCGCTTCTTGTCTTGTATGGTGAAAACAGCAAACGGGAAACTGCTTCTACGGCTGCGAGCCTGGCACAAATGGCCGAGCCTGATCTTCACGCTCTTCATCCTGCTGTTTGCCATCTCCGGGATTATCCTTAACCACAGGGATCTGCTTTCCAGCATTGATATAAGCCGGCAGGCGCTGCCGCCTGTATATCGTTATAAAAACTGGAACCTTGCTGCAGTGCGGGGAGCCATGCCATGGGAGAGAGATAAGATCCTGGTATACGGTAATATTGGCATCTGGATTACCGATACCACATTTACTTCATTTACTGATTTCAACAACGGCTTCCCGGAAGGCATTGACAACAGAAAAATTTCAGCTATCTGTGTCGATAGGATTACAGGAATCCATGCTGCGACTTTATTTGGCCTGTACCGGTTTGACACTGTGCAGCAATATTGGAAAAAAATTCCTCTGCCTGTTGTTGAAGAGCGGATCGTAAAAGTACTTTCCAAAGGTGACTCATTGTTGGTAATGACAAGGTCTAACCTGCTTGTTTCCACACGTCATCACGGCCTCAAAAATTTTTCCATTATCCCGGTGCTCATGGCGGCGGATGAGGATGGGAAAGTGGGTCTCTTTAAAACTCTCTGGGTGATTCACAGCGGTGAGATTTATGGTACGATCGGGAAGCTGATTGTTGATGCCATCGGGATCGTTTTCATCATCCTTTGTGTAACCGGATTGATCTACTTTTTTGTTCCCTACCGGTTAAACAAACTGAAAGACGACTTCCGGAAAAGCCGACTGAAACGATTCAACAGGAATTCACTTCGCTGGCACAATAGTGTGGGGTCATGGACCATTTTGATCCTGATCCTCACTACACTCACCGGCATGTTTCTTCGCCCCCCGTTGTTGATCCCTATCGCCAACTCCCGGGTTGCCCGAATCCCATATTCGAAACTTGACAGTCCCAATCCCTGGTTCGACCGGTTCAGGGATCTTTTGTACGCTCCGGAAAACCACCGATGGCTGGTTGGCACTTCCGAAGGGATCTACCATACGGATAAACAATTTAGTAGCAGGCCGAAGCCCTTCCCTGGACAGCCCCCTATCAGTGTGATGGGGATCAATGTCTTTCAGAAACTTGATTCAACCGGATACCTGGTGGGTTCGTTCAGCGGACTTTTCCGTTGGGAGCCTGAGACAGGAATGGTTTGGGATTACTTTACCAAGATGCTATATCAGCAAACCGCGACAACAGGTCCTCCATTTGGGGCATTGTCTGTGGCGGGGTACATCGCGGATCGCGTATCCCGGGAGGTTCTCTTCGACTTCATGGGTGGCGCAATCTCCCTGAAGGGAGGCAAATGGTTCCCGTCGATGCCGGAGGAGGTAAAACAAGCTTCCCCTATCTCTCTATGGAATACCGCATTAGAGATCCATACCGGAAGGATATTTCAACCGATCATCGGAGATTTTTACATCCTGGTGGTTCCGGTCGTTGGATTGTTTGCACTCGAGATCTCTATCATTGGTTTCCTGGCCTGGTGGGTGGTGAGGAGAAGGAAAAATAAATTATCTTTGTTAACCGAATCACAATAAAACTCCCATTATAAACTCTGATGAAAAGGCTGTTTCACTGGCTAATTCCTCCCGATATCTGGAAACCTACTGTATCAGTGTTGATGGGGATTTTTATCGGATTGGGCGCCTATGCTTTTTACATATCCAAAGCCCCTTCCTATCTCTCCGACAATCCTGAAACATGCATCAACTGTCATGTGATGAATCCACAGTTCAACGATTGGGCGCATAGTTCCCATCGTACTATTGCCACCTGCAATGATTGTCATGTGCCACACGACAATTTCCTCAACAAGTACCTCTTTAAAATGAAAGATGGATTGAGGCATGCTACCATTTTCACGATGCGTTCCGAATCCCAGTCGATCTATATCCTGGATGCTGGGAAACAGGTCGTACAGGAAAACTGCATACGATGCCACGAGCGGGTTGTTGGGATGGAATACCTGATGGCGGTACAGCCGAATTTTGACAATACACTGAAAGAGAGGCACTGCCTTGAGTGCCACCGGGAAACCCCGCATAGCCGGGTCAACAGCATTTCATCTACCCCCAATGCCCTTGTAAATACATCGTTGGAGAGCCGGACAGAGCGGGAGGAGGAAGAATAAAATTTAATAAATATGGAACAACAACGCAAACGTGCAGCCTGGATTAACTGGGCGCTATTCTTCGGAACCATGATCCTTGTATTTCTGCTTGGATTGCTTGCCTCTTCGATCACCGAACGCAAGGCTGAAAACGAATATGTTTATAAGCCAAAGGTCAAGCTCAGCGAATATGAGCCCCGAAATGTATTATGGGGTGAGAATTTTCCAAGGGAGTACCAGAGTTACCTCCAGACCTCCGATACGACGTTTCGCAGCAAGTTCCTCGGCAATGCGCCTATGGATATGCTTGCCGAGAACCCCCGGTTAGTCGTCCTCTGGGCCGGGTATGGATTTTCAAAAGATTATATGGCGCCACGTGGTCATTTCTATGCCATCACCGATATCCGAAACACCTTACGTACAGGAGGGCCGATGAAGCCCAACGACGGTCCTATGCCAAACACCTGCTGGACCTGTAAAAGTCCGGATGTTCCCCGATTGATGGAGGAGATGGGCCCTGCTGCATTTTACAAGGGGAAATGGGCCTCCAGAGGTCCAGAGGTGGTGAATTATATCGGTTGCGCCGACTGTCATGATCCGAAAACCATGGATCTGAGGATCACCCGGCCAGCGCTGACAGAAGCGTTTACCTCGATGGGACGGGATATCTCCAAAGCAACGCACCAGGAGATGCGGTCACTTGTTTGCGCTCAGTGCCATGTTGAATACTACTTCGACAAGCACCGGCCGGATGCCCCTGATGTCCAGTACCTCACCTTCCCATGGAGGGATGGAACGACACCGGAAGCGATGCTTGCCTATTACAATGAAACCGGTTTTGCCGATTTTACCCATCAGTTGAGCAAAGCTCCGATCCTGAAAGCACAGCATCCCGATTATGAGATCTTCATGACAGGGATCCATGCCGAACGTGGATTGGCCTGTGCCGATTGCCACATGCCTTACGTGAAAGAGGGGGGTCAAAAATTCACCAGCCACAAAATGGTGAGTCCACTCGAAAATATTTCCAACACCTGCCAGGTGTGCCACCGGGAGTCGGAAGAGGTGCTTCGGGAAAATGTATATGAACGCCAGGAAAAGGTGAAGGAGATCAGGGATAAGCTGGAGAGCCAGCTTGTGAGGGCGCATGTGGAGGCGAAAGCTGCATGGGATGCCGGCATTGCCGAAAAGGAGATGGAGCCAGTGTTGCAGCATATCCGAAATGCACAATGGTATTGGGATTTCACAGCTGCCAGTCATGGTGCATCCTTCCACTCGCCGGTAGAGATGACCCGCGTAGTGGGATTGGGGATGGATGAAACCCAGCAAGCCCGAGTTCTGTTAGCACGCTTGCTGGCAGGCCACGGGATTGGAGAAATTGCCTATCCGGATATCACAACCAAAGCGAAAGCTCAGGAGTTCATTGGCTTGCCGATAGATAAGCTCAAAACTGAAAAATCAGAGTTTCTGAAAATCATTGTGCCCCAATGGAATCAAGAGGCAACTGCCCGTGAAGAATCATGGGGAATACTATAGTTCTGCTGATAGGTTGTATTCTGAAGTTTTTGCTGAATTGTAGGGCAATCGTTCAGGTAAAGAGACAGTTGTTCCCTTAACCAAGATCTGAAGGAAGCCGGTTTCCCTAACAATGCTAAGTTCCGCATCGTAATCAAGATCGTTTGTTTTATCCGAACTCAATTCTGTTTCTACAACAGCGCTTAAAAAGATAGAGCACTAACATAAAACCGGTAGAAAGACGAAGGAAAGGCGAACGAAAGACGAACGAAAGACGAAGCGAACACGAATCTTGATTAACATGAATCCCTTGACCTGCCGGATCGAATAAAATCCCTAATTTCGCTATTTCGCTATTTCGCTATTTCGCTATTTCACCATCTCACCATGAACCTTTTCACCCCCACCGACTGGAACGACTATGAGTTGATTGACACGGGCAACCGTGAAAAACTCGAGCGGTTCGGAAAATATATCCTGATTCGCCCCGAACCCCAGGCGGTATGGCCAAAGGCAATGCCAGAAGAGGAATGGGAGAAACTTTCGCATGCCCGTTTTTCGAGAGGGAAATCTGACAGTCAACAGTTGCCAGTTGCCAGTAAACAGTCCTCAGTTGGCAGTAAACCATTACTTCACCAAAATCAGGCATCAGGCATCCGGCCACCAGCATCAAAAGAAGAACGGGGGGAGTGGATCAGAAAGCCGGAAATGCCCGACCAGTGGATGATTGGATACGACTACAAGGAGATGCACCTTAAATTCCGCTTGGGTTTGACTGCATTCGGACATATTGGTGTTTTCCCCGAGCAGGCCGAGAACTGGAAATTTATCTATGATACGATTCAAACCATGAGTTCCGAAACTGAGGGCTCAGAACTCATAGCGCAGAGCTCAGGGCACAGGGTCAAGGGAATTGAATCCGAAAACCAGCAACCAGGAACCAGCAATCAGGAACTGAATCCCTCATCGCGTATCGCGCATCCCGTATCGCGCATCTTGAACCTCTTCGCTTACACCGGTGGAGCATCCCTGGCAGCTAAGGCGGCTGGTGCTGATGTTGTTCATGTGGACTCGGTGAAACAGGTAATCAACTGGGCAAGGGAAGACATGGAGGTGAGTAACCTGGATGGAATCCGTTGGGTGATTGAAGATGCCATCAAGTTTGTCAGGCGGGAAGTGAAACGCGGAAACCGGTACGACGGGATCATTCTCGACCCTCCTGCATACGGCCGCGGGCCCGATGGAGAGAAATGGATTCTGGAGGATTCGATCGATGAGATGATATCGCTGTGTGCTGAATTGTTAAATCCTCATTCCCCATTCTTTATTCTCAGCTTATACTCGATGGGCTTCTCCTCCCTCATTGGAGAAAATCTGGTCAGGAGTCATTGCGAAAACATTCATGAACTGCAAACAGGAGAGCTCTTTTTCTCAGACAGAGCAGGAAGAAAACTTCCCTTGGGGACTGTTACAAGGTTTTTCTAACCACGAAGTTCACCCTACCACAAACAAATCCGCTGCAATCCCGTCGGATAGAAACTTCCCTTTCTTGGTCAATGTGAAGATTCCTGATTGTTCGGAAAGATGGCCTGAAGCCAGATGCCGGATGGCCTGATGGCTGAAATTGGTTTTCAACGCTGGACCAAAGCGCCGGTCTATCTCCAAAAGATCGGTTCCTTTGATCGTTCGCAGGGAGGTCATCACATATTCGTTGTAGCGCTGGACAGGCGTCAGGACCTCCTCTTCGAACGGCAGGATGCCGGATGCCAGATCGCGGATGTAGGAGGTCAGATTGGAGATATTCCACCTCCGGGAAGTCCCGTTATACGAATGGGCCGAAGGACCGAGTCCCAGATAGGGAGTCCCTTTCCAGTAATTGCTGTTGTGTTGTGACTCATAACCCGGAAGGCAGAAATTGGAGATCTCATACTGGATGTACCCCTGCACCTCCATCATATCCATCAGAATCTCGAACTGCTCAGCTGCCTGGTCGTCCGAAACCGGATGCCGGATTCGCGATGCGCGATGCGCGATGCACGATCCGTGATACGTGATGCGGGATCCGCGATCCGCGATTCGTGATCCGCGATTCTGCTCTCTGTGCCCTTCGCTATTTGCTCTTTGCCCTGTGCCTTGTGCAATCTGCCAGGCCAGTGGTGTTTTTGGCTCAACAGTCAACGCATAAGCTGAAATATGCGGAATGCCAAGGTCAATGACACGTTGCAGGTTCTCTTTCCAATGCTCATTTGTGAGGGTAGGAATGCCGTAGATGAGATCCACACTGAGAGAATCGATCTGCGATCCGCGATCCCATATCCCGGATCCCGTATCCCGGATCGCGGATCCCGTATCGCGTATCATTTCAACAGCCCTGATCGCCTGCTTTGCATCATGACTCCTGCTGAGGTACTTCAGGTCTTCATCAAAAAACGACTGCACCCCAAGACTCACGCGTTTGATTGAACGTTGCGATAAAGCTTCCACATACTCCGGAGTGACATCGTCGGGGTTCATCTCCAGGGTAATCTCAGGCGATCCGGGATCCGCGATTCGCGATTCGCGATTGGAGATTGGCGACCCAGGATTTTTTATCCCATATCCCGCATCCCGTATCTTTTTGATGATCTCCTCCAGTCGGCTGACCGGGAGGAGAGAAGGCGTTCCTCCTCCGAAGTAAATGGTCTCGATCGGTTCATCTCGCAGGTAATTGCGGGCGAGCTCGATCTCTTTCAAAAGTGCTTGAAAAAAAGCATCACGGAATTTTGTTGTAGCCAGGGAAAAGAAGTTGCAATAGTTGCATTTCTGTTTGCAGAAAGGAATATGGAGGTAGATCCCGGCCACAGGAACTATTTTTTCAGGATGATGCGGAAGGTGGTTCCTTTCCCAACAGCTGATGACTTAACGAAGATCTTTCCGGCATGGTAATTTTCAACGATCCGTTTGGAGAGCGTAAGTCCTAGTCCCCAGCCACGTGTTTTGGAGGTATATCCCGGATGGAAGATGGTCTTGAACCGCGACTTCTGAATTCCCCTTCCCGAATCGGTGATGTCAATCACTACCTGGCTGGCATCTTCTGTCAACTCAATGTGGATGGAGCCATTCCCATCCATCGCATCAACAGCGTTTTTACACAAGTTCTCAATGACCCACTCAAAAAGGTGCAGGTTGATAGGGGCAATGATCCGGGTGGAGAGTTCGGGTGTAACTGCAAATTTAACTTTCGGGGAGACGCGTGACTTGATGTAGTTCACCGAATCGTAGATTACCCGAACGAGGTTGAAAGGTTCCAGCCGGGCAGCAGCGCCAATTTTGGAGAAACGGTCGGTAATGGTCTCGAGCCTGTGGACATCCTTTTCAATCTCTGTCACAGTCTCTGCGTCAAGCCCTTTCAGTTTAAGCAATTCAACCCACCCGATCATCGAAGAGAGGGGGGTCCCTAACTGATGAGCAGTCTCCTTCGCCATCCCCACCCATACCTGATTCTGTTCCGATTTGCGTGCGGTACTGAAGAGGAGGTAAGCGATTAAGAGGAAGATGCTGAACACCGCGAACATCACAAAGGGATAATATTTCAGTTGAGTGAGTAAAAAAGAGTCTTTATAAAAGATATACCTGATGCCGGTATCGGCCAGGTTCACCTCAATGGGTGTATTCTGCGACTTCATGGCATCCAGGGTACGGGCCACAAAAGCCGAATCTTTCATCTTGTTATCGGGCAGATTACCATATTCAATCACAAAATTTTGTGTACTATCGGTGATGATTACAGGAACCGATGCCGAGTTTAGAACCACTTCAGAAAAGAAAGAGCTGATCAGGTCGTCAAGAGCATTTTTCAGTTCTGAGAAGATGTTGGAGTCCTTGTAGTAGAGGTAGAGTTTCTTGTTGGCCCAGTAGTTCACCACGATGGGAGGATAATTGGTGAACTCTTCGCGTAGCTGTCCAAGGAGTTTTGGTACTGTATCGATATTGAAATCTACATTGCGTGCCGATACGATATTATTCCTTTCATCTGTTTGAATCACCGGGATGGTAGTATTCTGTGAGATGACATCGAGGTAGTAGTTGAGGTTATCATTTGAGGTAGTGATGAGCCGTTTCTGTGCTTCAGCCAGCAATGCCACGCGCTTTCGCTCTTCGTTCTTGATCTGTTCAAAGAGGATGTTGGTGAAGTTCACCAGGTCGGCTTTCCGGTGAATGGCATCAGCCCAGATCTCCACATTCTTCCGTTCATCCTGACGGGTGTATTCGACCAGAATGTTTGTATAGTAGAGGGAGGCAGAAACGATCAGCATGGCTACTCCGAAGAGTATCCACTTCCATCGCTTTTTTCGCAGGTAAATATCCATGATTCAACTAACAACGTACAAATCTAGCCATTTCTTTTATCTTTGGGATGAAAAAGTCCTTTTAGACTCATGCGAAAAACCAGGTTAATTCTGGAAGACGGAACGGTATTTTATGGCCAGTCATTTGGTTGTGAACGTTCGGTTGCCGGAGAGGTTGTTTTCAATACTTCCATGACAGGTTATCCCGAAAGCCTTACCGACCCATCCTACCGCGGACAGATCCTCGTGCTAACCTATCCGCTGATTGGCAATTACGGTGTTCCTTCGGAGATCACCGAGAACGATCTTTTTAAATTCTACGAATCGGACCAGCTTCAGATTACAGGACTCATCATTGCCGATTATTCAGAAGAGTACAGCCATTGGAATGCCAGCGAGAGCCTGGGACAATGGCTCAACCGCAGCGGCATTCCGGCGCTGACCGGTATTGATACACGGGCCTTGACAAAAGTGATCCGTGAACGGGGAGCCATGCCCGGGAAGATCGAATTTGACGGAGAACCTGTCGAATTTACTGATCCTAACAAAGAGAACCTGGTTGCCCAGGTAAGTGCATCCCGGAAGGAGGTTTACGGAGAGGGTTCGAAACGGATCCTGCTGGTCGACTGCGGCGTGAAGTACAACATCATCCGTCATTTCCTCAAACGCGACACTACAGTAATCAGGGTTCCGTGGGATTATGATTTCTCGGGTGAAGAGTACGACGGACTCTTCATCTCCAACGGTCCGGGCGACCCGAAGATGTGTGTGGATACCATCGCGAACCTGAAATGGGCAATTGGACAGGATAAACCGGTTTTTGGCATTTGCCTGGGGAACCAGCTGCTTGCTCTTGCATCAGGAGCGGATACATACAAACTGAAATATGGCCACCGAAGCCACAACCAACCTGTCCTGATGAAGGGCACCAACAAGGCATTTATTACCTCACAGAATCATGGTTTTGCCATTGACGATAAGAGTTTGGGAGATGAGTGGGAGACATTTTTTATCAACCTCAACGACCAAACCAACGAAGGGATGCGGCATAAGACCCGTCCCATTTTCTCTGTCCAGTTTCACCCGGAAGCCTCCAGCGGGCCAACCGATACCGAATACTTGTTTGACGAATTCCTGAACCTGATCGACCGAACACGATGAACCAGCGGGAGAACATACAAAAAGTGCTGGTGTTAGGCAGCGGAGCCCTGAAGATCGGGGAGGCCGGGGAGTTTGACTACAGCGGCTCACAGGCCCTTAAAGCCCTCCGTGAAGAGGGAATTACATCGGTTCTGATCAATCCAAATATTGCCACCGTGCAAACTTCCGAAGGGATAGCCGACAAGATTTACTTCCTTCCGGTAACTCCGTTTTTTGTGGAGCAGATTATTGAGAAAGAGAGGCCTGATAGCATTTTATTGGCATTTGGAGGGCAAACTGCACTGAATTGTGGCATCCAGCTATTCCAAAACGGCATCCTGGAGAAATACAAGGTGAAGGTGCTTGGAACACCTGTCGAAGCCATAATTGAGACGGAAGACCGTGAGCTGTTTGCCCGGAAACTCCGGTCGATCGATGTGAAAACGCCACGCAGCATTGCTGTAACCAGCACAGAAGAGGCTTTAAAGGCTTCCGGGGAGCTGGGTTTTCCGGTGATCGTGAGAGCGGCATTTACCTTGGGAGGCCAGGGTTCGGGGTTTTGCAACAACGTGGAGGAGTTGAAAAAGCTCGCCGAGAAGGCCTTCTCCTACTTCAGCCAGATACTGGTGGAAGAGTCGCTCAAAGGATGGAAAGAGGTGGAGTATGAAGTGGTTCGCGACATCTATGACAATTGTATCACGGTGTGCAACATGGAGAATTTCGACCCGCTGGGAATCCACACCGGGGAGAGCATCGTGGTAGCGCCTTCGCAAACACTCACCAACAGCGAGTATCACAAACTTCGCCAGTTGTCCATCGGTATTATCCGGAGTGTGGGCATTGTGGGTGAATGCAATGTACAATATGCCCTGGATCCTGAGTCAGAGGATTACCGTGTGATAGAGGTCAATGCGAGACTCTCGCGCTCCTCCGCCCTGGCTTCAAAGGCAACCGGTTATCCGCTGGCTTTTGTCGCAGCCAAGCTCGCACTGGGCTATGGCCTGCATGAGCTGAAAAACGCTATCACCAAAACTACCACGGCCTTTTTTGAACCTGCGCTGGATTATATCGTCTGTAAAATTCCGCGATGGGATCTCAATAAGTTCATCGGTGTTTCGAAAGAGATCGGCTCAAGTATGAAGAGCGTGGGCGAGGTGATGGCAATCGGCCGTACTTTTGAAGAGGCGATCCAGAAAGGATTGAGGATGGTAGGGCAGGGAATGCACGGGTTTGTGGGTAACAACGACCTCGACTTCCCCGATATCGAAACATCACTTGCCGAACCTACTGACATGCGCATCTATTGCATCGCGAGCGCGTTTCAGGCTGGTTTCTCCATTGACAAGATCCATGAGTTGACCCGAATTGACAGGTGGTTCCTGGTGAAACTCAAATCGGTTTTCGACATGATGCAGGACTTGAAGCAGTTTCACTCCCTGGAAGCGCTTCCGACTGAAACATTTATTCTGGCCAAGAAAAAAGGGTTCTCCGACTTCCAGATCGCCCGGTTTGTATTGAAAGATGGTGGCAACATGAGGGAGAAGATGCTCCAGGTACGCGATTTCCGAAAAGAGGCAGGCATCTTCCCCTTTATCAAACAGATAGACACCCTGGCAGCGGAATATCCGGCACAAACAAACTATCTCTATATCACCTATAATGCTTCCGAGAGCGATATCATCCCTGAGAGGGACAACCAGTCGGTGATTGTTATTGGATCGGGAGCCTATCGGATCGGGAGCTCGGTAGAATTTGACTGGTGTTCTGTCAACGCACTAACGACAGTTCGGAAAGAGGGATACCGGTCGGTGATGATCAACTTCAACCCCGAAACAGTCAGTACCGATTACGACATTTGCGACCGGCTCTATTTCGATGAGCTTTCGTTTGAGCGGGTGATGGATATCATTGAACTGGAAGATCCGAAAGGGGTGATTGTCTCTACCGGCGGACAGATCGCCAACAACCTTGCCATGCCGCTCTTCAGGATGGGTGTGAAGATCCTGGGAACCTCACCGGAACATATTGACCAGGCTGAAAACCGGCATCGCTTCTCTTCCCTGTTGGATGAGTTGGAGGTGGACCAACCGAGATGGCAGGAACTCTCTACGATGGAGGAGATCCATCAGTTTGTCAAAGAGGTTGATTTCCCGGTTCTGATCAGACCATCATATGTGCTCTCGGGTGCTGCCATGAATGTGGTTTCTAATTACGATGAGTTGGACCTCTTTCTTAATCTGGCGGCCAGAGTATCAAAAGAGTACCCGGTAGTGGTGTCGGAATTTATCCAGAATGCCAAGGAGATCGAGATCGATGCGGTAGCCGATGACGGGGAGATCATTGCCTATGCTATTTCCGAACACATTGAGTTTGCCGGGGTTCACTCGGGAGATGCCACAATGGTCTTCCCCGCCCAGAAGATCTACTTTGAGACCGCCCGCAGGATCAAACGTATTTCGCGGGATATCGCCAGGGCACTCCATATCTCAGGGCCTTTTAACATGCAGTTTCTGGCGAAGGATAACGACATCAAAGTGATCGAATGCAACCTGCGTGCGTCTCGCTCCTTTCCCTTTGTTTCCAAGGTGATCAAGATCAACTTCATCGAACTGGCGACCCGGGTTATGCTGGGAATTCCAACAGAGAAACCAAGCAAGACAGCGTTTGATCTCGATTACATCGGGGTAAAAGCCCCCCAGTTCTCCTTCTCACGGCTTCAGAAAGCCGATCCGGTACTTGGCGTTGAGATGGCCTCAACCGGTGAGGTAGGATGCATTGGCGAGAACTACTACGAAACATTGCTCAAGGCGATGTTCTCAGTTGGCTATCGCATACCCGAGAAGAACATTCTTCTCTCCACAGGAGATGCACGCTCTAAGCTGGAACTTCTCCAAAGCGCCCGGATGTTGGATGAGAAGGGATTCCGGATATATGCAACAAGGGGGTCAGCGCTCTATCTCCAGGAAAATGGCATCCCGGCAACGGTTCTTTTCTGGCCCGATGAAGATAAGCAGCCAAATACACTGACCTACCTGCGCGAAAAGAAAATCGATCTGGTCATCAACATCCCGAAAGACCTCTCCAAGACTGAATTGTTCAACGATTATACTATCCGGCGGACAGCCGTTGACTTCAACATTCCGCTCATCACAAATGCCCGTCTGGCCAGCGCCTTTATTTACGGAATCTGTAAGCTGGATGAGGGCATCAAGATAAAAAGCTGGGACGAATATTGATCAGATAGTTGTATCTTTACGCTCTTTTCCAATTCACTGAAGTTTAAATCAAACCCCTACGTATGAAAACACGAATTATGTTTAATCTCCTGATGGCTGTCATGCTTGGCATGGGCATCTTCCTTGGAGGTTGTAAAGAAAAACCTATGCATGCAAAACAAATACCCCTTGAAGATTTTTTTA
>Ga0268280_1001691_pt1 | contig 14228 bp, 14 predicted proteins | sample saktaG_9_FD_190139 | JGI IMG/M metagenome (GOLD analysis project Ga0268280, IMG submission 190139) | Saline water microbial communities from Sakinaw Lake, British Columbia, Canada - sak_2011_5_24_40m | ecosystem: Environmental > Aquatic > Non-marine Saline and Alkaline > Saline ... | reverse complement strand
TTTTTATTATTTTTTGTATTGTTTTTTATTATTTTTTGTATTGTTTTTTATTATTTTTTGTATTGTTTTTTATTATTTTTTGTATTGTTTTTTATTATTTTTTGTATTAGTTATATTTTTATATTCTCTTTTACTGAGTTTTCCATGGCAGTCATATTGGGAATTGAAAGCACAGCACATACTTTTGGAATAGCTGTTGTTAAAGACTCTCGAGTTTTAAGTAATGTTAGGGACATGTATACTACAGAAAAAGGGGGAATAGTTCCTCTTGATTCTGCTAAGCACCACCAGGCGGTTGCTCCTCGTTTGTTTAAGGAAGCACTTGAAAAAGCTTGTATTAATGAGCAGGAAATTGAAGCTATTGCTTTTTCTCAAGGACCTGGAATTGCACCCTGCCTTTTGTTTGGACTTAAATTTACAAAAGAACTTTCATCTAGACTTGGAATTCCTGTTATTGGTGTTAATCATTGTGTTGCCCATTTAGAAATTGGAAGATTAACAGGAGCTAAAGATCCTGTTTTACTTTATGCTTCTGGTGCAAATACACAAATAATTGCTTATGCTGCCGGCAAGTATAGGGTTTTTGGAGAAACACTTGATTTAGGTGTTGGAAATTTTATTGATACTTTTGCAAGACATGCTGGAATTGGTTTTCCTGGTGGGCCAAAGATTGCTGCTCTTGCTGAACAAGCTTCTGAGGGAGTAAAAAAGAATTTAATAGAACTGCCTTATTCAATAAAGGGAATGGATGTTGCTTTTTCAGGAGCTCAGACAAAATTAAAACAGCTTCTTGATGTAGGCAAATATAAAATTGAAGATCTTGCTTATAGTATGCAAGAAACTATTTTTCCAATGTTAATTGAAGCTTCAGAGAGAGCACTTGCACATACTGGTAAAACAGAACTTTTGCTTGGTGGCGGTGTTGCATGTAATAAAAGACTGCAAGAAATGGCTAGAATAATGTGTGAAGAGCGTGGTTGCGTTTTTTATGTTCCTGAAAATCAATTCCTTGTTGACAATGCTGGTATGATTGGGTTCTTAGGGGAGATTATGTTTAAGAAAGGTGTTTTTACTTCTGTTGAAAAGGTTAAGGATTTAGATATTTCTCCTAGGGAAAGAACTGATGATATAAATGTGACCTGGAAATAAGTTAGAATTAAATTAAAATTAATTTAGATATAACTAGGGAATGTTTTAATGAAATTCTTGAATATCAATTAGGGGTCTAAATTAATTCCTAAATCGGTTTGATTTCTTCTATGATTTAGGGGGTAATAAGTCTGAGAAACTAAGGGTCTTCCGTCTTTTTGAGATCTTGTTTGGCTTAATAAATGGATAGCTGTAAAATCATAGCCATTAGTTTTGCGGTTATACGCCCCCTCTACTCTAAGAGTATCTCCTCTTCTTATAGGTAATTCTTTATCTGTTGGAAAATTAATTACATCAATAGATTCGGTCCTTTCTCTTCGTTGCACATTTCCAGGATAGTCTTCTTTTAGTCTTCGCATTCTAATTCTCTCAACTTCTATGGGTATTTCATGAATTCCTTCAGTAGCTAGATATGTTGGAGCAAATCTTACCTTAACTTCTAATAATAAATCTGACATAAATTAGGACTTTTTATTTTATTTATAATCTTTATGTTCATCTAGAATATACTTTACAGGCTTCGGTTTTTTAAGAATGTTGTAATCAGTTAAATTGAAGGTTATTTATTTCATAAAAACATTTATAAAGCATCTTTTCACAGTAATATTACCAATGACCTGTTTGCAGGGAGGCGATGCTTTCTGCGATATGTTTTGGTAAAATTAAACGACTGAAAAATTAAATAAATACAAACAAAATGGTTTCGGTATACGAAATAATTGAAATAGCAAGAAAGACTGGAAAAATAGAAAAAGGCGCAAATGAGACTACAAAAGCAGTTGAGCTTGGAACTGCTAAATTAGTTGCATATGGTGCAGATGTAGATCCGAAAGAAATCGTTCAACATTTACCTATTATCTCAAAAGAGAAAGGTATTTTATGTGTTGAAGCAGACAGCAAAAAGAAATTAGGAATTGCTGTTGGAATCGGAGTAGGATGTTCGGCTGTAGCTATTGTTGATGCTGGTGAAGCTGAAAAAGATTTAGCTTCATTTATAAAAAGCTCAAAATAAATAGTTTATAGTTACATAACTTTACTATCAATCAAAAATGGCAAAACCACAACAACAGTCTCAAGAAAGTAAAAAAATGTCTTTGGTAGCTGAAGGCAACGAAGCTTTCCCAGCAATCGTAGAAGAAATGGTTGGAAGAACAGGTAAATTTGGAGAGGTTACTCAAGTTAAATGCAGAATTCTACAGGGTTCAGATAGAGGAAAAATTATGAGAAGGAATGTTAAAGGGCCTGTAAGAATTAAAGATGTTTTAATGTTAAGAGAAACTCAAATTGAAGCAAGAAGATTAAAAACTAAAATTGGAAGGGGAGGTTTTGCTTAATTGCAATAATTAAACATGCCTAGATGCTCATTTTGTAAAAAGAATTATGAATTTCCAAGAGGATTAAGTTTAATTTTAAATGATGGTAATATTCTTTATTTTTGTTCATCTAAATGTAAGAAAAATCAACTTAAGCTAAAGAGAGATAATAAAAAAGTTAATTGGATTAGAAAAGACAAATCTTTAGATGTTCCCTTAGAAGAAGATAGAAAAAGGGCTTAAAGCTTTTTTGTTCATATCTGTTCTTTTTATCAATCCTTTTGTAGTTCTATAATCTTTATATACACTCTTTCTTATTTTTTCTTTATGGTTTCAGAGTTAAGTATAGTTATTCCTTGTAGAAACGAACAAGAAGCAATAGGGTTGTGTATAAGAAGAATAAAAGAAGTTCTTCTTAAAACAAAGATTAATGCAGAGATTATTGTTTCTGACTCCTCTTCTGATTTAAGTCGTGAGATTATTAAAAGAGAGGGTGGTGTTGTTTTGATTGAGCATAATAAAGAAGGCTATGGTAATGCTTATCTTGAGGGTTTTAAACATGCCCAAGGAAAATATATTTTCATGGCTGATTCTGATGGAACTTATGACTTTAATGAGATACCTAGATTTCTTTTTTATTTAAAACAGGGCTATGATTTTGTTATAGGAAATCGGTTTGCTAAAAAATTAGATAAGGAATCAATGTCTTTTAGTCATAGAAACATAGGTAATCCTGCCCTCTCTGGTTTACTAAGATTGTTTTTTAAGAATAATATTCGAGATTCACATTGTGGCATGAGGGCAATAAGTAGGGAAGCACTTGATAAATTAAATTTACATACTGCTGGAATGGAATTTGCTTCTGAAATGGTTGTTAAGGCTCTTAAAAATAAAATTAAAATTAAGCAGGTTTCAATTGATTATTATCCTCGATTGGGTGAATCTAAACTGCGTTCTTTAAGTGATGGCTGGAGACACTTAAGGTTTTTATTAATTTATAGTCCTAAATTTCTTTTTTTAATTCCGGGTTTACTTTTTTTAATTATTGGTTTTATTGGACTTGGATTATTTGCATTTAGTAATCCAGCTATTTTGGGAAGACAATACTTTGTTCACCCAATGTTTATTTTTTCTATGCTTAGTATTATAGGTTATCAGCTTGTTTTATTTGCTGCTTTTGCAAAAGCCTATGCTATGAATCATTTGGGTGAGAAAAGTGAGTTTATGCAAAAGCTTTATGGTATTTTAACAATAGAAAAAGCAAGCATATTTGGAGTTTTGCTTGTTTTACTCGGAGCAATAATATATCTTTCTATTGTTATTCGTTGGTTTGCTTCTGGACTTGGTGATTTAAATGAAATTAAAAACTCTGTTTTGGTTTTGACTTTGGTAACTATAGGAGTTCAGACAATTTTTTCTAGTTTTATGTTGAGCATATTGGGTATTAAGGGGAAGTAGTCAATATCGTTTTTGTTGTTTCTATTGCTCGTGCTTTTCTTCATAAGACTTAAAAACTATTCTTCTTTTGTTTAATTATGGAAAAAGCAAGGGGTGTTTTATTTGTTGGACTTGATAGACTTAGCAGACTTAGCAAACTTGTGGGGGTTGTGCTTGTGTCTTTTTTGATTAGTTCTAGTTTTATTTCTGCTTATATTGATCCTGGAACAGGAATTGCTATTGCAGGTAGTGCTTGGGGTGCTATTTATGGCCTAATTATAGTTGTTGGAGCTTTTTTAGCTAGAGTTTTTATTCATCCAATAAAGAGGTTTTTTAAGAGAATTTTTGGTAAGAAAGATAAGGATAAAACTCTTGCAGTGGATAGTAAACCTGTTGATAACAAAAGCAAATGACAAGGGCAAACAAAACTATTTTTATTGTTTTGATTATTGTAGTTTTGGTTATAGCAATTTATTTAAGCGCAGGTTATTTTGGAAAACAGAAGACACTTGGAGTAATGGAAAATATGAAATACAAAAAAGTTTTATTGGTGGGAATTGATGGTATGGACCCTAAAGTTACTAGCCAACTTATAAGTGAAGGCAAACTTCCGAATTTTGCAAAACTTGCGAGTGAAGGTGTATTTACTAATTTATCCACAAGTTATCCTCCACATTCTCCTGTTGCTTGGGCTTCTATTGCTACTGGTAAAAATCCAGGTAAGACAAATATATTTGATTTTATTAGAAGAAATGTTGGTAGTTATACTCCTGAATTATCTTTAGCTAAATCCAAATCAGGTATTGCTGGAACAGAATATGAGCCTTATCTTAGTGCAGCGCCCTTTTTTAGAATTACTTCTGAGAACAAAATTCCAACCACAGTAATAAGGTGGCCTGTTGGTTTTCCTCCTGAAAAAGTTGAAGGGAATTTGCTTGCAGGATTGGGTGTTCCTGATGTGCGTGGTTTGTTGAGTGGTTATGCTTATTATTTTGCAAGCGATTCTGAGATTAAAGAGGATAATAAGAATATCAGGGTTGAAGTTCAGAATAATGTTATTGAGACTAGACTTAGAGGTCCTAAGAAAACTAGTTCTCAAGGGCTTGTGGACATTACTTTACCAATGATTATTAAACTTAATTCTGAAGCAAAAACTGCAGAACTGGATATTAATGGTAAAAAATATAATTTAAAAGAAAAATCTTGGAGTGATTGGATTAGTGTTGAATTTAAAGTAGGTATTTTTAAGAAAGTATCTTCAACTTTCCAAATATACTTGGTTGATTCAAGTGTTGATAATTTTTCAATGTACTTAACTACAATGCAAATAGATCCTTCTAATCCTGTTGTGCCAATTTCCTATCCTGCTGCTTATTCTAAAGAACTTGTGGATGCTATTGGTTTATATTTTACTTTAGGAATGCCTGAAGAAACAGATGGTTATGTTGATGGTAAAATAGATTCCCAAGCTTTCTTGAGCCAAATAGCTGAGATTGAAAAAGAAAGAACAGCAATGTTTTGGAAAGAATTTGAAACTTTTGATAAAAAAGAAGTTGGACTTTTTGCTTTTGTTTATGATGATTCTGATAGAATGCAACATGTTTTCTGGGAGCAAAAGATTCTTGATGGTTCCCTGAATGCTTCTGGTGGAAAAATTAAATTAAATCCTGCTGTTGAGCAATATTGGGTTGAGAAAGATAAGTTTATTGGTCAAATTCTTGAGGGGGTTGATAATAATACTCTTCTCATGATTATATCGGACCATGGATTTACTTCATTTGAAAAAGCTGTTAGTGTTAATACTTGGCTTGTGAAAAATGGATTCATGGCAAAATCTGGGGGGTTAAGTGAATTAAGTGATGAAAAAGAAGATGCCTTGTTTCAGGGTGTTAATTGGCAAGAAACTAAAGCATATTCTCTTGGTTTTAATTCTATTTATATTAATTTAAAGGGTAGGGAACCAACTGGAATTATTGGGCTAGAGGATAAAGAAAAAATTGAGAATGAAATAATTGCAGGACTTGAATTACTCAAGGATGAAAAGGGCAATAAGGCTATTAATAAAGTTTATAGGGCTAGTGAAATTTATTCTGGTAATCAACTAGGGAATGCTCCTGATTTGGTGATTGGTTATAATCCTGGTTTTAGAATGGCTTGGCAAACTGCTATAGGTGGATTTTCAGAGAATGTTATTTTGAATAATACAAAGGTGTGGGCTGGTGATCATTTAATTGACCCTAAATTCGTGCCAGGGGTTTTGTTCTCAAACCAAAAATTAGCAGGGCTTGATAATGGTGGGGCTTCGCAGATGGATATTGCTCCAACAATTATTGATGCTCTTGGAATAAACAGTTCCAACTCTGGTTTGGATTTTGATGGAAAGAGTTTGTTAGTTTAAAATAAGTTAAAATAAAATGGGGCGTTATTATGTTAATTGTAAGAAATAAAAAAGTGGGGTTAATTTTGGCAACAGTTTTAGTTGTGTTAATTATTGTTGGGAGCTTTTTGTTGGTTAATAATTCTCAGCCCAAAGATATTTCTTGTGAAGATTGTAATGTTGTTCTTATTATTGTTGATACATTAAGACAAGATCACCTCGGAACTTATGGTTACTTTAGGGATACTAGTCCAAATATTGATAAACTAGCTAGAGAATCTTTTGTTTTTGATAATGCTTATTCTTCTTCATCTTGGACAAGAAGCGCAATTGCTTCAATTGTTTCTTCGAAATCTCCAAGTGAAACACAAGTTTATTCAGAAAATAAGAATGATTTTCTTGATGATTCTTTTTATACTATGCAAGAATATTATAATTACAAAGGTTATAAAACTGCTGCCTTTTACACTAGTGCACACTTAGATTATGGTTTAGTTCAGGGATTTCAAGAGACTTATCCTATGTATGGTGGTTCTAAAAATAACTCCAGTGCAGAAGAGGTTTATTTTGGTGTTGAACAATGGATTGATAATAGGGCCGATACTGATAAATTCTTCTTATTGGTTCATCTTATAGATCCTCATCCGCCCTATGACTTTGTACTTGGTTTTAATTTTACGGGTACTAGTATTTATACAAGTCCAAAAAAATTCTTTCCACCTGGACAAGATGGGGTGGGGTCTTGTGATTCAAAAGAAAATATAACTGTTCTCAAAGATTGGCAATTGCAAGAAATGGAAGCTAATTATGATGGAGAAATAGCTTATACAGATGATCAGATAGGAAAATTTATAGGTTATTTGAAAGAAGAGGGATTATATCATAAAACAATTATAATTATTACCTCGGATCATGGCGAAGAATTTTTAGATCATGGTGGTTATTGGCATGGTTGTACACTCTATAACGAGCTTATTAAAATCCCGTTTATGGTTCATATTCCGGGGTTAAAATCAAGAAGATTTTTTGAAAATGTTGGAACAATTGATATTTTCCCTACCTTAATTGATTTGCAAGAACCAAATAGTTCACAAAATTATGATTTAACAGGTTATAGCTTGCTGCCCCTGTTAAATGGAAAAATTAAAGGTATTGATTGGAATACCAGGCCTATTTTTTCAGCAACGGCTTTTAGAGGTAATTTAAAATATAGCTTAATCTTTAATGGATTTAAACTAGTGCAATATGTAGATAATAAGACCATTGGTTTATTTGATATTGATAAAGATAGGGGGGAGCTTAATAATCTAAAAATTGAGAATCAAATAGAGGTTTATAGAAATTTGCTTTGGAATTATATTTTTGGTTTAGATCCTGCTAAAAATAAGGATGGTGGGATTGAACTTAGCCAAGAAGCTTTAGATTCTTTAAAATCCTTAGGTTATGTTGCTTAATCTATTTTCTCTTTCACACAAATCTTTATAAATACTACACTCTATTTAGAGTGTGAGTAATTAGGTGTTGAGTTAGGGCGTTATATTGGGTTTATTCAAAAATGGGTGTTAAAATAAAAAAGAAAAGTGGAAAAGACGAAGTTACTATTAAGATTCCTCGCGAGCTTTATAAAAATCTTCAAAAGATAATTGAAAACACAGGCTTTTCTTGTGTTACGGATTTTATTACGTTTACAATGAGGGAAGTTGCTTCAATGGGGCATGTTAAAAGCAATAATATTCCCTTTGATGAGGCAGAAGCAGTTAAAGAAAAATTAAAAGCACTAGGTTATATTAAATAAAATAAATTATTAATTCTAAAATGGATATAAAGACTTCTGAAAAAAAAGAACTTTCTCATCTTGATAAACTTGAAAGCCAGTCTATCTTCATAATTCGTGAGGCATATAAGAGATTTAAAAATATGGCTATGCTTTGGAGTATAGGAAAAGATAGCACAACTCTTCTTTGGTTGTGTAGAAAAGCATTTTATGGAAAAATTCCATTTCCTTGTTTGCATATTGATACGACTTTTAAATTTCCAGAAATGTATGCTTTTAGAGAAAAATATGCTAAAGAATTTGGATTAAATTTAATTGTTGCTAAAAATGATGAAGCCCTTGCTAAAGGAATGAGCTATGATACTCATGATTCTCTTACTGTTAATACTGAATTAAAAACAAATGCTTTGAAAAAAGCAATTGCTAAACTTAAGTTTAAAGCTCTTTTGCTAGGTATACGGCGCGATGAACATGGAATTAGAGCTAAAGAAAGAGTTTTTTCTCCTAGAGATTCGGATTTTCATTGGGATTATAAAAATCAGCCAGCAGAGCTTTGGAATTTATTTAAAACAAAAGATGAAGCAGATGACCACATTAGGGTTCATCCTCTTTTGGGTTGGACTGAGCTAGATATTTGGGAATACATTAAACGAGAAGGAATCCCTATTAATGAATTATATTTTGCTAAGGATGGAAAGAGATATAGGAGTTTAGGTTGTATGCCAATTACAAAACCAGTAGACTCGCAAGCAGATACAGTAGATAAAATAATTGAAGAGATTAAAACAACAAAAGTTTCTGAAAGGAGTGGAAGAGCCCAGGATAAAGAGCAATTGTATGCTATGCAGAAGCTTCGGAGCTTGGGGTATATGTAAAATGGCAGATACTCTTCAACGAAGTGCTTCTAAAACCGCGACCTATAGATTTACGGGGTCAAGTATTACTTCTGCATTGGCTTTTTTGGCTACTGGAAACATTGGTAGTGCGTTGAGTATTGGTGCAAAAGATGTTTTTTGGAAATCTATTCTTTATTTTTCTAATGAAAGGATATGGAATAACATTAAATTTGGTAGGTATGTAGATGAAGAAAGACCTAATGAGACTAGAGATACTTTTTCAAGAGTTTTAGTAAAGGGTTTAATTTATAGGCTGGTTGGTTCTGTTGCTTCTGGTGCAATTACTTATGGAACTACAGGAGATTCTAATGTTTCATTTAATGTTGGTACTTCAGATTTTGTTATTAAATTTGGTATTTTTATTGGCCATGAACTTGGTTGGGATAAATTATCTTTTGGAAAATTTATTGGGCAAGATAAAAGATATGAGGAAAGTGAACTCATAAAGGTGATGGTTGAAAATGACTGAAAAAACAAATACTCAGGATGAATTAAAAATAGTTTTTGTTGGAAGTGTTGACCACGGAAAATCTACACTCATAGGCAGGCTACTTTATGAAACAAAATCCTTGAAGCAAGATAAGATTGATGAAATTGAATTGGCTTGCAAGGAGCTTGGAAGAGATGTTGAATGGAGCTTCATACTTGACAGCTTGCGCGAGGAAAGAGAGCAGAATGTGACTATTGATACTACGCAAATATTCTTTAAAACACAAAAAAGAAATTATGTGATTATTGATGCTCCTGGACACGTTGAATTTTTAAAAAATATGATGACTGGCGCTAGCCAAGCAGATATTGCTATATTAATGATTGATGCTAATGAAGGTATAATGGAGCAGACTAGAAGACATTCTTATTTGCTTTCTTTAATTGGGGTAAAAGAAGTTATTGTTGTTGTAAACAAAATGGATTTAGTAGATTACAGTCAAGAGAAATTTGATGTTATTCAAAAGCAGATTAAAGAATTCTTTGTCAAGGTGGGTATTAATGCACATAAGGTTATTCCAATTTCAGCTAAACTTGGATTAAATCTAAATAAAAAATCTTCTGAGATGGATTGGGCTAATGAGAATTTCCTAGATGTGCTTGATAATTATAATACTAAACAAAGCCTGCATTCTGATTTTATTATGCCTATTCAAGATATTTATAAGATTAATGATAAAAGAATAATTGTTGGAACAATTGCTTCTGGTTCTGTTCGAGTTGGAGATGAAATACTTGTTTTGCCTAAACAGACTCCTACCAGAGTTAAAACTATTGAAAAGTTTTTGAGCAAAGAGGATTTTGGTATTGAAGGTGAGAGTATTGGATTAACTACTAGCGAGCCTATTTTTCTAGAGCCCGGAGATGTTATTTATAAAAAAAGTAATTCTTTTAAGCTTGGAGTCTCTAATTGCATTAAGGCTAATATCTTTTGGCTTGCTCCTAAACTTAATTTGGAAAATCAAGAGTTTACTTTAAGACTTTCAACTCAAGAAATGCCTGTAAAACTTGTTATTAAAAGAAAATTTGATTCTTCTAGTCTTTTGGAGCTTGCTTTAAATCAGGAAATATCTGTGAATGAATCTGCTGAAATTGACCTGAATTCGAAAAATCCTGTTGTTTTTAGTAATATCAGTAAAGTAGGGGCTTGCCCTGAACTTGGGAGATTTGTGTTAGAGCTAGATAATAGAGTTGTCGGGGTTGGAATAATATCTTAAATTGAGATTCTTGTTTTGTTCTTTAGAAAATCAAATATATAAAAACATTTAAACCTCTTCTGATAACTTTTATTATGAAAATAGCCATATTCCATAATTTTTTAGATAATATTGGCGGGGCTGAAATGGTTGATTTGCTTTTAGCTCGTGAACTGGGTGCTGATATTTATACTACTAATATTGATTCTGAGAAAATTAAGAAAATGGGTTTTTCAGATATACTCTCTAGGATTTATTCAATTGGTAAGGTTCCTATTAATGCACCATTTAAACAAGAGTTTTCTTATTGGAAATTTCGTTTTTTGAATGTAGAAAAGAGATTTGGAAAAAAATATGATTTTTATATTATTGCAGGTGATTGGGCTATGGCTGGAGCGATACATAACAAGCCTAATCTTTGGTATGTTTATTCTCCTATTCGTGAGATATGGGATTTACATAAATATACTCGGAATAATATTGTTCCGGGCAGGAGTAGATTTTTATTTGATTTATGGGTTGCTTATAGAAGAATATTAAACAGATTTGACTCGAGTTATGTGCAGAAAATAGTTTCAATATCTAAAAATGTTCAAGGAAGGGTTAAAAAATATCTGAAAAGAGATAGTATTGTTATTTATCCTCCAACAGAAACTAGAAAATTTCATTTTAAAAAAAGCAAGGGTTATTGGTTAGCTGTTAATAGGCTTATAGGACATAAAAGAATAGAGCTTCAGCTTGGAGCTTTTGCTAAAATACCTAGGGAAAAACTTGTAATTGTTGGAAGTTATGAAAAATCAGAGCATTTTCTTAAATATGCTAATCATTGTATGAAAATTAAACCTAAAAATGTTGAAATAAAAAATTGGGTTAATGATAAAGAACTCGTTGAATTATATGCCAATTGTAAGGGTTTTATTACAACAAGCCAAGATGAAGATTATGGTATGAATGTTGTAGAAGCAATGGCTTCAGGTAAACCTGTTATTGCTCCAAATGAGGGTGGATATAAGGAGACAGTTGTTAATGGAGCGACAGGCATATTAATTGATGAAATTAATGAAGAAAAACTCATTAATGAAATTAAAAAAATAAGCTTAGAGCTAAAGAAAAATCCCTTTAAATACAAGAAAGTATGCTTAGAGCAAGCTAAGAAGTTTGATGCAGGTGGTTTTATAGAAAAAATTAAAGAAGAGATAAATATTTTTAAGGGGGATAATTTATAAACCTTATTTTTTTATATCTATTATGGTTAAAAAGAGTTTTTTTATTTTTGGGTTTTTTATTTTAATAGTCTTAGTTATTGCTTTTTTATTTTTTAAGCTAGGAGGTTCTAAGGGTTTTATGGGGAATGTTATTTCAGATTATTTTAATTCTGAAAAAATTGATCTGAAAGATTATCAATGCGATGATTGTAATATTGTTTTAATTGTAGTTGATGCACTTCGTGCAGATCATCTTGAATGTTATGGTTATAATAGGGAGACTAGCCCAAATATTTGCGAGTTAGCTGATGAAGGAATTTTGTTTGAAAATGCTATTTCCCAATCTGCTTGGACAAGGCCAGGAGTAGCTTCAATTTTAACAGGACTTTATCCTAAAAATCATGGGGCAGAAAATAGAAACAATAGTCTTTCTGAAGATAAAACTCTTATTTCTGAGGTTTTAAAGGAACAAGGATACAATACTTTTGCTTTTGTTACAAATGGGAATATTGCTGAGAGCTTTGGTTTTAATCAGGGTTATACTGGTTTTGTTTACCTAAAGGAATCCTCTAGCGAAATTCAGATTCATAAAGGTTCAGATATATTGAATTCTAGACTGTTTGATAATCTGCAAGATTTATCTAATAGCAAAAATTTTGTTTATATCCATTATACTGATCCTCATGATCCTTATACCCCTAATGAGAATGTTTTTTCTTCTGATGAAGTAGAGTTTTATAGTTCTCAAGATATGAACAAATTAAGCAGAACTATTAAAAACGTATCTAATCAGGACGAAATTCTTGATAATTTAATTAATTTTTATGATGATGAAATTGTTTTTACTGATAAAAATATTGGCAATCTTATCTCTTGGATGAAAGAAAAAGGAATATATAATAATACTATTATTATCATTACCTCAGATCATGGCGAGGGTTTTTTAGAACATGGAGAAATAAGACATGGTAATACTCTTTATGATGAATTAATAAAAATACCTTTAATAGTTCATATTCCGCAGAGTAATCCTAAGATTGTTTCTCAACAAGTAAGTCAGGTAGATATATTTCCAAGTGTTTTAGATTTGGTTGGTTTGAGCGATATTAAAGATAATTTAAATATTGATGGAAAAAGTATCTTTTCAGGTTTCCAAAAGTATATTTTCTCAGAATTAAATTTGGATAATCGTAGATTTGCTTCTATAAGAACAGATAAAGAAAAGCTTATTCTTGACATGAAAACTAATAAATTTTATGATTATAATTTAGCGGTTGACCCCTTAGAACAAAACAATATTTATACTAAAAGTAAGGGCTCTGCACTTGAGGTTCCTTTAATGGAACACCTTAATGGTGGTTTCGAAAGCAAGAACGAAAACCTGCCTGATTTGGATGCAGAAACACTAGAAAGTTTAAGGGCTCTTGGATATTTAAATTAAAAGATTGTTATTTTTTATATTTCTTATTTTTTTATATCCCTTTTATTTATCTTGCTGGTTTGGCATTTTGTAATATCTCTTTATATTGTCTTGCTAAGTTTTTCCAATCAAAATTGTTTTGAACATATTTGCGGTTTCTTTCTGTGTCCTGTAATTTTAATCTTTGAATATCTATTTTAGTTGTTTGTTTGTTCATTAAAAGGACATCGATTTTTGAGGGTTTTAACCCCCTGGTGCCTAATTTGGTTGTTATTATTGGTAATCCTGAGGCCATATACTCTATTATTTTTAGATTACTTCCAGCACCACTAAACATTGGATTAATAGCAAAATCAGATGTTTTTATTAAAATTTTCTTTTCAAAATCATTAATTTTTCCAAAGGCTATTATATTTTTTGGAAGTGCTTCATTATGGGTTTCTAGATAATTGTAAATTACTGAACCTATGATAAAAAAAGTTATACCTTTATTTTTTTTAGCCATCTCTATTATTTTTAATAATGCTTGTAAATTTGGTTTGTGATAAGAACCTAAAAATATTCCTGTCCCCTTGGATTTAATTCCTAACTCTTTTTTTAAGTTTTCCCTTTCATAAGATTTTGATTGTTGGGCTTCCAAATAATTAACTCCATTAGGGATAATTTTTATTTTGTTTTTATTTATTTTATAAATTTTAGATAAAGAATTTTTTTCTTCTTCAGAAACTGAAATAATATATTTAGCATTTTTACATAAATTCCTTTCTAATTTGTAAACCTGATTTAAATAGGGGCTTGTTCTTTTAGTATTTCCAAATAAGGATTTTTTTAGTAAATATTCGTTATTATGTGCTTCATAAATAAGATACTTTTTTGGAACGCCTTTTATATAATTGAACATATAGGGGTGTTGACAGATGATGATTGTATTTTTATTGCAGTATTTTTTTAATGTTTTAATATATTTCTTTT
>Ga0268280_1001690_pt1 | contig 14229 bp, 14 predicted proteins | sample saktaG_9_FD_190139 | JGI IMG/M metagenome (GOLD analysis project Ga0268280, IMG submission 190139) | Saline water microbial communities from Sakinaw Lake, British Columbia, Canada - sak_2011_5_24_40m | ecosystem: Environmental > Aquatic > Non-marine Saline and Alkaline > Saline ... | reverse complement strand
TGCCGAAGAGTACCGGACCCTGCTCGGGGAGCTGGAGAAATTCGAGAAGAGACTGCTTGACAAGCCGAGGTTGGTCGTTCTTACCAAAATGGATATAGCGGCTGAAGATTTCCGGATTCCCCTGCTTGAAGAGGGCGTCAGGGTGCTGCCGATTTCAAGTGTTTCCGGTCAGGGGCTGAAGGAACTCAAGGATGAACTCTGGAAAGAGGTGTCAGGCCGCACCAGGAGCATCGAACAGTTGGATGAGGATCACGGTTAAGCCATGCACCAGTCAGAACTTTTTGTCAGGTATGCGCGTCTTGCAGATGCCGACGCTATTTCCGCCATCACTGCGGAGTATGCCCGTCAGGGAATCATGCTGGAACGTTCCGGTGAAAATATTGTCGAGAATATCCGGAATTTTTTTGTTGCCGAATATAACGGCGAGGTGATAGGGTGCTGCGCCATCGCATTCTATACCCTGAAGCTTGCCGAAATCCGTTCTCTTGCGGTCTTCAACCGTTATAAAATGAAGGGTATAGGCCGGCTGCTGGTTGAAAAGGCCGAGTCGGTGCTTCGCGAGGAGGGGGTACGGGAGGTTTTTGTCCTGACGCTGAATCGTGAGTTTTTCAGCCGTGTCGGGTATACTGAAATCAGGAAGGAGTATTTCCCGCAGAAGATATGGAGAGATTGCACACACTGTCCGAAACTGATGGCGTGCGATGAGATTGCAATGATGAAGACACTCCAGGGATAATCCAGGTTCCGCCCTGCCTTTTGCGATAAACAGGGGTGTTAAAAAAATGCCCGTCTGCTGCCTGATGTTCATGTTTTTGTTATTGTCGAAGAGGTTCCCAAGATAGTAAAAGGTCTTTTATTCCGTGTCCCTATTCATCCAAACAGGTATCCCAAAGTCGTGATCGTTCAGGAAGTTACCGTTAAAAACAAGGCGGGGCTGCATACCAGACCCGCGGCAGCAGTCGTCAAGCTTGCATCCCGGTTCAAGTCGGATTTCTATATTGAGATGCAGGGTGTTGAAATCAACGCGAAGTCCATTATCGGCGTCATGAGCCTGGCCGCGCCGAAAGGGACACGGCTGACGCTCAAGCTTGACGGCGAGGATGCGGTGGAGGCCGCACGACAGCTGGTTGAGTTTTTTGAGCAGGGATTTGGAGAACAATAGGTTGGAAACCTTCAGAAAGCATCCTTGAAATCATTGCGGATAGCATTCATTTCACCCTTTTTCCCTTTGAAAGGCGGCATAGCCCGTTTCAGCGGACTTCTGAGGGATGCCCTTTGCAGCAGGGGATACGATGTTGTTCCAGTTGTTATAAGGGCGTTTTACCCCGATTTTTTGTTAAAGGGTTCTGCCGGAGGCGTTAAGACCTCTTTGCCTCACCCGGATGCAGCATCAGGTATGGTGCTTTTCAATCCGGTTTCCTGGATCCGGACAATCCGCCGGATCAACTCCCTCAAGCCTGATATCCTGCTTGCGGCATACTGGACAGGAGTTCTTGCTCCGTTTTATTATGTTCTGCACCGCCTCACCGGCATCCGGACCGTCATGCTGCTTCATAACCTCTCCTCCCATGAATCCTTTTTTTTCGAGCCGCTCATGCAGAGGCTGCTTGCCGCTTCCTCCGACGGATTTATTACCCTTTCGGCTGCGGTTTCGCGGCAGGCGAGCGAAGTCATGCCGGACATTCCGCAGCTTGAGCTTTTTCATCCGGTCTATGAGCCTGAAGAAGAACGGCGTTCCGGAGCTGAAGCGCGCAGGGAACTCAATCTTGATGCACACGCTCCGGTGCTGCTCTTTTTCGGTTACGTAAGAACCTACAAGGGTCTTGATATCATGCTTCGCGCCATGCCTGAGATTCTGAAAAGGGAGAGCCGGCTCAGACTTGTCGTTGCCGGGCAGTTCCTTGAAGATCCCGCGAAATTCAGGCGGCTGATCAGGAAGCTCGGCATCTCCGGAAGCGTCGATCTTTATCCGGGCTATGTTTCCGCCGGGCGCAGTGAGCTATTTTTTGCTGCGGCCGACGCGGTCGTGCTTCCCTACCGGAGCGCGACGCAGTCCGGAGTGGTTCAGCTTGCATATGGTCACGGTCTGCCGGTGATTGCGACTCCTGCGGGAGCCCTTCCTGAAATGGTGCTTCACGGACGTACCGGCTGGATTGCCCGTGACTTTTCTCCTGAAGGCTTTGCCGCTGCGGCAGGAGAGTTTCTCGACGGGCGGGAGGAGAACATGCCTGACATGCGTCGGGAAATCGAGGCGTTCCGCCGTGAATTCTCCTGGGAGGCTTTTGCCGCTGCTGCAGGCCGCTTTCTTGAAGCTGAAGCGTTACGCTCTTGACGGCCGCACCCCGTACATGGATCGTCGTCCTGAACTGGAACGGCGCTGAGGATACCATTGCCTGTCTCCGGTCGATTGCCGCAGCTCCGTCGCCTTCCTGCAGGGTGCTTGTGGTCGATAACGGATCGACCGATGGCTCTCTGGAACGGATTCGGGAGGTTTTCCCGGAGATCGAGTTCCTGCTCCTGCCCGGCAATTCCGGCTATGCAGGAGGCAACAATGCCGGATTCAGACGGGTTCTGGAGCTGGAGGCTGAGTTCGTGATCTTTCTGAACAACGATACCATTGTGGATGCCGGTTTTTGCGCTCCGCTGCTTGATACCCTGCAACGCAAGCCCGATGCAGGAATCACCGTACCGAAAATATTCTATCTGGACCGTCCTGCTACGCTCTGGTACGCCGGTGGTGATGTCAGGCTGTCGACCGGGATGATCAGGCATATCGGGCTGAGGAAAAAAGATGCTCCGGAATTCAACCGTCCCGGCGTCACCGGATATGCCACCGGGTGTTGTTTTGCCATGCGCTGCCGGGATTTTGAAGCCGTTGGCGCTTTTGACGAAGGGTTCGGGATGTATGCCGAGGATGTCGATCTCTCCCTTCGGGTTCGCGCTATGGGTATGAGTATTGATTATGTCCCATCCTCAATGGTGTGGCACAAGGTCTCTGCATCGCTTTCCGGAAGCCCGGTGCGGAAACTGATTAAAAAAAGTTCAGGGGCGCTTCGCCTCCTCAGAAAGCACCGGGCATGGAGCGGCATGGCGTACTATATGCTCCTGCTTCCCCTGCGCCTTGCGGGAAGCTTCGGGGAGGCGATGAGAGAAAAAAAATCCGGAACGTAACAAAGAGAGGAAAGACAGAGCATGCCGAGCAGTTTCAGAACAGTTATCGACAAAGAGTATCTCAATGATCCGGCCCACGGTATCCGGTGGGGGAAAACCCTCGAATTTCTGAGAGCCTCACCACTCTCCGGCTCCCCGCTTGCCGGCGGACTGGATCTGGGTGATCGCACCCCCCTTACCGCTTTGCTTGAGCAGCATTTCTGCTGCCCGTTCGAGAACACCTCCGTCGATCTCGACATGGAACCGCTTTCGGGCTCGTTCGCAGTGGTGACCGCTTTTGAGTTGCTTGAACATCTGTTCAACCCGCTTTATGTCCTGCTTGAGGTCCGGCGGCATCTTGCAGGAAGTGATGGTCGTCTCTTTGTTTCCATGCCGCTTCACAAACCGGCTTTTCTTGCAAGCCCCGACCATTTTCATGAGATGACGCGCAGTTCGGCTCTCTCGCTTTTCACGTGTGCCGGGTTCAGTGTTGAACGAAGCGGAGAGTTCAGGATACGTCATCCGTTGTTTTATCTTACAGGATTTAAGCCGCTTATGCGGGCATTTCATGAAAAGGTGCAGATTTATGAGCTTTCCGTTTCATAAGCAGAAACATGGCGGGATGTACCGGCTCATCTGGTTTTCCGAGATACAGTGGGATTTCCTCTCAACACGGAAGCAGCGTCTTTTGTGCCGTTTTCCGGAAAACTGGAAGATTCTTTTCATTGAGCCCTTTGCTCTCGGGCGCCGCCATCACTGGATCCCGGTCAGAAGGGGGCGGGTCCGGGTCGTCACCGTCCCGTTCCTGAAGAGCGTTCCCTTCAGCATCGGCCGGCTGTTTGACAACGGGCTGCTGCGTCTGCTTGTTTCCCTGCCCGGAATCATGATCATGCTCTGCTGGCTGACGCTGCTCGGATTTTCCTCTCGCGAAAGGATCATCGGTCTTTCCAATGTCTACTGGGGGAGGGTTGCGGCTTTGCTGCCCTGCCGTCTCCGTTTTTACGACGCCAATGACGACCATCTTGCTTTTCCGGGAACCCCGGTGTGGCTGAAAGGATATCTTCAAACGTGGCTGTCAGGAGTTGATCTGCTTTTCAGTGTGAGCCCGGAGCTTACCGCGTCTCTTCCGGTACCTCCCGGTATTCGCACAGTCGAGCTTGGCAACGGCGTCGAGTTCAGCCATTTCGCCGTCCCCCGAAATGAAATGCCTGCGGGCCTATACGGGCTCAAGGGGCCGATTCTCGGCTATGCCGGGGCGATGGACTGGCTCGACATCTCTCTTGTTGCCGCGACGGCCAGGGCATGGCCGGATTACAGCATCGTCCTGCTCGGCCCGGCATATGAGAGAGGGTGGTGGAAAAAACAGGAGGCCGTCAACGCGCTTCCGAACGTTCACTATTTCGGCAAAATCGGGTACAGCGAACTTCCCGCCTGGGTTCAGCGCTTCGATCTTGCCATGATGCCGCTGCTTTCCGGCAGACTGAAGGGGGTTTCCCATCCGAACAAGCTCTATGAGTACTGCGCCGCCGGCGTGCCGGTGCTCTCGATGAACTACTGCAGTGCGGTGGAGAGGGCGAGGGATGTCGTGCAGGTGGCTGATTCCCCGGAAGCGTTTGTCCGCATGGTGCCCGGAGCCCTTGCCGACCGCCGGAGAGATGAGCGGCAGGCATTTGCCCGGCTTCACAGCTGGGACGCCCTTGCCGGATCAATGGTGCACGAGTTGCAGGATGCCTTTCGGGAGAGATGTCCTTGAACCGCAATGCCGTCATAGCCGGTCAGGCGGGTTACTCCTTCGGAGGATTTCTTTTCGGCCAGATCGCAAGGTTCGGTTATAACCTGCTTGTCGCAAGGCTGCTCGGAGCGGAATCTCTCGGTATCTACGCGCTTACCGTCGGCGTTATCCAGATCACCGAGGTGTTTGCCCTTGCCGGGCTCGATTCCGCATTGCTTCGCTTCATCAATGTTCACGGTGCTGATCCTCTCCGTCAGAGGCAGGTGATCGGTTCGGCACTAAAAACATCGCTGCTGTTTTCTTTTTCGGCGGTTCTCCTCCTTCTCGTTTTTTCAGGGAGCATCGCCTCGCTCCTTCACGGCAGCAGCCTGCTACAGCTTGCGATCTGCTGCTATGCCGCGGCCATTCCGTTCAATGCGGCGACCATGCTTTTCGGCCATGCCATGCAGGGGTTTCGCCGTCTTCAGCCGAAAATCATGGCAATCCACGTCGTGAGCCCTTTTCTGCTGCTCATTCTTACCCTGGCATTCCGTTATACTGCCGGATCGGAGGCGGCCCTGCTTTTTCCCTTTGCCCTTTCGGCGGCCGGCGCGTTTTTCTGGATTCGCCCTCATCTCAAGAGCATCACAGGCACCGTCACCAGGGATATTGCGGCTGCCCGTTTCGACCGTGCCCTGCTTTCGTATGCCCTGCCTTTTATGGTCGTTTCGCTCTTAAGCATGATGACGCAATGGCTGGATGTCATGATGCTCGGCATGTTCACGGATGCGGAAACCGTCGGTATGTACCATCCGGCGGCAAGAACGGCGGGCATTATCCGCTCCGTTTTTCTTGCATTCTCGGGTATTGCCGCACCGATGATCGCCGAACTGCATGCCGGGACCGGAAATTCAGAAATAGCGAGGATTTTCAGGATGGTAACGCGCTGGATTGTTTCCATCGTCACTCCGGCCGTTATTCTTTTCATGGTGTTTCCTGAAACCGTACTCGGGATTTTCGGCTCACGGTTTACCACCGGCGGCACAGCCCTGGTTCTGCTTTCGGCATCCTCTTTTCTTCAGGCTGCGTTCGGGCTCTCGGCTATTGTTCTTGCCATGACCGGCTATGCGAGGCTGAGCCTCGTCAATGCTCTGGGTGCGCTCGCTCTCCATGTGGTTTTGAATCTTTTTCTGATCCCGGTGATGGGAATCACCGGGGCCGCCCTTTCCAACCTGCTGGTATTTCTTCTGCTGTCGGTCGTGCGTCTTGCTGAGGTTCGTATTCTATTGAAGGTTCACCCTTTCGGAAAGGGTTTGTGGAAGCCATTTGCTGCGGGGATCATCACTACAGCCATCCTTCTTGCAGCGCGTCCCCTGCTGATCTCCCTGCCGGTTCCGGGAGCTCTCGCGGCGGCGGCATTGCTTACCGTGGCCGGTTATACTGCTGTTATGCTGTTCCTGAAGTTGGAAGATGAGGAACGGGAGATTATCTTTAAATTCTTACCGTTTATCAACAGGCAACCGAAGCGATAACGCTGTGAAAAAAAAGATTCTGTCGTTTTTCATTGTCTATCTCTGCTATACCGTTCTGGCAGTGCTGCTCTTTTACCCGATCGTTTTTCAATCGCAGGTTCCGCTCTCTCCCGACTCGCTTGTTCCCCGTGCTTCGACGATTGCGCTTGACGCTCTCCGGCAGACTTCCGGCCTCTATCCGCTCTGGCAGTCGTGGGTTTTTTCCGGTATGCCGACGGTGGAGGCTTTCAGCTACCTGAGCGGCCTGTATTATCCGAACGTTTTTTTCAGCCTGTTTCATGCCGGCGGCATGTTCCTGCAGCTTCAGCACCTTGTCTTTGCCGGGCTGGGAGTATTTCTTCTGCTCCGGGAATTCCGGATAAAAACGCTTGCGGCGGTGTTCGGCGGAGCGGTCTTCATGCTCAATCCCTACATGACGGTCATGCTGGTGCACGGACACGGCAGCCAGCTCATGACGGCGGCCTACATGCCCTGGATGCTCTGGGCGGCGGGAAGGCTTTTTGACCGGGGACGGCTTGCCGATGCGGGCGTTCTTGCCCTTATTGCCGGATTTCAGCTTCAGCGGGCCCATGTCCAGATCGCATACTATTCGTGGCTGCTTATGCTGCTGTACCTCTTTTTCGTTCTGTTATCCCGCAAAGACGAACTGAGCGTGAAGCTTCGTCATTCCGGGCTATTTCTCTTCGCTCTGGCTCTTGGCGTCGCCATATCGGCCGCAATTTACCTTCCCGCTTCAGAGTACGCTTCATCGTCGATAAGAGGAATGGCCAAGGGGGGCGGAGGCTCCTCATGGGAGTATGCCACGCTGTGGTCGATGCATCCGCTTGAACTGTTTACCTTTCTCGTGCCGGGCAGTTTAGGGTTCGGAGGCGCAACCTACTGGGGCTTCATGCCGTTCACCGATTTCCCCAACTACGCAGGCATCATCGTGCTGATGCTTGCCGGTGCAGGAGCTTTTTTCTACCGGAAGGAGCCCTTCACCTGGTTTCTGCTCACCGCGCTGCTGCTTTCGCTGCTGCTCTCTTTCGGCAGCTTTTTTTCTCCCGTGTTCAATCTGTTCTATTACGCGGCACCGCTTTTCAGCCGCTTCAGGGTGCCTTCGATGGCCCTTGTCATGGCCTACCTTGTTTTTGCCCTGCTTGCCGCAAGAGGCCTTCATGCAGTGCTTCTTGCAGAGCGTGAAAAGCTCTTCAAGCCGTTGAGGGTGGCGACTATCGTTCTTGCATCCGTGATGCTGCTTTTTCTTCTGTTCGGCCAGCCTCTTGAGGGCTTTTTCCGCTCGCTTTTTCCTGCTCCGGCTGTCGAGAGTTTTGACGCTGCCTTCATGATCAACAAGGTCCGCTGGGAAAACCTGCAGGGAAGCTTCTGGACCGTTACGCTGCTTGCCGCTTGTTCTCTTGCTGTGCTCTGGCTCTGGAACAGGAAAGTGGTATCACTTCAAATCGCTTCTCTGCTTGTCATCGTTTTTGCACTCGGTGATCTGCTCTGGTGCGACATGCAGATCGCCTATCCGTCCGAAAGCTCCCTGCGCTCTCCGGTGCTTGCTCCGGCCAGCAAGGTTGAGCCTGCTTTCCAGCCAGACGACATCACCCGTTTTCTTGTTTCGCAAAAGGGTCCGTTCAGGGTGTACCCGGCCGGGCCGCTTTTCGCAGAAAACAAATTCGCTCTATTCGGCATCGAGTCGGCGGGAGGGTATCATCCGGCGAAACTGAAGATTTACGAGGAGTTTCTGCAGCGTACCGAAAATATCTCCTCTCTGCCCGCATTGAGGATGCTGAACGTGGGCTACATCCTCTCTCCGGCGCCGATAGAGCATCCGGAGCTCGAACAGGTCAGGGAGGGTACGCTCCGGCTCGCTGCCGGGGACGTCGGCGTCCTGGTTTACCGCCTCAAGGGAAGCTGTCCGAGGGTATGGTTCGCCTCGACAGTTACCGGCGTTGAAGGCAGGGATCAGCTCTTCGAGCGGGTTTTAAGCGGCAAAGAAGTTTGCAATGCGGTCTACGTCAATGCCTCGAACTGGCGGGGAGTTAAAACGTTTGCGCAGGGCACGATCCGCTCCATGGAGAGGGGAGCCGAACGCATGTCGCTCAAGGTCAGCGCTCCTGCGGAGGCCTTTCTCGTGACAAGCGAAGTCAACTACCCGCTCCGCTGGAAAGCCAGCCTTGACGGCAAGGATGTACCGATCATCGAAGTAAACGGCCTCATCCGCGGCGTCCGCATCCCTCCCGGCGAACACGAGCTCGCGTTTTATTACGACCGATCCCTCTTTGATCGTGGACGGATGATTTCGCTTGCCGCATTCGGTGTTGCGGTGCTGATGGTTGTTGGTGGAACTGTTATGGGGAGAGGGAATAAAGGGAAAAAGCAGGTTTCGTAAGGAAAACAAACATCGGTGCATTTGCCTGTCTTCCAGCACCATTTTCTGCGATCAATGTTTTATTTTTAACGTATTGTATGAGAAGTTCCTGATTCCGGGTTTCTGTAACGCGTTCTGAAAAGCAGGGAAGTTATGGCGGTTAATCTCGATAAACCGGCGAGGTGGAAAGCCGACATTGCGAAATCGGTCGATATGTACAACGACTGGTTCATGACCTTTGCCCCGCAAGCGTTCCGCTCGACACGAATGCAGACAACGAAGGATGTAGAGTCCGCATTGCATTCCACCGGCAACATGACCGCAGTAACTCCTGCAGTCATTCGCGATCATCCCGATATTCTGCCGACACTTCGCATGTCCACCTGCCCTCCGCTTGCCGTTGACCGACTTATAGGACTTTCGGGTGTTTCTTCAAATCTTGTGAAAAGTCTTGAGCTGAGAAAGAAGCTTCCCTCCAAAATGAATCCTGGATTGCTGGATGAGGATCTTCATCGGATAGCTGCTATCATCGTCAAGATGGCCGATCCGGATATTTTTGTCTGGATTGGCCGGAAAACGCAACCGGACAATGACGAAATACACCGGGCGGCTACCATTGTTGCCGACCGTCTTTGCGGCGCAGTTGCCAATCCGATTATCCGTAATGCCCAGGAGAAACGGCAGCTTGCCGCGATCAAGTCATGGCTTGAAGCTCGTGGTTACAGGCAGTTGCAAAATGGCGAAGCGATACGTTTTGACTCGATGCCTCCGGGTACGTTTACCTTTCGCATGAATGTGCCGGTCGATCTTGAGGGCGGCGTCAAACGGGTGAACATACCGGTTGATGCTGTGATCACGCCTAGGAAGTCGAAGATAGGAGCCTTACCGGTTTTCTTCGAGGCGAAATCTGCAGGGGACTTCACCAATACGAACAAGCGCCGGAAGGAAGAGGCCATGAAGATGAGCCAGCTTCGCAGCACCTATGGGCGGAACGTCCGGTTCAATCTTTTCCTGTGTGGTTATTTCGATAGCGGTTATCTTGGATATGAGGCCGCAGAAGGCATCGACTGGGTCTGGGAACATCGCATCGACGACATGGCGCTTTTCGGGATATGAGCATGACGGTTTTACAGGATACATTCGAGGCGAACCGCCTCAGGCTGCAAAGCGAACTCGACGCAGGGAAGACTCAGGCTGAACGCAACCGTCTCGGCCAGTTCGCGACGCCGACAGCTCTTGCTCTCGATATACTTACCTATGCGTCAACGCTGATTCCGGAAGATGAACCTGTCCGTTTTCTCGATCCTGCAGTAGGGACAGGCTCATTCTTTTCAGCATTCCGGCAGGTTTTTCCGGCAGGGCGTATCGACTCCGCACTTGGTTTTGAAGTCGATACCCATTATGGCGAACCGGCCACCCATATCTGGCGGAATACAGGTTTCACGATCAGGCTTGCCGATTTTACGGCAAGCGAACCTTCAGTGCCTTTCAATCTGGTGATCTGCAATCCCCCGTATGTGCGGCACCACCACCTGCAGAATGGCGATAAAATGCGCCTTCAGGCGAAAACCGCCTGTGCAAGCGGCATGAAGATCAGCGGTCTTGCCGGGTTGTACTGCCATTTTCTTGGTTTGTCGCACTCATGGATGGCTGAAGGCGGCATTGCGGGCTGGCTCATTCCGAGCGAGTTCATGGATGTGAACTACGGCAGGGCCATCAAGCGATATTTGCTCGAAAAGGTCACGCTGCTGAAAATCCATCGCTTCGATCCTGACGATGTGCAGTTCGCAGATGCGCTTGTTTCTTCAGCCGTCGTCTGGTTCCGGAAAACGCCGCCGCCGGAAAACCACAAGGTCTCGTTTACTTTCGGCGGTTCGTTGCTTGAGCCCCGCTGCAACAGGGATGTTTCATCAGAGGATCTTGCCCGAGAGGCGAAATGGACACGGTTTCCCAAGGCAACCGGTGCCGGAGCAAAAGAAGCGAGAGCGGTCATAGCCGACTTCTTCCATATCCGGCGAGGCATAGCTACCGGCGACAACGCTTTTTTCATTCTTGACAGAAAAGAGATTGTTGCAAAAAACCTGCCGATGGAGCTGTTCCGGCCCATTCTGCCAAGCCCGCGCTATCTCGTCGAAAACGAGATACTTGCCCATGCGGATGGATATCCCCTGCTTGAACGGCAACTCTTTCTGCTCGATACGAAGCTTCCTGAAGAGACGATCAAAGAAAGGTATCCGGCACTCTACGCATATCTTGAAGAAGGAAAGGCTATGGGTGTTCACGAACGCTATCTGTGCCGCAACCGTACTCCCTGGTATTCACAGGAAAACCGGCCTTCTGCTCCTATTGTGTGCACGTACCTTGGCCGCAGCAACACTAAAAGCGGGCGTCCCTTCCGTTTCATTCTGAACAATTCGATGGCTACGGTAGCGAACGTCTACCTTGCCCTGTATCCAAAACCGCAGCTTGCAAAAGCTGTCTCTCAGAACCCCACGTTGATTCGTTCAGTATGGGAAGTTCTGAACCGGATTACTCCCGAACAGCTTCTCGGAGAAAGCCGGGTTTACGGAGGAGGTCTTCACAAGCTCGAACCGAACGAGCTTGCGAATGTCGATGCATCGCAGATAGCCGAACTGATTCCTGATTTCACAATGGAATTGGGTGTGGAGCAGTTGGGGCTGTTTTAGAAAGGAAGGGTATTTTATAATAACATGTGCATTGTATACACAAAAGTAGAGCAAGAAAAAGAGCACTATTTAAAATTATATAGAAGGCTTTGGTTGTCACGTATCGATTTGACGGAGGCACAAGAAATACTCGATACTATATTGTCTTTGAGATTGCCGTATCCACGAAGAAAACCACCGTCAGCTTTATTAAATGCACTTACAATAGCTCTTGTTATTTCATATTCACGACCCTTTGTTGACTCAAGGGGTGGAGTGTCTGTTGCCGAACGTAAACTTCCGGGAGAGCTTCTTCGTTTTCTCACTTCGAAGGAACGGAGAGTTCATCAAGCTATTATTGAGATAAGAAATAAAGAGGTTGCGCATTCTGATGCTGATATCTTGGAGCTTGCACTTAGATTGTATCCTGACGGTGATTCCTGTGTTTGTCGTTCTGCACGTGTTCCATTTTATCGAAGCGAACTTCAAGTGATAAGGAGAATGATAGATAAGATTTTGAATGGGATAGAAGAAAAATGTAAAGAAATAAGAAAATTGCTCCCCTTAAATGTCGATTTGTAGGAGGTATTGATTCAGGGGGAATTTGGGGATGGTGTTAGCTGTGAGTACATATGGGGTAAGAGTAGACGTGAAGTCCTTGCGGCGAGGATTAGGTCTGTCCGGGTATCGACGTTGGAAGTTGTCGAAAAGCTGTGTCGTGTCGGGGTGAAAAAGGACTTAAGTGAATGTCGTCCCCTGATTCCACTTTTTTCACATGAGAGTCCCTCTTGGTTAGAAAGCAAATAGTATTATTAGCTATTCAGCAATTATTTCTTCTTTAAGGTAAGCATAGATAGCAAGAATAGCGTTTACTTTATAAATTGATGCATTTCTGATCATGATATGTGCTATTGGTAATCCAAAGATATCCTGAACAAGGGAAATCTGCTCATTCTTTTTATGATCACTATGAAATATTTTACCATTAATATAAAGCTCAAAAAGCGACTCTTCATCATACTCTTTTCCTGAAACACCATACTTAATCAAATTTACCCCCTTTCCAATAAAAGTATCTTTTGCTTTTAATAAAAAATTATTTTCTTCTTTGCACCGCTCATTACGAATCAGCACATTCATGACTTTCGGAAAGTGGATTTTATCTTTTTGATTACAAAACTTGCGAATTCGGATTAATAAGGATTCAAAACGCTCCTCATCTGGCTCATAGTGTTCTATATCTACTTCATCGCTATCATCTTTATATTTAATACTGGATTTAACTTTAAGTTCTTTTTGTTGGATCATTGAATGTCGATAAACGTCCTCACAGCAACTATAAAATGACAAAAGCACCATCTTTTCATCATGAGTTAATGAACTCATGATTGCGTCAACACTCCTATTACTCATCTTTGCCGTAAGTAAAATTCATTATTATTAAACCTGAGTTGAGCTATTCTGTATAAAAAAAGCTCTCACCTGAAGGGCTAAAGTGTCCCAACAGGTTGAAAGCTTCATTAGTAAAAATAAGAGGATTCGACAGAATAAGAAACAGCATATTCAGGAAATTCTTCCAAGAGTTGTGAGGAGACATCCTGTAGTGACAAATCAAAACGAAAAGTTTTTTTACTAACGAACATTTCGCCAAGTGCTTGAAAAATAACGATATAGTGCGGCGGGTTGCTCGCCTTTAAAGAATCTCGTACCTTATCGTTATCTGGTATGCGACATGCTGATGAACGGCTGTCAAGCATCCTTTGTCCAGGTTACCAGATTCGAGTGAGAGTCCCGAAATGTCCCGCACGAGGTCTGGCCTCAACGTAAGTGAAAATGGGCTTCTCTCCGCCGAATCGCTGCTAAGACAGCCGTTTATCAGCAGTTGTTCAGTTTTTCATTAGCAAACATCTCTTTGTTTTTAATCAGGGTCCAGGCGATGCCGAGCAGCTTTACCTGAAGAATTCCCGCCATTACTTGTTCCCGCTCACGTCCTTTGAGTTGTTTGGCAAACCAGCATCTGAAAAAGGTGTTCCTCGTCGAGGCGACGACTGCTGCCTGACACAGCGCGTAGCGCAGATCGGCATTACCAGCCTTCGATCGTTGTGTTAATTGTTTAGCAAAATTAACGTATTATTATAAAGTATATGGGTGAAGGTTTTTTTGTTCAGGTGCGCCACTCAATTAATGCTCGAAACAGAAGGAGGATATCTTGATTCCAGAAAAACAGAGGGCTAAGGGTATTGCGTTATCGAGGGTCATTGCCTGCATAATGGCTGGAATGGTATTTTTTGTTGTCGTTTCTGCGGAGGCGCTGGCTGGCGTCAAGATAGTCAACCCTTCGCACGGGGTAGCCAGAATCAAGGGGGAGACTGTCGGTTACTATTACTACGGGGCGAAAATTGCAGCAGATACGAAAACATCCCTTCTTTTCAAACAGGGACAGTGCTCTATCATCGACAAGAATGGCAGAAAATACTCGAAATGCTGGATTCACATAGCGGGCGGTTCTGCAGGCCTGTCGGTATCTCAGCAGGCTCCAATAAGAATGAAGACATTGGGTGTTGGCCTTGATGGACGAGGCTCTTCTTCCGTTGTTCAATGGAATACGTTGATGGTCGACGGAAAAGATGGTGCTATTGAGTTCGGTATTCCCAAAGGCGGTTACGTTGTTCTCAATTTTCTGTGGGAAGTTCCAGCGGGTTTCTCGCCAAGCCGGATGATTATTGGTGACGTCATCAAAATGCCTATAAAGTAAACTCAAGGACAGTATTTGCTTTGAGTGCTGATGGGCAATGATGAGAGGCGGCGTCCAAG
>Ga0268280_1001686_pt1 | contig 14261 bp, 13 predicted proteins | sample saktaG_9_FD_190139 | JGI IMG/M metagenome (GOLD analysis project Ga0268280, IMG submission 190139) | Saline water microbial communities from Sakinaw Lake, British Columbia, Canada - sak_2011_5_24_40m | ecosystem: Environmental > Aquatic > Non-marine Saline and Alkaline > Saline ... | reverse complement strand
AAGCATGAGAATAAAGGTATCTATTTTCTTAGCCCGTAAATCCTTACAGATAATAAAACCGGTAGTATCCGGGAGCATAATATCGAGGATTATCAAATCGTAGGGATTTGTTTCCGCCAAGAAAAGCGCCTTTTCTCCGTTTGGGGCAACATCGACCACATAACGCTCCTCTTGGAGCCCACGCTTGATAAAACTCGCCATATTTTTTTCGTCTTCAACTAATAATATACGCATTGTGATTTTGTGGTTATTCTTATTTTAAGTACGACATAAAAATAAAGCGCCATCCCTCAGCAAAACTGCGACCACTTGTGCTAAATTCTTAAATGCAATGTACCACAATTAAATAAAATTTCAATAAATCAATGAGATACCCTCCACTCTAAAAACGCCCAATAATTTTCGGTAACGAAGAAACCCTCCCTCACAGACAGAAAACCCACGCTCATCAATAAGATTCTACGAAACGTGTTTCAACAACCCAAAACGACAATTTTATGCCTTCCTACAAGATGTTTCCGAAGCGAACCCTGCGCTTTTGAACCTCATCCGAGGACAACCCAATAGAAACATCTACTTCAAGCCGATTGATAGCTTCATCAACAGGCAACGAATGCCAAAGTTCTTTAGTAAAATCTAGCATTTCATCAAACATGCTCTATTCCTTAAAACCATTAATAAGTTTACAAAAATTGTTTTTAAACCTATTATTCTGGATAAATGTATTGGCAATTACTCTTGCTCTACCTGAGAGCTTTTTTCTTAAAGTACGATTTCTTATCAAAGAATCGTATTTATTGGAAAAATTACCATCATTTGCTTCGAAAAATAACGCGGCGTCCTTAAACTTTTCCAAAACCGGAAGCCGATTTAAAAGTAGGGCATTGCCACAAAATGCTCCTTCGTGGGTACTCAAAGAAAACGACTCACTTAAAGAACTATTTATATAGATATCGCTTAAATAATAATACTGAAACAATTCGCTTTTCTCCAGATGCCTTTTATAAAAGAACTGCCTGGGAAATCTCCTGCACAGGCTTAACAATCTTTTATACAGGTCTTTCTCCAGCGATCTACCCACAAAAAAGAGTTTAAGATGCCGATACCTCTGGAGAATCTTAGGTGCTTCCTCAAGCAAAATGTGAGCCCCTTTTATCCTCTCAAGCCTACCTACATAAAGCGAAACAATATCATTCCTTTTGATATTATGCATATCCTTTATCTCTTCTACCCTCTTTCTGTCTACCTTAAAGGTTTCAACCGAATTCTCAATAACAACCACCTTATCTATAAAAGAGGGGAAATATCTGATAAAATTATCGTATTCATAAGCAGAAGGACAAATTATCCTGTCCGCCAATTCAATCATCTTCTCCTGATTATGCAAAAAGTGGTTTAACGTCCTAAATCCGGATTCTTTCTCTCTTCTTAATATACTATGAAAATGGTATATAATTTTAGGCTTTCTTCCTTTTTGTGTCTTAATTTTCTTAAGCTCTTTAGTCCAATTTACAAAATGATGGATTATGTAGCCAAATTTACACCAATCATATTCCCTTAGGAATGCCCCGAGATTGCGGTAGCCTTTTATGGAATCATCCGGAAACAGCAACTTAACGGGGTATTTTCTGGCAAAATCAGGGCTTATAAGAACGTAAGTTTCATAGCCCATAGCCAATAGAACACTCCTGCTCTGTGCTACAATCTGGCCCACTCCACCACAGTATGACTTGCCGGTGGGATATTCAAATGAAATAAGTAGTATTTTCTTCATAGATTTTGTATGCCTTTGGACAACTTTAAAATAAATATTATCTAATTATTGTTTAGTCACAAACAACGTCTGCGTAGGATAGGCAAATTCTATACCGCGTTTTTCAAAATCCTCTTTAATCGCGAAATTAATCTCCTGTTGGATGTCCATATATTTATTATAATCGGGACTTGAAACAAAATATACTACCTCAAATATAAGGCTGAAATCTCCGTAACTAAAGAAGTGGGCGCGGTCAAAAGCCGCGTCTTTGGTATTTTTAATAATCTGCTCAATAATTTTTGGGATTTCCTTTAGCTGATTAAGCGAAGTCTGATATGTTACCCCTATACGGAATAAAACGCGCCTTTTCTCCATAAGCCTATAATTACGCACGCGCGAGTCTGTAAGATCGGTATTGGAAAATATCACCTGTTCACCGCCTAAACTGCGTATACGTGTGGTTTTTATTCCAATGTACTCTACGGTACCCATAAAATCGCCGATAATTATAAAATCCCCTATTTTGAAAGGGTGGTCAAACACTATAGAAAAATAACTGAAGAAATCTTTCAAAAGCGCCTGCGCTGCTATGGCCACCGCAATGCCGCCGATTCCTAAACCGGCGATTAACGTAGAGACTTTATAACCAAGGTTATCCAATAAGATTACAATCGCCAGAACCCAGATCGAAATTTTAACGGCCCATAGCATGCCATCAAGGCTGCGCACCACTGTAGGATCTTGCTGCTTCTTGACAAAATATGTATTAATTCCCCAACCGGCAAACATAACCACTATGCGCGCGGCAAAAAAAGTGATAATAATCATCTCCAACGCGTTAATTAGAGTGCCAGCTCCGGAAGGTAATTTTAATGTCTTTGCGCTTACATAAAAGCAACTAATGTATAATGCCGGCAGGCCGATCTTTTCCAACATTTTTATTAAGAAATCGTCGAATTTTGTAGTAGTTATTTCCGCAAATTTCTTAAGGCGCCTTATCATAAAGCGGATAACCACTTTAACAAAGAGTATGCTAAGGACTAATGTTAATAAGGAAATGATGTAATCCAAAATACGATTTCCGAAAAATACCTGCTCCAAAATCTTTAAATTCATAACAGCTTACCTCCTTTAAATACTAAATACAAATATTCCGACAAAAAGATAACCAAACCATACCCTATGCCTTTAATTTTATTTTTAGAAGTGGATTTTATCGCAAATCACAGGAGTGGTGCATTTAAACAAGCTTCTGCCTCTATAACAAGTTCACAGATCAACTCTTTTACTGAGATTATCTTATTAATCCGATAAGCATTACTGCCACACATAGCAAACCCCTTGTCCAGGTCTCCTCGATAAGCATTTAAAAGCGCCTTGGCAATACAATAATTAACTTTTTTGGCATCACAAGTATACAAACATTGATATTCGCAGCCAAAATCTATTCGTTCACCTTTAGAAATTTTTTCCACAAATTCATTATTAATAACCCTTCCCGGCAGCCCCACCGGGCTCTGGATAACTATGATATCCTCTTTTTTGGCTGCGATATATGCCTCTTTATATTTTAGAGATACATCACATTCATGCGTACAGACAAAACGTGTAGCCATCTGTACTCCGCTTGCGCCTAAACGCATAACCCTGGCAATATCTTTGCCATCAAAGATCCCTCCAGCGGCAATAACAGGAATACGCGATTTGTCGTTCTCAAAAGCGCGCGTAACTTTTAAAACATCAGCCAGAATATTATCCAGAGAAAAATGTTCTTCATCAGCAAGCTCGGCCAAACTATAACCCAGATGCCCACCGGCAAGCGGCCCTTCAACAATAATAGCATCAGGCAAGCGCTTATACCTCCTGGCCCAAGTACTGCAGATAATCAATGCTGCCCGAGCGGAAGAAACAATCGGAACAAGTTTAGTCTGATTATTCTTAATTAAAGATGGCAAGCGTAATGGCAGGCCAGCTCCGGAAATAATCACATCCACAGATTCAGCTTGAGCCGCCTCGACTAACTCATCGTAATTAGTAAGAACACACATAATATTTACGCCGAATGGATTTTTCGTCAAACGCCTAGTTTCTCGAATGATATTTGTTAGTTCCGCGCGCGAACGCATCTTATAATCGCGCTTTTCATCACCGCATTCCTCCCCCAGTCCTACTGCGGCAATCACCCCAAGAGCACCTTCATTAGATACTGCCGAAGCCAATGAAGACGAAGACACACGTACCCCCATTCCGCCCTGAATGATCGGCAGCCCTATTTTTAAATTGCCTATAACTAAATCCTTAAACTCAATTTTCATAAATTTGTTTTCTACGCTAATAAAAAACCATAAAGGACAACTATCCTACCCTTTACGGCTGGCAAAATTCACCGAATTTCATATTTTATTTCTTCGTTTAATTATACCACTTAAACTAGATTTCTCAATCTTTTAATTTTTACTATTAAATTTATTTAACGAACTTTCCCACGTAGATCGCTAGGCAATACTACCTTAAACTCTGTGTTTTTGCCAAGTTCGCTTTTCACTGTTATATGGCCATTATGCAAATCAATGATATCCTTAACTATAGAAAGCCCCAATCCCGTGCCTTCTATTTCAGAATGTTTATCCAACCTTCCAAATTTTTTAAATAACCTTTCCATTTCATCAGACGTGATACCTGGCCCAGTATTTATAACGGAAAGCGTAATAGTATTTTGGTCCGAAGAAAGCAATACATCAACCATCCCACCCGCAGGAGTATATTTTATTGCGTTAGAAATAAGATTCATTACTACCCGGGATAATTTATTTTTATCACCCCATAAATTTGAGTTGCTTGCAGAAGGACTATACCGCAAATCCAGATTGGTATTTTTGGTCTGTTGCATAAAATTATCCACCTCATTCTTGATTATATTGCTGAAATCGATAAGCTCACGATTAATAAACATTCTGATAAAATCATTTTTGGAAGAATCCAATATCTCTCCTATAAATTTAAAAAGCCTTTCTACATTAAAAAGGCAAATTTTCACTATGCCAGCATGGGAGCTGTTTAATTCGCCGCCAACACCCTCTCTCAAATTATCCATAGAAATTTTTATTGTCATTAAGGGATTTTTTAAATCATGGGTAACGGCTAACATAACTTCAGTTTTTTCTTTATCAGCGAGTTTCCGTTCTTGAGCATATTTCAACAATTTTATTAGCAAATTCTTAACAAGAATATAGGCGTATAAATAACCCAAAAGTGATATTGCTATAGCTATTGAAATAACAAAACCATTATTCCCCAAAAAAAACTTGTGCAGAAGATTATCCCGCATTATAAAATAAAATAAAACAAGAAGAGGAATTACGCCTATTAACACAAAAACAGAATTCAATATCCGAAAAGGATCAAAACCTAGTTCTGAAATAATAACTTTATATTCATTATTATTTAGTTTTTTCATTCTTTATCCCCCCCCTGGCCACCGATCCGCGGCCTTTATTTTATTAAGTCATCTCCTCAAGCGGCATAAGAAAAGCCTTTATCCCCTCAACGCCCAAACTCTTACGTATCTCTTTAACAGAAGTAATTATTTTCTTGCTCTCCTCCTCTTCGCAAGCAACATACAAAATATTATTTCTTCCCGGCCAAATATCTGTACCTAAGTGCGTTCCACTTAATATGCCACAGCCAAAAACTTCAGTAATCTTCGTATAGTCTTTAAGCTTACAATCTCCCAAAATTTCCGTTCCTTCTTTGAGATCGCTTTTAACAGGTTCATCTACTGCATAGATTATATTGCTATTTACTGTTTGAGAAAAAACATTGCCTATTAAAAATACACTTAAAAATACAGCGAGAATTACTAGATTTTTCTTATCCATTACTTATCCGCAGAAGCTTTAACTTTTGTTTTAGGTTGGCTTGCTAAATTTGCCAGATTCTCAGCAATTTCACTACTTAATGACGTAACGGACATACTTAATGCTTGAACTAAGCCAGAATAATTATGCGGATTAATCACTTGACGAAATTCTGATCTCTTAGTCAAAAGCATCCTATCGGTTTTAGAATCAATAATTGTCCACTGTACTGCCAAAAACATACCCTTATCCAACTCATTATCTAACTGCGCAACATCCACAATTACCTGATAATCTAATGGAATAGCAAAATTACAAGGAAATACCTGGAAATTCGTTGCCGGCAACATGATCAATAAGCTATCCATAATCAAGCGCCCCAAACCAGAATCAAGAGGCTCTCCCCAACGGTCAAACTGAGCAAAATTAAGCATCCCGGTTTTACTCTTAGTTACAATTTGCGGCCGATCCTGATATCCCGGGATCAAAACTGGGCCAATCACTACATTCAGATTAGCCGGAAGGTCAAACTTTTTATTTATTTTTCCGCTGTCGACTGAACTCAACATATAAAAACGCGGCGTTGGGCTACTCCCAACAGATATACATCCAAAAATAACAAAAGAAAACAAAACTACTACTGTAAAATATGCAAGTTTAGCTCGTTTCATCTTAATCTCCTTTGGGGATTGTCTTGCCTTTTAAAATAGATTCGGGGTGCTCTTCGAGATACTCAGCAAGTAATCCAAGATTGCGCGCAGCCTGAGTTACTTCTTTGAGTGTTTTATCTAATTCAGAGATCCCCTCTGAATTTACCAATCTACTTATCCCGACAACTGCCTTCCCTAAATTATCCGCTATTTCTTTAATTGGAATCTCATCCATAACCTTAAATATATCCGATGAGATAGGAAGTGCGGGCAATTCAGGATATTCCTTTATAAGATTATACATTTTCAGCGGGTCATCAGGATAAAAATCTAAACCAATCATAAGCTGTCCAGTAATAAAATTTTGTATTTCGAGCTTCGCCCTTAAGCCTTGCTTAACTAGCATCCCATAATCAGGGTAACCAAACTTATCCGGTACGCCTTTTACGCGCGCTAATTCCACATCAATAACTACGGGAATTAATACCTCTTTTATCTTTTCATCATAAATCAGGCTAACACTAGTAACATTACCGATTTTTACACCTCTAAATACTACAGGCGCTCCTTCAGAAAGACCCTTTACTGAACCATCAAAAAATAAAATATACTTATCTGACTGCTTGAAAAGCATACCCGAACCAAAAACTATTATTGCTGTCACTAATAATACAGCTCCACCAACTACAAATGCACCAATTGCTGTTTTGTTTACTTTTTTAATCATTAGGTAGCTCCTTGTCTCTCTCCTCTTGTCAGAAACTTAATAACTCTGGAATCCTTGGAATTAGCCAATAAATCCTTAGGGTTACCTACGCTAATCATGCTCTTACTCTCTGTATCAAGGAATACTGAACTATTACCTACAGCAAAGATGCTAGCAAGCTCATGAGTAACAATAACAATCGTCGCACCCAAATCATCCCTCAACTGTAAGATTAAATCATCGAGCATGCGCGAATTTACCGGGTCAAGCCCAGCTGAAGGCTCATCAAAAAAGATGATATCAGGATCCAGTGCAATCGCCCGGGCAAGGCCGGCTCTTTTACGCATCCCGCCGCTTATCTGTGCTGGATAAGAATCAGCATAACCTGAAAGTCCGACTAAAGCCAACTTTAATTCCACCACTTCTTCTATCTGCTCTGCGGACAATTTTGAATATAGTTGCAACGGAAGGGCAACATTCTCTCCTAAAGTAAAAGAACTCCAGAGTGCCCCACCTTGATAAAGAACTCCAAAGCGACGCATCATACTCTGTTGAGTTGCCTCATCACTATCCCAAAAACTTACCCCATCATAAGAAATCTTCCCCTTAGCTGGCTCCTTTAAGCCAATGAAAGACTTGAGCAGAGTGCTCTTACCACAGCCACTTGCACCCATGACAACCAGAATATCTCCCTTATTTACGCTAAAATTAATACCGTGCATTACCACATAATCATCATAGCTTAAATCGAGGTCCTGCACTTCAATAATCGGCTTTAGAGCTGAATCCATTAATTAAACTCCCAGGATCTGACAAACAAAAGTAATAACAGCAGTAGCAACCACAATACTGGTAATAGCGGTTACTACTGCAGAAGTAGTTGCTTCTCCGACTGCGGAAGCACTCCTTGCGCATTTTATTCCCCGGTAGCACCCGGCGATTGCGATAATTAAGCCGAAAACAAAACTGTGAACTAATCCAATCCAAAGATTGCTTAATTTAACTGCCGATTGAGTATGGTGCCAATACTCTACCGGATTAAGGCCAAGTAAGCCTGTGCTGATAGCGAAGCCTCCTAATATACCCATAGTATCTGCATAAAGAGTTAAAAGCGGAATCATAATAACCAGCGCCAGAATACGCGGAGTAACTAAAAATTCAACCGGAGAAATACCTAGGGTCTTTAATGCATCGATCTCTTCATTTGTCTGCATAAGGCCTAATTCAGCGGCAAAAGATGCTCCTGTACGGCCAGCCATAAGAATACCCGTCATCATTGCTCCCATTACACGCACCATACCTATACCAACAATATCGGCAATATAAATCTGCGCACCAAATAACTTAAGCTGCATTGCTCCAATAAAAGCAAGAATAACACCTGTTAATACGCTAATTAAAGAAATAAGCATTAGGGCATCCGCGCCGCAACGTTGCACAATACCGAAAAAATCATCCCGACGAAAGTAAACTTTGCCGGTAATCAAATGGTAGAAAGCAAGAGCAACTTCACCTAAGAAACTAAACAAAGAACGCATGCTTTCTACGCAATGCAAGACTCCGTCTGCAACCTTCTCTAGAAAAGGAATGCGCTCAACTTTAACAAGAGCAACCCTATCATCAATCTTTAAAGCTAAATTGAGAAGCTTATTGATTCCCTGCGCTGACCCCTGATGACTAAACTGAATATTTCTCCGCTTACACCCTTTGGCCAAATGCAATAAAAAAGCAATAAGGACGCTATTCCATTCTCCCATCTTCGAAAGGTCACAGGTAAGCTGAGAGATTTCTTTATGATCATTTAGTTGAGCAAGGATTTCTCCTGCCTCTGGAAGATTTTCAGTAATTAGCCAATCGCCATTTAATTTAATACAGAGAGTTTTTGGTGTGGAATAATCTAGGACTACCTTTTCGGAAAACATTTACACCCCTTCTTAAGAGAAGAGCCATAATTTATATTCTCTAAGAATTATTTTAACTCCAGGAGAATTTTAAATCAAGGCAAATAGCAGAATATAATAAAATAACTCTATGCCAATAGTTATTTTACAATAGCTAAATTATATACAGCGGAGAGGCAGAGAGAATAAAATCCTGACGCTCACAAAGTAATTATAATCAACAACTTACGTTAATACAACCCACTTGGTATACGGAAATCGTACAGTTTTTTCAGATTGCTTTCACTCAAATGAACACATTTTTGACACAAAAATCCACTTAATCCATCTGCCATCCGAAAGTTTTAATAAAACTTTTTTTGTATTTCCTTTCATAATTTATGGCCTCTGGATGAATAGGTTACTAAAATTTCTCCGGCAATAACGGTTACCAGCACTCCAATAATTACCGGCAAAGCAGTCCTCATAAAATCATGCCCTGGCTGAATAATCAACACCGATAACGCTATCAAAATAAATATTTCAGCCATAACCGCCAGAAGTATCGCAAACCAGTCCGCCCCCGGTACTCGATAAGGCCTTTTAATGTTTTTATCTTTAATTCTTAGAATAATAAAACTTGGAAAAAGCATTAAATATGAAAATAGTCCGACAATAAGGCTAAAAGAGACCACATGCCAGAATAGCTCGCCTGCGTTTTTAGCTATAAACCCATAAATAGTAATCACAACGGTCGAAATTATCCCCGATACAATCGAAGCGCCGATCGGCGCCATATCCTTATTCATCTTTCCTAATATTTTGGGTAATTCCCCGCTGTTAGCGGCTTCAGCAACTGTTCGGTTCTCTCCTAAATTCCACGTGACTATTTCCGCAAAAAGAGTAGCTGAAATAAGAAGACCCAGAACCACAGTAATGGCCTGCTGCATCCAGTGACCACTAAATGTGATTGTGAATATCTGAAGTATCCCGCTTGCAACATTTATCTCAGGAATAGGAATAACAACCCAAACCGCAAATGTTGTAATCAAATACAATGAGGCTATCGCAATAGCAGATAAAATAACTGCTTTCGGGATATCGCGTGCAGGATTCTTCATTTCCCCGGAAGCTGCGGATATAAGCTCACAGCCTTCCAAGTTGTATATAATTATCGGGATAAATATAATGGCCGCGTTTAAATTTGGCAGCATATTCGCCAGATTGATCTCATTGGCAAAACGCCCATTCTTTAAAAAATATATTATTGCTGCCACAATCATCCCGATTACCACCAAAAGCCTTGTGATCGTACCAAAATTAGGCACCCATTTTGAAACCCCAAGGGGACATAAATTGATCGCAACCGCCATCCATATCATTATAATCCCTATTGATATTTGCATCCAAAGATTCATATTCGGAAAAAACATGTGTCCAATAATTTCCGCGATCGCAATATATATCGCAGGCACCCACAGCGGCAAAGAAACCCAGTAATACCAAGTACTTCGTGCTGCCCATTTTTTTCCTAATCCTCTTTTAATCCAGATATAAATACCGCCTTGCTCAGGGTAGGTAGAACCTAATTCAGCGGCGATAAAACCAAAAGGCAGAAAATAGCCGACAATACATATTAGCCACCAGGATATCGCCGAGGGCCCGATAGCGGCTGAAGTTGCTATGGCCTCTACGCCAAAAATCGCACAAAACGAAAAAAGCGTAAGATCCCAAAATCCCAGAACCTTTTTTCTTTCCATTAACTTCTACCCTTATTTATTTTACTAAAATCATGTGACTTTATTCTATGAATTACTACTTTAAAAATTGTATAATCATAGACGTAAATACGTCTGGATTTTCAATATGCACGCAGTGACCAGTATCCTTTATTTTCTCAAAAATACTACCTCTAATACCTTTTACAAGCTTCATAGATTCTGCAGGGTAAATAAGTATATCATCACTGCCTATAATAACAAAAGTTTTGGCTTTAATATTTTTAATTTCAATACATGCATTAAATGATGCAATAGCATTAATCTGACCTTTAAATCTTTCCGCTGATTGTAAATATGGATAAGTCGACGCATTTTTTATAAATGCCACTATATAATTTTTACGTTCAAATGTTTTCGGAGAAAATGACCAGTATGTCCATAGCCGCATCAACGCTTCATTATCGTGATCTTTTTCAAAGCGTTTTAAAAAATCATTGAATAATATATTATTGCGGGTCGATGAGATAGGAGCAGTTGCTTCAAGTATAAGTTTTCCGACACGTTCAGGATAATATATAGCAAGCTCCTGGGCGATATAACCGCCCATCGAATGGCCTATAACGTGGCATTTCTTTATCTGCAAATGGTCAAGAAGACCTATCGCGTCATCGGCCATTTCGTGGATCGAGTATTTCTTGTTCAGAACATCGCTTCTGCCGGATCCACGATTATCAAATGCTATGACACGAAAATGTTTTTTGAGTTTACCACATACACCAACCCAGCTTGCGTTATCCGAATTAAGACCTGATATTAATAAAATCGGATAACCTTTGCCGTGAATTTCAAAATATAAGGATACGGAGCTCAAATTTACTCTGGGCATAAATCTCTAGGGACAGGCCGCTTTGGGATGTTCCATTCAAACCGTGCATCTCTTAAAAACTGGCGGAGAGGCAAAGAGTCTGCCTAAATAATTTCATCATCCGTCGATATGTCAACATGTTACAACGACCTACTCTTTATTGCAAAGGTAATTTTGAGTCTGGATGTTGCTTAATTCTTCCCTTTGTTACCCGGTGTTTTTCACTTGGATGGGCACATTTTGGGCACAAAGAAAAAACTGAACAGTTAAATTTTAGCCAGTTGAAAACAAAAACTTCTCATTTATTATAATTTAATTGGAAGTGCCGCTAAAAACGATAAAAAGAATTGTTATCGCAATAATGACTGCAACTATCAAAATGTGGAAAAAATATTTGTGCTTTATAATCCTCTCAAACATTATTTTCTTGCCCCAGGCATACTTTCTTACGAATATCACCAAATTTTCCAAAGCAGATAAGTTTATCACCTAAAATAAATTTAGTATCCGGAGTAGGATTAGGAGTTATCTTGCCATCTCTCTCTACCGCCAATACTAAAATATTAAATTTTGGCAAATCAGCCTCTTCAAGATTTTTATTTAAAACAGGACTATCTTTACAAACTTCAATCCGAGAAACACCATAGCCACCGGTTGCTACGACAAGCTCTTCAAAAGAAACTGGCTCAATAATTTGCCTTCTAATTATGTGAGCTCTTAGAACACTAGTTATTTTTGCAGCAAGCCTGATGTTAATAACGACTCTATATATTACAAAGACACCTAAGATAATAATTACTAAATTTACCCAAGGAACTAAATAAGGCGGAACAATTGAATGCACAAAAGGAATTGTGTATGTAGTTACCCAATCAGTCCTCAGTGAATTGGCAAAAGTGGCAATTAACGTTACAAAACCAGCATGCCCCAAAATAATAAGGAAAGAAGCAATTTTTCTTCTCTGAGGATTACTAGTAACCAACTCGGATTCACGGGTCGTAAATCCTGTTCCCGTAAAACAAGACAATGCTTGAAATTTAGCCAGAGGCCAAGGAAGACCAGTTATTTGAAATGCAATAGCTCCGATTCTAACCGTAATAAACGACACCCCGATAACAATTAAAAACAATAATAAATTCATCATCACCTGCCTTTCATAGATTTATTATCTTACCTAATCTCCGAAATTGCAAGCAATTTAGCATTCTTAAAGATGTTCTGTTATTTTTGGGCCCGAAATAGACATAAAGTAGTGTAATTTATTAGAGACTTTTTATAACTTATTACGATTGGTTATGTTGCGGAAAGAAAAAAATTAATTCGGAGAAGCAGGGAAATAAACCCTACCACTTCCAACACCATTATAATCAACAACTTACGTTAATGCAATTCCTTAACCGCCTCTAATTTGATTATCTCGATTTCAAAGCCCTACCGCCTCTTTTTCCTGTGAGCTTGCCATTATTAATCGAAAGTTTTCCATTAACCAGCAAATAGACTACTCCTTCGGAATACCGCGCCCGTTCAGCATACGTAGCGCGATCAGTGAAGTTCTTTAGGTCAATGACCACAATGTCCGCATAATAACCGGCAACAATCTTTCCCCTGAGGTTCATCTTGAATTTTTCCGCGGGCAGCGAGGTCATGGAACGGATAGCGTCATTAAAACTCAGAATCTTTTCCTCCAACGCATATTTTTTTATCTTTCTGGGGAAACAACCGAAAAACCGCGGATGCGGCGACTTGGCAGCATCAAAAACCGTAAAGCCGTCGGAAGCCGTAAAAACGTAATCATGGGGCATGTTTTCCCTATTTACCTCATCGCTGATCTCAAAAAAAAGCGCGTAGGGTGCCATGTCCATACATACCAGGTCAACGTAAACCTCCGCCGGATCTTTACTCTCCATCACAGCGATATCTTTGATGGTCTTATTCTCATATTTCTCATTCGCTGGGCAAGAAGTGATCATGATCTTTTCCGGGCCGAGAAAAACAAAAACCTTCTCGATCTCCTTTTTCATAAGGACCCTACCTTCGGGAGTCTTATATTTATCCTTAACGCCGACAGCGGTCTTAAACTCATTCGGTAGACGGTAGGAAAGAATAGCAAACCCCGCTTCGTAAGGATGCTGATCGGCGGTTATATCCACGCCTTCGCGCCGGGCTTCTTCTATTAAACCATACATCTGTTTTGCTTGGACATCATTCCAGGGCAGGTCGAGTTGAATATGCGAGACATGCACGGGGATCTTCGCACGCTTACCGATCTCGATTGTTTCCTTTATCGCTAGAAGCACCCCAGGCTGGCCGTTTTCATGGATAGTCCCGGTGTTATCCCGGATATGGGCGTCGTAGATACCGCCGTATTTTTTGACCACCTTAGCGATCTCAACCAATTCATCGGTAGTAGTAAAACAATCCGGCGCGTATTCAAGCCCCACGGAAACACCAATAGCGCCGTTCTGCATTTCCTTTTCCACGCTCTTCTTAAGAGTATCAAGCTGTGCGGCGGTTAGTTCGCGCGGCTGATCCTGTCCAAAAAGCTTTCCCCTAAGCATACCGTAAGGTATCAAATGATAGACATTAGTGCCATATTTTATTAGATTTACCATGTCCAGCCACTGCTTTGTATCCGCGTATCCTCCGCCACAAAGCCCGGTAACTATTGTCGTCACACCCTGGGTCAAATAATTATAATTGCCCTTCCACGCGGGAGTGAACAGAGCAAAATACTTCTTGTTGCCGGAAAATAAAAACACCAGATCAGAATGATTATGCACATCGATAAAACCCGGCGTGACTATAAGCCCTCCGGCATTAATCACC
>Ga0268280_1001685_pt1 | contig 14262 bp, 10 predicted proteins | sample saktaG_9_FD_190139 | JGI IMG/M metagenome (GOLD analysis project Ga0268280, IMG submission 190139) | Saline water microbial communities from Sakinaw Lake, British Columbia, Canada - sak_2011_5_24_40m | ecosystem: Environmental > Aquatic > Non-marine Saline and Alkaline > Saline ... | reverse complement strand
CGCGATACTCTCTGTGTCTTTTATGAATCAGATCAACACGCTATTCTTGTCAAAGAACTGAACTTTATACTTAATCCTAAAACCAGGATTTTAGGTGGCTCACTTTCATTTGTCACATAACCCTTAGCCTCTTAGATACCTATCGATGCCCAGGATGAATCGAAGTTCATTCTGGGCATTGTTGTGAAACGTTGAGATAAAGATCACAGCAGATACTCCGAGGCCACGCGATATCTTTTTCACAAGCAATATAGAGTTTTACGAAAAAATTGTATCACGCGAATTCAACAATCCTCTTCACTAATGCCTGATCGTCGTTCATTTTGTCCAATCTCTCAGTCACACACATTTTACAATACTTCACCGCGGAGAAGACATAATGAGGAAACAGAAATTGGAACTACCTTAGGGATTGAAAAGAGAGAGGTTTGCAATCGACTTCATAGATGAACGAAATCCTGGAACTCCGTTCAAACGAGATTACTCCTCAATCGATGATATCTTCGCAGCTATTATGGAGAGCTGCCCCGCTAGGGGTCGAACCTAGACTTTCCTGATCCAGAGTCAGGCGTGTTGCCAGTTACACTACGGGGCAATCGTACGTAATATACTAAACGAAGGTATTGCAGGCAATAGAAATTTCCAGCGGTTTATGATTCATTCTGCACTCTTATGGTTTCGCTGGAGGAGTGTCAAAGCGTACAGTTTTATCCCAAAGGTGTTTTTCTTTTTTGATATAATCCTGATATGCCGCTTTGAGAACGACATAGATCCATAACTGGCAATAGGAAAAATACATGAATACGACAAGAAGAAGATTCTTAAGCTCATCTTCATCATCGTATGATAGGGAAAGAAATATTTCAAAAATGAAAAGAAAAAATGACGTGATCCACACAAAGGTGTACGGGCCCGGCAGAGAAATAGTTACAAGCTGCAGGAGACTCACGAGGAAGAGAATGTCAGAAAAAACGACCGCTATAAAGAAAATGTAATACAAAGAAAGCGTATACAGGAGATCGAATGCTAGACGTTTACTTTTAAACAGGGGGATTTCTTTCCAGAACTTTTTCACAACATAATTATTACCGCGAACCCAGCGCATTCGCTGCCGAATCCACACATTCCATTCCTGAGGTTCTTGCTCATAGGTAATTGCATAGGGAATGTATTTGATCTTATATCCTTCTTTGTAAATTCGAATGCTCAATTCGGAATCTTCTGTGAGTGCCTCTTCATCCCATCCATGGAGTTTTTTTATCAGATGATTCCACATTACAAAATTTGTGCCGGGTAGTGTAGAAATACCATGCATTTGCCAACGACCCGCTTGAAGCATAGATTGAAAACTCAGTGTCTCGATGTTAATGAAGCGAGTCAATAAGTTCGCTTTCTTGTTCACCGTGCGAAATTTTCCGATAACAGCGCCAAGCTCTTGATGGATGAGGAGCTGAGTAACAAGGTAGCTCAATGCATCTTTATCAGGAGTATTGTCGGCGTCGTAAATAGCAATAACGTCACCTTGTGCATGTTTGATGCCAAGATTCAAGGTATGCGACTTACCCTTTCCTCCTTCTCCCTGAGGAATGTCATAGAGCTGCACTCGAGAATCTTGTGCGGCGTACTGTTCTATGATACTCTTGGTCTGGTCCCTTGAACCATCATTAATGACAATAATTTGTAGTTTTTCAGGAGGATAGTTCAAACGAAGCATCGATTCGATGGTTGCACTGATGACCTTTTCCTCGTTATGCGCAGGTATAAGTATCGAGCATGAAGGATAATCAAACGACTGATTGTCGATGGTACGCTTTTCCCGCATAGAACGGACATAGTTCAAATATCCGAAGACCGTCAAAATAAACTGATAGGCAATGGTGAACCAGATAAGAATGACGGCAACAACAAAAAGGAAACTCAGGTCGACTTCAAGAACAGTCATAAGATATTATTCCTTTCTGTTCCCAGTATGACGCCGCAGCACTTTAAGAAAAATGTACATACACAGCAGCAATGAGATAGCAAATGCACTAAAGACAGCAATGGCTGTCGTTGACCAAAAACTTGTGAGATTTATGCCGTACGAAAATCGATCGCCGGTAATAATGTTCGCTTCATGGACTCCTTGTGGCAGGAAGATGCTGAAGCAGTCAGTTCCTTTCATGACTGAACAATCGATAACCGTTCCATCTACGGTAACCGTTGTCGGAACATTACTTAAAGAGATCAGCATCCTCTCAGCAATACTGTTGTATTCTATCGTCACATCACGCATTCCATAGGAGATAGATTTCAGTATTCCTGTTGCAGACATGATGCGGGTTTGAAGTTCATGGGCAGAAAAAGTACTCGACGTTTGAGATAGTAAAGTAACGAAATGCTTGCCGGCGGGAATGACGTATTTATTGTCCCGGAATGGGGAGAGCGAGGTTCCATCAATCGTCACCTCGGTAATTTCTTTCGGAAGACACAGGATAAAGGAATATGGTGCGGATGCTGTTATGCCGGATCCCGTAAAGCGATAATGGACATCACTTGCAAGTGCATATGCGAAGAAACTCAAATCCTGCGGATTCACACTTGCCTCGGAGTAAATTGTGAGACGAGGAGCACCAAATGATGCTGCCCGAATAAGGAGAAAACTTTCCGTGCCTGTTTGAATAAGTGTTGGGAAAGGGGTGATAGCGTCCTTGTTCCTGAAACTGAGGATATTCAGATCAAGCATCAGCTTAGATGAATCCATAAGTCTGCTGTATTTCTTTCCAATATCGATATACCTGTTGGGACTGCTAGTCCATTTTGATTGTGGATCTTCCACCTGCAAGGTGAATCCAAATTCCTTCTGGAGTTCAAGAAGACTATTCATATCAATTCCGAGTTGTTCACGAAGTTCGGGCGACCCAAAATTATCCAACGCCGTCACGATGATGTGAAATCCTTTTTTATTCCTGGCAATCTCGAGAAATGCCTTGAGTATTGATTGGTAAACTGTACGAAGCTTCTGAACCCGATACTGGACAATGGTTTCCTTGACGCCTGTATTGGCCTTCCAATAGGAGAGCGACAGGGAATCAAAGACAGCATTTAGATCTATGCCATATTTTCGCTGCAATTCAACCTTCGCAGAGAAATGAGCAGGCGTGAAGAGCTTTGGTTCTTCAAAACCCCGACCAGCTTCGAAATAAAGTTCTCCTAGATCCACTCCATCCCAGTCGTACGATTCAAGAAGGGTCCGATATTCTTTGACCATAGCTTTTACACATTGCGTATCAGTGAGAGCGACAGGATAGCGCCATGACGGCCGCGCATCGACGCCCGTGATATTCTTCTCCCGCCATTCAGGATGGTTGTTCCAAAACATCTGGCTGACTTGCGGAGGCTCCAGCCATGCATAAACAAGAATACCGTTGGCATGAGCAAGCCGAATGAGGCGGGAGTAATCATATGTATATTTTGGATATTCATGCCATCCTGCAACATGCACGATACGAATACCATTCGTTACCCAGCCATGGATGAGATTTTCGACGCTGTACAAGTGCCGGAAACCGGGATCAAAAAAGACTTCGAGCTGATCGGACCGGACGATAGGCTGAAGCTGGAAGAATCGACGAACATATTCAAGAAAGAAGGGATAATGTGAATATCCCAATTGGGAAAGTGGATCAAAAAGTGAATTGATATATAATATCTTCCCCTTCCCAAAGAGTTTACCAATCACCATGGGTGATTCTGTCGCATCGTCCGTAGAGAAGACTTTGTCCAGATTATCGGTATCAAATTTGTTCACGAGTTCAGCATACTGCCATACGATTTGTTCTTCGGGAAAGAGTTTATCGCGGATCCGCCTGACGCTGAAACGGGTAGAAGCAAAATCGAGTCCGAAATCTTTTGCGAGGTCGGACTTCCCATCAAGGATGATATTGCCGCCGGAAGCGACGTAATTTGTCAGAATGGCCGCCTCATCATCCTTCAACGAATCTGCTATGGCAGCCGGAACGATGAGAAGATTGTATGGTGAAGGATCGATGGATTGGCCAAGAAAAACAGTATCAACAGGGATGTTCACACTTTGAAATGCCCCCGCGAAGGCAGCTTGGTCATTAAAAAATGCTCCACGGATATAATGATTCCAGAGAAGTAACACATGCGCCGGCTTCCAGTGTTCTTCTTTCGAAAATATATTCTCGTATATTCGCTGGAATTGAGAAAATGTATGATCAATAACCGATTGTTCTCGCTCACGGAATTCAGTCGGTTCTGCTTTATAGAATTCTCCAGGTTCGAGTTGAATATGTTTTGTCACGGTTCCCAGAAATCGTTTTTCAGATATCGTGCGAGATCGAATTTCTCCGGATTTATCGTAATAGGCCTCAAGTAAATACTGATCTTTCAACGAGATAGAATAATCCTGAGTACCTGCGAGTATGACGCGATCTTTTGTTCTCACCCAATGTGTTTCTTCTCGCATATCAAGGAAACTGAAGCCGAGCTCCTCTAAACCATCCGCAAGTTGTTTTAAGAGGTCATGATCGAGAAAAGGATGGAAGAATGCCGTCGCGATGCCGTCACGAATATATAATTGCGATTTGGCATTTGTCAGCAGGTGATTAACCGACGCTTGACTTGCTTTTTTATCCGGATTCAACGGTACGTAGCCGAGGTTCTCGGGATAGATTTTTTGACCGAACAAATCCTTCTTGATGATATACGGAAAGTACTGGCTGAAATCGGCATCTTCGATTGCGAGTCGCTGCTCACATGCAGTGCTGAAATATTTTGCAATCGTTTTATACAAAATGAATGAAGCTGTATAGTGCGGTGTTTCCCAGACAAGGGGATAGAGACCGTTCTTCATGAATTCCTGAATGCCCATTTCGATTTTTCGAGCATCCGCTTCTTCTGTCTCGCCCTTGATTACTCCGCTGGCATTGTCATCCCAGAATTCATAATCGGTGCCGGTTTTCCCTCTATATTGGTGCGTGATTCCGTGCATCACAATTGTCCCGCCGTTTTTTACCATGTACTGGAGCGCATCAACAATCTCCGGCTTATCAGAGAGACTGATTCGAATTCCTTCGTTCGGATCAACATAAAATGGGATCACACCAACCATAAAAGGAATACCTCGGCCGGAGAGAATATCAGCTACCTCGCGAAGATTATCTGGATTTTCGAAGAGTGTGACATCTTCAATTCGAATCATCGCGCGATGGGACGATTCATGGTTCTCATGAAGAATATCATGCAACGCGTCCGCAAAAAAATTATAATGATCGCCCGGAATTGCAAACGCGAAAGGAGAATCAGAAAAATAGATCAGATTCTTTGATGAAATCGCATAGGGTGATTCTTTCCCTCTGGTTGACGAATAAGCTTTTCCAAGTACTTTCACCATGGACGGATTCTTGATGCTGATGAGACCGAGGCGAGGTTCACCTTTTGTAAATGTGGCATTATTTGCAAAGATTTGATCAAACTTGGATACTGAATCAATGCCGGTGACGGCAAAACCAAATTTCTTTGTCATATCGTACCGGCGGCAAAATTCTACCATACCGCTGTTGAGCCAAATGATCTGCTTATTCGTCGTATAGACATCCAGAAGGAATTTTGTTGGCACCGCATTTCGAACATTGAATCCGATATAAAAAATAAATTCATAATTGTTCAACTCACCAAATTTATAGTCCTGTACTCCTTTGATCGTTGTTGTTGTATTGAAATGCCCCAGAAGCGTTGCGAGTTGGCGGCCATCCCCAACGGCAAAATTTTTCAGACCCGATGAACCTTCAACAACAATAAGGACTTTCTTGAGAGGCGGATTGTCGCTGATTTGAGACAACATTACTTGGTCTATACTGCAGAGGACAATGACAGAGAGGATACAGAAGGATGTTTTTCTGAAGAAATTTCTAGATATCGAGACCTGCACTATATTATACCATATGACAATTCATAAAAAGGATACAGAAGGATGAACATCATCTGTCCGTCGCAGGCTGATTACATGCACCCGCACCTCCAAGGTATGAGATAATTGAAGCGGAATCAAGCAAGGATGAATCGTTGATGGAGGAAGAATTTAAGTTGCAATTTCTTTCTTCACGCGGTACATTAGCCCTTGAAAAATATACCTTCGTTCATTCATCGATCTATCCACGATATCCAGAATGATATCTGAAGGAATTTCGCAATGATAGAGTGGAGATTCCATGGCACCTCAAACAGTTTGGTTCATCCTTTTCATAGTCCTTGCAGCAGTCATTTCTTTCTGTATCATTCGCTATCTGCCTGATCGTGCAGATACAATCTATGTTCATGGCCGAATCTATACCATGGACAAGCAAACCTCTATTGCAGAAGCGATGGCAATTTCGGGAGATAGGATCGCAGGAGTCGGAACTCGTGAATATATCGAACGAAAATTCTCTGCGGCGAAAACTATTGACCTTGGCGGGAAGACTGTCATACCAGGGCTGATCGACGCCCATTGTCATCTTTTGGGTTTGGGACTGGCAAGATTGACGGTCGACCTTGTTGGTACAGAATCAGAGATAATCGCATCTGAAAAGGTGAAGCAACGTGTTGAACAATCACTGCCGGGACAATGGGTGCGAGGACGGGGATGGGACCAGAATAATTGGCGGCCAAAATTATTCCCCAACCACGAATCGTTGGATCGGATCGCACAGAACAATCCGGTGTATCTTACTCGTATTGATGGACATGCCTGCTGGGTGAATCAGCGAGCGATGGATATTGCAGGAATTTCCAAACAGACCTCTGATCCTCCGGGAGGAAAAATAATCCGCGATGTCCGTGGGGAACCGACCGGTATATTTATCGATGAAGCGATGGACATTGTCTATCAATTCGTACCAATACCCGACGAACAGGAGATGCATGAGGCCATCCGGCTTGCAGCAGAAGAATGCTTGTCCGAAGGTCTCACCTCTGTTCAGGAAATGGGCATCGATGATCGGCAGCTTATGCTCTACCAGAACATGATCAATGAAGGGAAATTTCCGTTGCGTGTTTATGGAGCTGTTGATGGACCTGGCGTTCTCTGGGAAAAAATGAAAAAAGGGGGAAAAATTATCGGTTTTGGAATGAATAAACTCACCGTTCGTGCTATGAAACTCTACATCGATGGAGCACTGGGGTCCCGTGGAGCTGCACTTATCGATCCGTATTCTGATGATCTTTCCAATAGGGGTCTCACAGTGATCTCGGAGGAAAATTTGCAAAAGATGGTCAATGAATCGCTTGAACACGGTTTTCAAATCTGCACCCATGCAATCGGAGATCGTGCCAATCATATTATTCTTAATGCATACGAAGCGGCATTGAAAGACAATCGATATCCCGATGCACGCCTAAGGGTTGAACATGCTCAGGTCCTGGCACCGGAAGACATCCCTCGATTTAGCCGGCTTGGTGTTTTGCCGAGCATGCAGCCAACACATTGCACATCCGATATGTATTGGGCCGAAGCACGTCTCGGTTCAAAACGGATTCATGGTGCTTATGCCTGGAGGTCATTGTTGAACACAGGAGTGATCATCCCTGGCGGTTCAGATTTTCCTGTAGAAAGTCCTAATCCGTTCCTCGGAATATACGCTGCATGCACCAGAAAGGATAGGCAGGGGAGGCCTGGAAATTTCGATGATATTCGAGATTCCTTCCAACTCTCACCTGTCGGGATAATCGATTCTGCTGCATTCAATGATGGTTGGTATGGCTCTGAGCGAATGACGCGAGAAGAGGCCATTCGTAGCTTTACAACCTGGGCCGCATTTGCGGCTTTTGAGGAAAACCTCAAGGGTTCCATAGAGCGCGGAAAATTAGCGGACTTTCTTGTGATAAGTCATGATATCTTTAACTGTCCAGCAATCGAAATACCAATAATTTGTGTGGAGAAAACGTTCCTGGGTGGAATGCTGGTAAGTTTATCACACAAAACGACGCTATAAACAAGATGTGTGCAAGGACAATAGGCTGTTGTTTTTACTGTGAAAAGTTTGTAGTATGGGACAAAGTGATGTTGTGCTCCCAAAAATTAAAATACTGGTAGAATGCCGTACAAAGTACTTGTAGCAGATGATGACGAAGGACAGCGCAAGTCCCATGGATTTGCATTAGAAGTTGCTACCGCAATTGTGGAAGATGAAATAGCCATTGTTGAAACTGCAACAAGCGTCGATACTTGGGCAAAAATTAAATCGGAAGTCTTTAATCTCATAATCCTCGACAACGATTTTAAGGATACAAACCTTAAAGGACATTTGCCTGGTATTGCGCTTCTTCAATTGGCAAAGAAGGAAGGGCCGAATAGGGCAACACCCATTTTTTTCTGCAGTGCTGATGCATATGATACTCTAAAATCGATGGTCGAAAAACATGGCGGAATTTATTTGCCGAAAGTTGGTTATGATATCGAAAAAGTCGCCCAGTTCTTCGCAGATAAAATGCTAAAAAAATAAAGTTGTGGTTATCGATGTTCTTCAAGAAAGGCCTCCCTATGTGGCCTTTTTTGTTATTGAGATCGAAATGAGTCTACCCAATTTGCAGCATCGGAATCCTCGCTGCTCACCAGTGAAAGTAAGCCGTACGTGAGCACAGGTGCATGTATCCCAACACAGAATATGATGTCTTCCCTTATAAAGCAGATAAGCGCCAGCAATATGCTGGATTGACGGATTCATTCTTCTTATGCACATCCAGGACTTGCATGCATCGAAACTTGCGATTTCCTCGAAATAAGTTTACATTTTCTTAAGACGAGGAAGTACCACAAACAAGGAGTCTGCCGTGTACGAGAGGAGTCTGAACGAAGCGGAAGTAATCCTTTCTTCAAAAAAAGATTCCTTGTTACCGGTGAGCAAGGTTTGGGAGGAAGTGGTAAAACGATCTAAGATTCATGGATTTGTTATTGCATCATTGCCTGATTTCAGTGCATTGCTCGAGGGAGATCGCCGCTTCAAGATAATTCCGGCGCAAGTAAAGGGAGGAGGCGAAGAAACTCTTATAGAGACTGATCTTGCTGATGAGGAAATGGAGAGCTTGGGTTTTTACTCGGAAGACAGGGTCAAATTAAGTGCATCACGAGTTTTGGAACCAGAAATTAGTGAGGAAGAAGAAGAAATCGGCAGTATACGCCGTCGTGCATTTGTAAATCAGGCCGGACAGTCCACGATCGTTCTTAAAAAGAATTCCTCCGCTGCTTCGAAAGAAACGCATAAAAAACCTGCCAAGGAAATAAAATCTTCTGCAAAAGTGAAATCCTCGAAACTCCATAAGAAAACCAAACCAAGGGAAAAAGAAGTTCGGCATCGGAAGAAAAAATAAAGAGATATGCCAGACGAATCAATTCGGGTGTGGACAATCCGTGATTTAATGAAATTGACAATTGAGCACTTGAAGCAGAAAGGATTCGAGGATGCTCGTCTCAATGTGGAGCTCCTGCTTGCTCATGCCTTAGACATCCAGCGTATTCAACTCTACCTCCATTTCGACAAACCACTCACCCCTGAAGAGCTCAGACGGTTCCGTGCATTGTATGAACGTCGGTTACGTCATGAACCTGTACAATATATCATCGGATCGACGAATTTTATGGGTCTCCAGTTTAAGGTAGATGCGAATGTCCTAATCCCTCGTCCTGAAACTGAGACATTGATTGAACAGATCATCATAGCGTGTCAACGGTTCTCCGGTGGTGATCCTATTCATATCCTTGACATCGGAACGGGAAGTGGAAATATTGCGGTGTCTATCGCAAAATTTGTGAAGGATGTGAGTATCACCGCAACTGATAATAGCAGGGCAGCTCTGGACGTCGCAGAATACAATGCACATCTGCATGCTGTTGGTTCAAGGATCCAATTTATTCAGGCAGATATTTTTCAAGAAACATCAGAATTGACAGACAGAGAGTATGATATGGTGGTCAGTAACCCCCCCTATGTGCCGCAGCTTGAATGGGAACATCTCCAACCGGAGGTCCGCAACTTTGAACCGCGATCTGCCGTCACTGACGGGAAGGATGGATTCACATTCTATCGGCGCATAATCGCCGTTCTTCCCAATATTTTAAAACAAGGCGGTCAAATTGTATTTGAAGTAGGTTATCATCAGGCAGAACAGCTTATCAATGAATTGCGAACCAGTGGATTCGAACAGCTACACGCTATACACGATCTGCAAGGAATTCCCCGAGTGGTATCGGGAGGTTGGAAGATACAGCATCAGCCGAGTATCAGTCTCAATTGAATTGCCTACTCATGCGTGCAGTAATACAACGAGTGCAAAAATGTTCAGTGACAATTGAAGGGACTGTATTCAGCTCCATCGGAAAAGGAATACTGATCCTCCTCGGTGTAAAATCCGGTGACACGAACCATGATGCAGAGTACCTTGCAGCGCGATGTGCAGCCCTTCGTCTCTTTGACGACGCGACAGGAAGAATGAATCTTTCAGTTGTGGATGTGAGCGGAGAAGTCATGGTAGTGTCGCAATTCACTTTATATGGAGATACGCGCATAGGAAATAGACCAAGCTATTCGGAAGCTGCTGCACCGGAAATTGCCGAAGCTCTCTATAACCACTTTGTCAGCACATTGAGGAGGCTGATCAATGGCGCCCGTGTATCTACAGGAGTCTTTCGTGCGATGATGGAAGTGCATCTCGTGAATGATGGACCTGTGACGTTGATGGTTGAAAGCAAAATCCCTCCTGTAGAGGAATGATCGCGAATGGTTATCCCATGGCGGCATGAATCTTGAAGGAATTCTTTGGAAATCCGGAACACCTATACTGCCCCTCGTGTTGTCCTTCTCTTCTTGGACGGAGTAGGAATAGGGAAAAAAGATCCGGATTACAATCCCTTCTTTCGAGCACGATTACCGGTCTTGTCTTCCCTATGCGGCGGCGAGCTTCCTCACACACCGTTTAAACACATCTCATCGGATCATGCTGAAGTCATTGGAGTAAATGCGACTCTCGGTATAGCCGGATTACCGCAAAGTGGAACCGGTCAAACAGCGATATTTACAGGTATCAATGGAGCAAAAATTTTCGGCCGGCATTTTGGACCCCATCCACCTTCTGTACTTCGTCCAATTATTGCGACAAAGAATATTTTTCAGCAGTTGAAGGATATTAGGAAATCCGCTGTCTTTGCTAATGCGTTCCCCAAGCTGTTTTTCGAATACACACAATCAGGTACACGACGATTAACTGTCACGACCATGTCATGCCAATTTGCAGGAATTCCATTACTGACAGACCGAGAGCTTCGGATGGAAGAGGGGATTTCAGCAGACTTTGTTCGCACAAAATGGCCTGAGCTTGGGCATCCGGATATCAATCCGATTTCTTCTCGCGAAGCAGGCCGTCATCTTGTTCAAATTGCAAAGCGTTTTGATTTCACTCTCTTTGAATACTGGCTGCCTGATCATGCTGGACATAGTCAGAAAATGTCGTTTGCGATAGAAGTGCTGGAGCGATTTGATGAATTTCTGAGCGGATTTATGGAATTGTTCGATCCAGTCACAACTTTGCTCCTTCTCATCAGCGATCATGGAAATATTGAAGATCTTTCAACCAAATCTCATACCAGGAATCGAGTCCCATGTATTCTTGTCGGTGCACAACGACAACAGTTGGTGCGTCGCATTAGAAGTCTGACGCACATCACACCGGCAATCATGAGTCTTTTTATCAACTCTTAATAACGTGATGCTTCAGCGTCGGCCAGCACTACGGTTTGTGCTTCTGTTTGCAGCTGGAATTCTTATCGCAGCATGCATTCCTCTTTCTGGACTTTACCTCTTTGTCCTCACCGGGTTAGTCATTTTTATCTCGGCGATATTCCTCTTGGGGAATACATGGCAATCCATCGGGACGATGTCTCTTCATGGTTCAGTTATGCTGCTCGGTCTTCTTTATCAGACAATTCAAAAATCCGGTTCAAGATTGCGTGAACTTGAGCCAATGGCTTCAGATGAGTCGATTCGCCTGAGCGGTACTATTGATTCTGATCCTACAAAGGATGAGCGAAAGATGAGTTGCGTCATCCGAACGGTTTGGATTATGCGAAACCATCATATCGAGGGGGAGGAGCGGCGTTTGATGGTGTTTGTGAGGTTAAAGAAAGGAGAGAAAGGTGCCGAAAATATTCACCTTGGGAGGGAAATTGAACTTCGAGGAATCATTGAACCATTCCCATTTCAGAGAAACCCGGGAGAATTCGATTATGGGAAATATCTTCTCTTGAATGACATCCATGGTATTGTATCAGTCAACGGTTTACAAAACATTAAAATTGGGGCATATGTGGAAGGGAGTCTTTTGCGGTCTTGGACGTATAGAGTGCAGCAGACTCTATATCGCATTCTTGATTCTCTCCATTCACCGCGTCATGCAGGTTTTCTGAAAGGGATCATCTTTGGGTATCGTTCTGAAATTCCTCCTGATGTTAAACAATCTTTTATGGACACGGGCACGATACACATTTTGGCTGTATCAGGTTCAAATGTGGCATTCGTGGCTTTTATGTTCTTCTCACTTTTTGGATTTCTGCGTCTTCCGCGGAAAGCATTGGGAGGAGTCACTGTCCTTGGTCTTCTTGCTTATATGCTGATTACTGGATCGAGTCCATCGGTTGTTCGAGCGACGATCATGGCGATTGTCCTTCTGTGTGGATCATTGGTTGAGAGGAAGACAGATATCTACAATTCGATAAGCATAGCTGCTCTCATCCTTCTTGTGTGGAACTCGAATACCCTTTTTGATGTCGGTTTTCAACTTTCATTTTCCGCCGTGGTCTCCATTGTCTATTTTTATCCAAAGCTGGAGTTCCTCATCAAGAAGATTCCTGATCGGTTTGAAGAAATAAAGGTGTTCGATACAACGATGAAATTATTCGCTGTTTCGCTCGCTGCTCAATTAGGAACGATACCATTTACTGCATACTATTTTAATCGTATTTCTGTTGTTTCATTCCTTGCAAATATTCCCGTCGTTCCAATCAGTGGTCTCAATACATTTATTGGATTTGCAGAAGTTCTTTCCTTCCCTGTTTGTCGATGGATTGCCGGATTGTTCGCTGCGGCAAATGATTTCTTGATTTGGTTCTTACTCGGATTCGTTAAACATGCTGCAAGTGTGCCTTTCGCCTATGTGGAGGCTTGGTCTCTAAGCACCTTTGTTATCCTTGGTTACTATGTCCTCCTTTTTGGAGTCTTCAATATCCACCAGCCGCGTGTACGTGCACAATTCGCAATATGGGTTCTTATTCTTACTAACTCTATAAGTATTTCAGAACTCTGGTATTCTATGCATCCAAAACTGAATGTCTCGATCATCGATGTTGGGCAGGGTGACGCTATTCTCCTAGAGTTTCCTGATGGAAAAAGAATGTTGATCGATGCTGGTCCTCTCTCACAGCGGTATAATGCCGGTGAAAGAATAATCGCTCCATTTCTCAAACGAAAAGGAATTACACGTCTTGAGTATTTCCTGATTACACATTCGCACAGTGATCATCTTGGAGGAGCCCGGGCTCTCCTACGATCAATGATGGTCGACACAATAGTGATGAGCCCATTTCGTGGAAGCAGTTATCAGGTGAGAAGTGTCTTGCAGGCAGCTGAGGAGAAGAATGTCGGACAAAAAGTGTTACGGGCTGGAAACCAGATAACGCTTGATCCCAGGATCCGCGTATATTGTCTCTATCCTGAGGTGGGTGCCGCAAAGATAAAGAATCTTAATAATAGTTCTATTGTACTGAAGGTTGTTTATGGATGTTCATCGATACTTCTGGTAGGTGATGCAGAGGCAGTCGATGAAAATAAAATGGTACATCGATATGACGATTTCCTGATGAGCGATATTTTGAAAGTTGGACATCACGGAAGTCATTCAAGCACGAGTGAAGAATTTCTCAATATCGTCCATCCGCAAAAAGCACTCGTTTCCGTTGGAATTCACAATCGATTCAGTCACCCCTCGCCAATCACGATGCAGAGACTCGCTGCTCATTCTATAGAAATCAATCGCACCGATAAAAAGGGCGCAATTATATTCGAAAGCGATGGTTCGGCGTGGAAACAGGAGAGATGAAGGTAACGCCGTTGTATCCGTAAAAGTGTGGGGGGTCTTGAAAAGAAGAAGGGTTTATTCTAAGATGGAACAAAGGCTAGCGACCGATGAACCAGCTCAGGAGATAAACCCTTATGGTACGACGTTTGGACAGAG
>Ga0268280_1001684_pt1 | contig 14277 bp, 11 predicted proteins | sample saktaG_9_FD_190139 | JGI IMG/M metagenome (GOLD analysis project Ga0268280, IMG submission 190139) | Saline water microbial communities from Sakinaw Lake, British Columbia, Canada - sak_2011_5_24_40m | ecosystem: Environmental > Aquatic > Non-marine Saline and Alkaline > Saline ... | reverse complement strand
TGGATCAGTCTGTTTGTTCCCCTTGAGGTTCGGGAGAAAATGCTTCCGGGAACGGCGAACACCTCCCGGTTCTGCTCAAGGGCTGCAGCGGCAGTAATCAGCGCCCCTCCCTTCAGGTCAGATTCCACAACAAGGGTTCCTGCAGAAATTCCGGATATGATCCGATTTCTTTTCGGAAATTTTCCCGGAGAGAGCTCCGATCCGAACCACTCTTCTGAAATCAGAGCGCCATTTTCAATGATTTTAGGCCATAGTTTTCCTTTCGGATCGGTATAGACGGTATCTACGCCGCTTGCAAGAACCGCAACAGTCGTTCCCCCGTTTTCCAGCGCTGCGGTATGTGCAGCCATATCAATGCCATAGGCCAGCCCACTGAAGATGACGATCCTGTGGCCGACAAGCTCCCTGCAAAGCAGGGTTGTACTCTGTCTGCCATATGGCGATGCATGTCTGGTGCCGACAACAGCAAGTGCAGGAGCATCGGGAAGTTTTCCCCGTACAAACAGGCAGGGAGGCGGATCAAAAATTTCATGCAAAAGCGCAGGATAATCGTGGTCCAGAATGGTCAGCAGGCTTGATTCCCAGCGGTGAAGAGCGGCAATCTGCTCTTGAGCGGCCCTTTCAGCGGGCTCCCTTGTTGCGGTATGATGGAGAAAATCATGAATCTGCCTGGCAAGAGGTTCTCCGATTCCAGGGACCTGCATAAGCTCATCAACGGCGCAATGCTCCACTTCAGCCAGCCTGTCGCCCATATGGCCTGCGATTGCCTTGATTCTTGCCGGACCGATACCGGGGATGAGGGTGAGTACCAGAAGAAGAATCCTGTTTTCCATAGGAACGGTGAGAGCGTCATGATGCTCCGGGACAGGTCAGAAGTCCCTCTTCATGAGAATGTTTGCAAATCCTTTAAGGTACTCCCTTCCTTCTGCATGCGGCAGATTGTCAACCGCTGAGAGAGCATCCTCAGTATGGCGGTTGATCAGTGATGCGGTCTCTTCAAGAACTCCGCACCGTTCATAGACGGCTTTCACTTCAGGCACCCTGTCGGCACTGATGCCCTTATTGATGATGACGGAGTGAAGCAGATCATGGTCACTACCGGAAGTCAGCTCCAGAGAGCGAAGCAGAAGATAGGTTTTTTTGCCGTTGATGACATCTCCGCCCGCAATCTTGCCGGACTTTCCGTTATGGGCCATAATGTCCAGATAGTCATCCTGAATCTGAAATGCCCTTCCGATATTTTCTCCGAAAAGTACCAGTTTCCGGAGATCTTCTTCCGTTCCATTTCCTGCAACACCGCCGGCTTCAAGTGCGGCTGAAATCAAACGTCCGGTTTTCTTGGCGATCATGTCGAGATAGTCGGTTATTGTGGCATCTTTTTTCTCTTCAAGTTCCATATCGAGGGCCTGTCCTTCACAGATCGTGATATTGGCATCGTTAAGAATATGGATCAGTTCGCAATGCCTGCTGCTTTTTGCCTTCAGCGCGAGTTCATAAGCGAATGCAATCATCATGTCTCCCGACAGGATAGCGGCATTGACGTTCCATTGCTTGTGAACGGTAGGTCTGCCATGACGGAGCTCAGCCTGGTCCATGATATCGTCATGTATCAGGGTGAAGTTATGCAGTATTTCAACGGCAAGTGCAACATTGAGAGCGTTTTCAGAAGAACCGCATACCGCTTCCGAGGCCAGCAGAGTCAGAAATGGACGTATTCTTTTTCCCTTGCCTTCAAGAATATACCTGGCGGGTGCATACAGGGTCACCGGATTCTCCCGGTCGAAACATCTTTCGAGAGCATCATTGATTATCGAATGGTACTGAGTGTACTTTTTCTCGACCAGTTCCTGTGTTATAGGCAGATTCATTATGAAGTCGGTCATTGTTTAATGATAAGTCTTTTGTTTCGAAGCTCCTCTATGGTGGCCGAACCGGTCAGGAACATGACGGCACGCAGGTCGTTCAGCCAGGTTTCAATGGTCTTTTCAAGGGTTCCCGCGTGAAGGGCTTTGAGAAGAGATCCAGCCGAAGCTGCGATCTGAGCTCCCAGAGCCAGTGATTTGGCGATATCCGTGCCGCACCGGATACCTCCGGATGCAATAATTTCAACTGTACTGAACCCCGGATGCTCTTTTTTCATTGCCCTGATGTCAAGCAGACATTGTGCGGTAGGAATTCCCCAGTTCAGCAGCTCTTCGAGAGCCGGAAGGCTGAAACGGGTTTCCTGGCCGAACTGTCTGGTATAGCGGATCTCCTCGACTTTCTGCCAGCTGATGCCTCCTGCACCGGCAACGTCAATGACTTGTACTCCGGCCTCGATGAGCCTGCCGGCGGCAGATGCCGAGATGCCGCATCCGACCTCTTTGGCTATAACCGGCACAGGGATTACAGAAATGAGGGCCTCCAGCTGTTCAAGGAAATGTCGGAAATCAGTGTTTCCTTCAGGCTGAAAGAGCTCCTGGGCCGCATTAAGGTGCACAATAAGTCCATCAGCATCAACGAGTTCAATCATGGTATTGATGTCGCTCCCGGTCAGACCTGCTGCTATTTCCGGAGCTCCGATATTGGCAAAGATCTGCACGGAAGGCGCATATTTTCTGACTACCGTAAAGCTTTCCCGCTGCTGACTGTTTTCAAGCGCCTGCCGCATGCTGCCTACCCCAAGCGGAATACCGAAATGTTCAGCAGCTTCTGCAAGACGCTGGTTAAGCGTTGTCGCTTCACTGTATCCTCCCGTCATTGAGGAGATCATCAGCGGGGCTGCGATTGTTTTTTTTAGAAAGGTAGTCGAGAGATCAATTGCGCCAAAGCTTATTTCCGGAAGGGCATCATGCTCAAACTCACAGCGTTCAAAGCCCGTGGATTTGCCGCTGAAGGCAATGTCGCCATGCAGGCATATTTCTATGTGGCTGTGCTTGCGCTCCATTGTTCTGTTGCTCTCTATGTCGCTCATGCAGCCACGGATAAGTTTCTTGCAGGATTTGTGATACTTGACATTAAAAGCTATAACTTAATAAAAATATCCCATAACTTTTTACCCCATATCCAGGCCGGTTCACCATGCTGAGAACCTTGTTTGAAATAGCTCTGCGTCATCTGCTCGGACGCCGCCGCCAGACCCTGACCACCATTTTCGGTGTTGCGGTAAGCACGATGGTGCTGATTACCACCAACTCCCTGAGCAGGGGTCTTCTCGATTCCTTTATTGAGACCATTGTCAATGTTGCCCCTCATATAACGGTAAAAGGGGAAAAAATGCGTCCTATGCCGGTAAATCTTCTTGAACTTGACCGGCCGTCAGCCTTTGCATTTGTTGATGATAATATCCAGAAGCAGGAGCGGGCGGAGGTGCGCAATTACCGCCAGATTCTCGGCGTATTCGGTTCACCGGAGTATGAAAAACAGATTATTGCCGCCTCACCGTATGTCGAATCCCAGGTTATGGCCGTTAAAGGAAGCAGGAACCTGCCCCTTCTTCTCAAAGGAGTTCTGATCAACCGGGAGGATGCCATCAGCGGTATCCGGAAAAAACTTACCGGCGGCGATATCGCCACGTTTGAAAAGACCTCCAATGCCCTTCTTGTCGGCCGTACGGTAGCGAGGGATATGAATCTCAGGCTGAATGACCAGGTCACGATCATCCCCGCTTCAGGCAGCAGCCGTCAGTGCAAGGTGGCAGCCATCTTTTTTTCCGGTATCAATGCTGTCGATAACAGTGTATTTGTCTCCCTCAAGCTTGGCCAGATCATTGAAGGATTACCGGCAAACAAGGTTTCCGGCATTGCGCTTAAAGTGGCCGATCCGCTGAATAATTCTTTTCTCGCAAGAGATCTGGAACGGATTACAGGGTACCGCTGCATGACATGGCAGGAGGAGAATGCAAGTCTGCTCTCCCTCTTTGCGCGTATCGGCTATATCGTATTCTCTCTGGTGGCTTTTGTCGGTGTGGTTTCAGGGTTCGGAGTGGCAAATATTCTTGTGACTACTGTTTTTGAAAAAAGCCGCGACATTGCCATTATGAAGTCGTTCGGATTTTCAGCTCTGCAGCTGGTCAGCATATTTATTCTCGAGGGGTTTATGGTCGGATTGGCCGGAGCTCTTGCCGGCGGGATCCTTGCAATCGGTTCCATCAACATTTTTGCGAATCTGCCTGTAGAGAGCTCTCAGGGACCGATAACCAAAACAGGGTTCAGCATGTCCTATAATCCGCTGTATTTCCTTCTGGTCATCGGCGTGACGGTTCTGATCAGCACTCTTGCAGCCATTCTTCCATCAGCCAGGGCAGCAAAACTTGAACCGGTCAGCGTACTCAGGGACAGCAGTCTGTAGGTTTCACTCCTCTCTCTATCCGATTGTCTGTTCAGGGTGCTGCAGGAGATAGAGTTTGTAGTAGAGTCCTCTTTTTGCAAGCAGCTCCTGGTGGTTTCCTGTTTCCCTGATTACCCCTTTGTGCAGGACAATGATTCTGTCGGCTTTCTGGACGGTTGAAAGTCTGTGGGCAATAATAATGGAGGTTCGGTCACTCATGAGACGTGCTGTAGCTGAGTCAATAAGGAGTTCGGTTTCAGTGTCAACCGAGCTGGTGGCTTCGTCAAGCACAAGAATTTCAGGATTGTAGAGGAGAGCCCGGACGAACGCTACCATCTGTTTCTGTCCGGAGGAGAGCCCAGTGCCGTTTTCTTGAACCCTGTATCCGTAACCTCCGGGCAGCTGATCAATAAAACGGTCCGCTCCGACAGTCCTCACCGCTTCGAGCAGAGCCTCTTCGGAAACTTCAGGGTTGCCGAATGCCAGATTTTCCCTGATGGTGCCGGAAAAGAGAAAAACATCCTGCATGACCACACCCACCAGCTTTCTCAGAGAGCCTTCCGCTATATCCTGCAGCCGTATACCGTCAATGGTCACCGATCCCTTCGTGAAAGGGTAGAGCTTTGAGAGAATGTTGATAATAGTGGTTTTGCCGCTTCCGGTTGCTCCGACGATGGCGATTTTTTCTCCATGCCGGATTTCAAGCGAGATATCCTTCAGCACCCAGTTTTCAGCTTCATAGGCAAACCAGACATTGCTGAAGATTATCCTTTCCCTGAACGTTGCCGGTTTTTGCAGGCCTGACGGATTTTCTATTCCATCCTGTTCATCAAGCAGTCTTATAATTCGGTCCGAGCTTGCAATAGCGGTCTGAATAACATTGAATCTGTCGGAAAGATGCTGAAGAGGTCGAAAAAACAGCCAGATATACTGAACAAAAGAGATAACCACCCCTATGGTAAGATCATTCTTGAGCAGGCGGATACCGCTGTACCAGATGACAAGACCGGCTGCCGCAGCGCTCAAAACCTCAATGAGCGGATAATAGATTGAAAAATAAAAAACCGTCCGGATATTCGCATCCCTGTGATCGGCGTTAATAGCTGCGTATTTGCGGGATTCCCGTACCTGACGGTTAAACAGCTGTACTATGGCCATGCCGGTAATATGTTCCTGAAAAAAAGTATTCAGGCGGGCAAGATGGGTGATGACATCCTGGAAGGCGACCCTGACCCGGTTTTTAAAGGTGATGGTTGCATAGAGCATCAGGGGGAGAATACTCAAAACAATCAGGGTAAGCTGCCAGTCAATCCAGACCATCAGCACAACAATGAACAGTATCTGCAGGATATCGCCCAGAATGGTGATGATTCCGCTGGAAAGCATCTCGTTCAGCGATTCGACATCATTGGTTGTTCTGGTGATCAGCCGTCCTATGGGGTTCCTGTCATAAAATCTTGCAGGCAGTTTCTGCAAATGCGTGAAAATATCCATCCGGATATCAAACACCGCCTTTTGACCGATAATCTGTGTCAGCCAGGTAGTGATAAACTGCTTGATACCGTCGAGAAGAATTGTGCCGGCCAGAAAAATGCTGATAACCGTGAGACCCTTGAAGTCACCCTTGGCTATATAATCATCAATGGCGATCTTTGTAAGATAAGGTCTCAGCGGCCCGAGAAAGGAGCCTGCCAGTGTTATCGCAATGGCCGCGATAACAAGAGATTTATAGGGCTTTAGGTAAGAGAAAAGACGGGATACGATGTAGCGGTCCACCGAACCTGTTCTCTTTTTCTGAAGTGTTTCATCCTGCTGCGGCCGGAAGCTTTTTTTAGTAGCGTTGTTACTCATGGATTTTTGCGGGATGGTACATATACCGTTGCCCGGCCGTTAATTTCTTTGCTTTCTTCTCTCTATTTCATGCTTAAGTCTGCCGGCAAGCTCATCAGCCCGGACCCTTGACGGCGCTTCGGCATAGATCCTTACGATGGGTTCGGTATTTGAGGGTCGCAAATGCACCCAGCTGTCGGAAAAATCAAGTTTCAGCCCGTCAAGAGTGTTTGCTTCTGCGGTATGGAAGTGGCCGGCAATATCGGAAAATATTTTTTCAAGCGAGCTCCTGTCTGTTGAACCAAGAATGATTTTCTGCTTTGACATGAAGTAGTCGGGAAACTGACGTCTGAACTGCGACAGCAATCCTCCTTTGTTTTCTTTACGCCAGAAGGTGAATGCCTGGACAAACAGCGCTATAGCGACCAGCGCATCGCGGCCGTAATGCAGCTCGGGAAGTATAACCCCCCCATTTCCCTCACCTCCTATGACCGCATCGCTCTCTTTCATGACTTCGACGACGTTGACTTCACCGACTTTGGCACTGAAGCATTCCACCCCGTGCCATGCGGCGATATCGCGCAGAGCGCGGCTGCTCGAAAGGTTGTTTGCTACAGGCCCGCTTTTCTGTTTCAGGTAGTAATCAGCACAGGCAACCAGTGTGTACTCTTCGCCGAAGAGAGAACCGTCCTCACAGATAATGGCAAGACGGTCAACGTCAGGGTCAACGACAAGGGCAAAATCGCATCCGCTCTCCCTGAGGGCACTGATGGTGCCGGAAAGATTTTCCTCGATCGGCTCGGGATTTCGAGGAAAGAGACCGCTCCCGCTGCAGGCAACCGTTACGATCTCTGCAATGCCAAGCTTCCGGCAGAGCCGCGGGACAATGGAACTGCCTGCTCCTTCAACACAGTCGGCAAGAACCCTGAAGCGTTCCCTGTCGATGGCCGCCGTGTCAATGCAGGACAGCTGAAGCACTTTTTCGATATGGACGTCGTCATAGCGTTTATTGCAGGAAATCGTACCGAGAGCGTTCCATTGTGCAGGGAAAAACAGCTCGTTTTCGGCAATATCAAGCAGTTCATCCACCTCCCCGGCGCTCAGGAACTCGCCCCGGTGGTTGAGCATTTTCAGTGCATTCCATGCAACGGGATTGTGCGATGCTGTAATGATCAGTCCGCCGTCAGCCTGCTCGGCCGGAACAGCAATTTCAACGGTCGGTGTTGTGGCGATACCCAGGTCGATAACATCACAACCGCAAAGAACCAGTGTATTGCTGACAAGATCCCCGATTGCTTTTCCTGTCGGTCTGGTATCCCTTCCGATGACAATCCTGGGTTTTTTTTCCGGATGGTTGTCCGCCCGTTCATTTTTCCGTCCGAGAGTCCAGGACGCAAAAGCCATTGCAAATGCTGTGAGATTTTTAGGGGTCAGGCTTTCACCGACAATTCCCCTTATCCCGGAAACGCTTATCATAAGGCTCATAACAGCATGATGAATATGATTGAAAATGTTGCGCAATATAATGAAAAAGAAAGGATCTCATCCCGATGCCGTGCCGGAATCCCTTTCCCTCTGTCAATGCAGCTTCCCGGTCTTAGCCTCTTACCTCATCCCCCAGCGCACTCTCATTGATCCATTTGGGGTTTTCTCGTTTACCTTTTGAATTGTTTGCAGTTTCTTCTATATTATATGCCTTTTGTTATTGAACAATTTTTTATCCTAACAGCAACCGTATATGCCTTTACACAAATCGGCCGAGAAGAGACTGCGGCAGTCGGAAAGAAGAAATGCCAGGAACAGATCAAGGAAAAAAGAACTCAAAGTTCTTTTGAAAACCATGCAGAAACTGATTGATACCAGTGCTGACAAGGCAGTAGTTGAAGTCGCATACCGTTCAGCAGTTCAGAAGCTCGACCGCCTTGGTGTTAAAAGTTACATCCATCCCAATAAAGCGTCCCGGAAGAAGTCACAGCTGACACGTCTTTTGAACAGTTACGGGAAGGCAGAGTAACAACTGGAATGTGCTGATAAGGCTCTGATCTTCATTGTCTGACATCCGGTCTGAAAGAGCTGCTTTTCCGGCGGGTTTCAGTCCGGGTTTCCATATTTTCTCTCATGTTTGCATATTTTCGGGGCACACTCGTTTCACTCCAGCCTGAAGAGGCCGTCGTAGAGGTTTCCGGTGTTGCCTATCGCTTCCTGATTTCTGCCTCGACAAGCCGTCATTTGCCCGGTACGGGCAGTGAAGTACTCCTTTTTGCGCATCTTTCCGTCAGGGAGGATGCCCTGCAGCTTTATGGTTTTTCCTGTCAGGAAGAACGGCAATTGTTCCGTCTGCTTTTACTTACTTCAGGCGTAGGCCCCAGGCTTGCCCTGGCGGTTCTTTCAGGATTGGAGGTTCAGGCGGTTCATGAAGCCATTCTGGCCAATGCTCCTGAGCGGCTTTATGGAATAACCGGAGTCGGAAAGAAAACCGCCGCCAGAATTATTCTTGAATTGAGGGATAAAATCCTGAAACTTTCTCCGGCATCCGGAATGGCCGCACCTGCATCCCTTCAGACAGCCCGCTTTCGGGATGATGCCGTCAATGCTCTGGTTACGCTCGGCTTTTCCCGAATCACTGTTCAAAAGGCGGTTTCCGGCATTCTTGAACAACATCCGGATCTTACTGTCGAAGAGGTTGTCAAATCAGCTCTCATTTCAATCCATAACAGTTAGCAGGAAAGCTTTGACCTATCAGGAAGTTCTTGATTTTCTTTATCCGTTGCACCGGTTCGGTATAAAGCCCGGTCTTGATCGTATGTACCATCTGCTGGATCTTCTTGGTCTGCCGCATAAGCGAATGGGAGTTGTCGTTCATATTGCCGGAACCAATGGAAAAGGGAGCGTCGCGGCTGCACTTGCCTCGATATTTCAGGCGGCCGGATTAAAAACGGCGCTTTATACATCACCTCATCTGGTTGATTTTACCGAAAGAATTCGTATCAACGGTACAAAGATTCCCCGGGAGAAGGTCGCTCACTATTGTTCACTTCTTAAAGAAGGTGTCATTGAAAGCGCTTCAACTTTTTTTGAAGCGACTACCGCCATTGCCTTTGCCTGGTTTGCTGATGAAGGGGTTGAAGTTTCCATTATCGAAACCGGCATGGGCGGACGGCTTGATGCTACCAATGTTCTTGATTCATGCTATGCGGTGATTTCAACGATCGGTATGGATCATACCGAGTGGCTTGGCGGGACTCTCTCCATGATTGCCGCTGAAAAGGCGGCGATTATTAAAAAAGGATGCAGGGTATTCACCGCTGTGTCTGAGCCTGAAGCCTTCCTGCCGATCAGGAAGAGAGCCGAATTGCAGGATGTTCCGGTTTCTGTAGCCGGAAAGGATGCCGTCGGTCAGGTTGTTTCAGCTGAGTTGGGCATGCTTGTAATGGATGTCCGGACTGCTTCCGGATATTATCCCGGCCTTAAGGTACCGCTTACCGGATCGTTTCATGCTTCCGGTGTTGTACTTGCCGTTATGGTTGCCGAGAATGCGGGAATTGCCGCCGAACATATCTCTTCAGGGCTTGAACAGTTATTGCTGACCGGCTACAGGGCAAGACTTGAAAAGATCGGAGAGCATCCGATGGTACTCCTCGATGTATCGCACAATCCTGATGGCATGCGCGAAACCGTTACTGCTCTGCTGTCATTCAGGCATGCATACAAGAGGATTAATGTCATCTTCGGACTGGCGTCAGATAAAGATGTCCCGGCTTTTCTCAGGGAGCTTCTCCGTCTCGACTGCACATTTTTTCCGGTCAATATTCCTTCCGAACGCAGTGTTCCTGCCGGAGAGCTTGCTTTTCTATGCAGAAAAGAGGGAGCACAGGCAACCGGGTTCACTACCGGAAGAGAAGCGCTTTGCTATCTGAAAAAAAAGGCCGGGGCGGATGATTTGATTTTTGTTACCGGGTCATTTTATCTTGCAGGCGACATTATTGCCGCCGGAATATGATAAAGCAGAGGCTTGAAGCACACTTTTTAAAGGAAAAGTTTTATATTTGATTCAAACCGGAAATTACTTCATGCAGAACGAACATCCCTTTCCATAAGTTCTTGTTGCGGTTATCCCTTTTTCAATCATAGACACTCTTACCCTGCCATCTTCTTTTTCCTTCTTTCATGTTACGAGACAAACCGTTAAAGGTCATACCCGTTAATGATTCGTGGCATTGGTCATTATTACTATATACACAGTGAAAGCTTACGTGCTGTCACACTATTTCTTTTTTTACATAACAAGCGTTGAATACCAATACAATGTCGAACAATTCGGTTTTTAAAGGTCTGGACATCAATATGCTCCAGAAGAAGAAGGTTTATGAGCTGCATGCTTTAGCTAAAGAGATCGGAGTAATGGCCGCAGGCCTCCGCAAGGAAGAGCTGATTTTCAAGATTATCGAAGCCCAGTCCCAGAAGAATACCGATTCTGAAAACGGCAATGTCATGGTCAATACCGGTGTTTTACAGGTAATACCGGAAGGTTACGGCTTCCTGCGATCCGCAAATTACAACTACCTCTCTTCTCCTGATGATATTTATGTATCTCCCTCGCAGATCAAACGCTTCAATATGCGTACCGGAGATACGGTATCCGGACAGGTGCGGGCTCCAAAAGAGGGAGAGCGTTTTTTTGCACTCCTGAAGATCAACACGATTGACGGCAATGATCCTGAAATTACAAGAGAGAGGCCCTATTTTGAAAATCTGACACCTCTTTTTCCGCGCGAACGCCTCAAGCTCGAAACCAAACAGTCGGAAGCCTGCGGACGCATTATGGATATTTTTACCCCGATAGGAAAAGGACAGCGCGGGTTGATTGTTGCGCAGCCGAAAACCGGTAAAACAATGCTTCTTCAGATGATCGCCAATGCGATCATAAAAAATCATCCTGAAGTCTATCTTATTGTTCTGCTTATTGATGAACGCCCTGAAGAGGTAACCGACATGGCAAGGAGTGTTCCGGCAGAAGTTGTGAGTTCCACTTTCGATGAGGATCCCGAACGTCACGTTCTTGTCGCCGATATGGTTCTGGAAAAGGCAAAACGGCTTGTAGAGGTCGGCAGGGATGTGGTTGTTCTGCTCGATTCCATCACCAGGCTTGCAAGGGCTCACAATACCATCATCCCTCACTCCGGCAAAATTCTGTCGGGAGGTATTGATGCCAATGCGCTTACCAAGCCGAAACGTTTTTTTGGAGCAGCCCGCAATATTGAGGAAGGCGGCAGTCTGACCATTATCGCCACGGCGCTTGTCGATACCGGTTCACGAATGGATGACGTTATCTTTGAGGAGTTCAAGGGTACTGGAAATATGGAGCTTCTTCTTGATCGCCGGCTTTCCGAACGTCGCATATTTCCCTCCATTGATATTCTCCGTTCCGGAACCCGTAAAGAGGAGCTTCTGTTTACACAGGAAGAGCTTTCCAGAACATGGCTTCTCAGAAAATATCTTGCTGACAAAAACCCGATCGAATGCATGGAGTTCATGCGCGAGAAAATGGCTGACACAAAAGACAATAAGGACTTTTTCAAGTACATGAATGCATGAGGCATATGATTGCAGTTCCCCGCATTGAGTGATGCAAGGGGATGGGCATCAGCATAATTTATTCTGAATTTTGAATTGAACTCATTGTTCATCTCTCAGCTCGTTCTTTCAATTCGTGTCATGCAACAGCAAAGCGCTCGCTGGTTTTTCTGCCCGGTCTTCTTAAGAAATTCTGTCGGACTGCGAATTAGTGTTTGCGTTTCTGTAAAAAATCCCTATATTATCTGCCTTTAAAACAAGAGGAAAGACACTTACTATATGCCCTGCGGAAAAAAGAGAAAACGTCATAAAATGGCGGTACACAAGCGCAAAAAGATGCGCCGTAAGAACCGGCACAAGAAGCGCCAGAGATACCAGAATAAGTAAGTTCCGGTACTCTTCCGTACCTTTTTGTTACAGGTTGAGAATATAGCTCAGTCGGTAGAGCATCTGCCTTTTAAGCAGAGGGTCGAAGGTTCGAGTCCTTCTATTCTCACTGGGAATGACGTTCATTTCCGAAAATGTTGAAAAGCCCGAGTGGTGAAATTGGTAGACACACTATCTTGAGGGGGTAGCGCCGAAAGGTGTAGGAGTTCGAATCTCCTCTCGGGCACATGTTCAATGAAAAAAGCTGCTTTCGGGCGGCTTTTTTATTTTGCATTTTGCTGCATAATCAGCTATTCCATCCTGCACTTCCTTTCAGGCTTGTGTTTTGAGCAGCTTCTGATCGGTTGTACAAGGTAATCAGGAAAAAAGCCGCTATGAATATTGCCGTATGTCTCTGTCCGGTTCCGGATGCCGCTTCGGTTATCGGATTCGCGAACGGAATAACAGACCGCTCAAAAGTCCATGAAGTTATCAATCCCTATGACGAGTATGCTCTTGAAGAGGCTGTGCGCCTTAAGGAGCGTTTTGGGGACAGCGTGGTGACACTTTTCAGCGTTGCTGCCGGACCGGCTGCCGGAGAGATGCTGCGCAAAGCTCTTGCTCTCGGGGCGGACCGTGCGGTTCTGGTAAGCTGCACTGAGCTTTCGGATCCTTATCAGACTGCTCTGGCGCTCTTTCGTGCGATTTTGAATGTTTATCCGGATTCATTGCCGGACCTTGTTTTTTGCGGCAAGCACTCGACGGATTTTCAAAGCGGGCAGGTTCCGCCGATGCTTGCCGAACTGCTCGGCATAGCCTCGGTCAGCGCTGTCTCGGCACTGCACGCTACAGGAGAGGGAGTTCAGGTCGAGAGGGAAATTGAAGGGGGCGTTGAATTTCTTGAGCTGCGCTATCCTGTGCTGCTCAGTGCCGAAAAGGGCCTTAACCTCCCGCGTAACACGACGATCAAGGCGGTTATGGAAGCCAGGAAAAAAACAATCGATCTCATGCCGGTCGTTGTCGGCGAGGCGCCTTTTGTCCGAATGACAGGTATCGAGCCCCTTGAAAGGAAAAAAACATGCCGGATGGCTCTCGACGAACAGGAACTGATCAGGCTTCTGAGCCGGGAGCGGGCTCTGTTCTGAGCGATATGAATACAACATCACACAGTGCCGCAATGAACCGTTCGCTTGTCTTTCTGGAACAGCGTGAGGGGGCAGTAAAAAAAGCCTCTCTGGAGGTCTGGCGGAGGGTCAGGGAGCTTGCTGCTTCAACTGAGGGAACGTTGGTATACGGTATGCTTGCAGGGCCTGCCGATACCCGTTTTCTTGAGGGTTGTGTGGACGGTGAGGTGATTGTCTATCATGCCGAGCAGGAGGAGTTCAGGCTCTACAATCCGGAGCGCTATGGCAGGCTTGTCGCTGAAACCATGCAAAGGAAGGGCATTGCCAATCTCTTTTTTGCCGATACCGCTCTCAGCAGGGATCTTGCTCCCAGGCTTGCGGTGCGTCTTCAGGCGTCACTGCTTTCCGGCTGTTCACGGCTCAGTCCGGCAGGAGCGCCCGGCGGGTGTGTCCGGGCGGTCTATTCCGGTTCTGCCATGGCGTTGTTTGAGCCGGAGCGGGAGATGAGGATCTATACCCTTCCTTCACGGGGAACCGTTACGCCCTCCTCTTCCGGCGGGAAGATCACCTTCGTTCCTCTTGAGTCCCGAAACGATGCCAAGGAGGAGCTTTTTCCAGTGGTTCGCCGCATCATGATGCAGCGGGGAAGTCCGGATGTGGCCGAAGCGGGCATGATTGTCGCCGGCGGCAGGGGGACGGGAGGGCCGGCAGGTTTCGCTCTGCTTGAAGAGCTGGCCCGGCTTCTCGGCGGTGCTGTCGGGGCGAGCCGCGCGGTGGTTGATGCGGGATGGAGGCCTCATCCGGAACAGATCGGGCAGACCGGAAAAACCGTGGCCCCGGCGCTCTATATTGCCTGCGGGATTTCGGGCGCCGTGCAGCATCTGGCAGGCATAGCCTCAGCCGGTACGGTGGTCGCCATCAACAGTGATCCGTATGCTCCTCTGTTCGATGTTGCCGATTATGGTATTGTGGGCGATCTGCACCAGGTTCTGCCGAAGCTGATCGAAGCGCTGCAGGAATTTTTGAAGTCGAAATGATTAACGCTACTTTAGGGTTATCAGTAACTGGATTTATC
>Ga0268280_1001681_pt1 | contig 14309 bp, 13 predicted proteins | sample saktaG_9_FD_190139 | JGI IMG/M metagenome (GOLD analysis project Ga0268280, IMG submission 190139) | Saline water microbial communities from Sakinaw Lake, British Columbia, Canada - sak_2011_5_24_40m | ecosystem: Environmental > Aquatic > Non-marine Saline and Alkaline > Saline ... | reverse complement strand
AGTCTTCCATGGCAAAGTCGAATACTCGCCAAATATCACGCCAGGTCATGCTGGATGATAGTTCCCAGCCCACTATGTAGCGACTGTAGACATCAATAAGCACTATGAGATACCAGTCAACTGCATGTGCACTATCCGGCAACATATTGGACATTTTTGTGAATCTTGATATTAGAAAAATTGCTTGGGATTCTGACCGCATAAAACCAATTTCCTCGTTGTAATAATAATGATACTATAATCCAGTAACAACAGCCTTGGCTAAAAAATGGTCTTTTATGCATTAATTAGCCGTTTATTGGCTATGAAATTTGATGGATTCGTAAACAATATCGGTACAACAAAATGTTCGGTTTTATAGACTATTGTTAGATTTCCCTAGCCCAAACCTTCATCATAACTGGGATATACAGCCGAATCGCTAATTTTCTAATATCAAGATTCACAAAAATGTCCAATATGTTGCTGGCTAGCGCACCCCTATAACGGCTTTATATTATTTTGGGCGGGAATTCAATAAAATCTTCAGAGAGCAATGCTCATTTTCTAACATCAAGGTTCACAAAACTGTTCAATATGTCAGCGGACAGTGCAAACGCTAATATCAGAACTGTCTTAACAATTCCTTTTGATTTCATTTCCTACTCCTTTTTTCACTACCGTACACTTTTTTTGATTTGATGCAATCTGGAAAAATCAAGATTCTATAACCCAGATGGTGTAAAACCAATTCACTAATCTTTTATCAACCCTCTTGACTTGATAAAGTGATTGACGGTAGTTCGTCCCACTCCCATTATCCGGGCAATCGCCCCCTTTGAGACACCCAGTGCTAATAGCCTTTTAATCTCTCCTGTCCTACCATCGAGTTTTGACCTGCCAAGACTTCCCTTTGGTCTGCCCAGCTTCTTGCCTTTCCCTCTGGCAGAGGATAAGCCTTCTTTTGTATGTATGGAGACTAACTGACGGTCAGTCTGGGCAAGCAGACCAAACATCCTAACCATAGCTTGAGTCTGGGAGTTCCGCTCTTCATCAAGCCAGATGCCTTCTTTAACAGCTATGAAGCGAATCTCCGCTTTAATCAGCGCATCCACTGTCCTGACGATCTGACCAACCGAACGACCTATTCGGTTGAGTTCACTGACAATAAGGGTATCTCCAGGTTCCAAATGACCAATGAGTTGGTCAATCCTCTTTTCTCCAGTAAAAGCAGGCATCTCGATGAATTGGGATAAAGCAATTCCTTCTCTCTGTGCAAACTCAACAATCGTCTGTCTTTGCTCTCTAATCTCTTGCCTGTCCTTGGAAGTCTTGAAATAGGCAACTGTCTTCATGAGTTTTATGATTCCTCAGAATTAAAAGAATGTCTATTAGTGTTGAAAAAAGTGATGTTATTATTGTTACTTTTTTCTATTTGACTCCACATAATACAGGAGGGTTTACTCTTGAGCGATAACCGGAGACGATTCGTTGCCATATATAAAGCTATAAAGGAACTCTATCCTATCGAACCACTAGGGAATACAGCCCGTCATCTAACAACACTTGCCATGCTTATCAGCGGGATTGTGGCAAGTAAACGTGTTAATCTTCCAGCTATTGCTGGTAAAATTCCATCAATGACTAAAGTAGAGAGCCAGGTCAAGCGATTCTCTCGATGGATTGAAAATGAAAACATCAACTTTGAATTCTACTATTTGCCCTATGCTCAACAACTGGTAACCAGCCTTGCCCAACAAACACTTGTCCTGGTCATGGATGGTAGTCCTGTTGGGCGCGGGTGTCGCACACTGATGTTGAGTGTCCTCTACAAGAAGAGGGCACTACCCCTGGCGTGGCTGGTGTCTCAAGGGAGCAAGGGACATTTCTCAGAAGAGAACCACATCAACCTCATAGAGCAAGTCAAAGAAATCATACCGAAGGATGCAGATGTCATGTTCCTGGGTGATGGTGAGTTCGATGGCATCAATCTGCAGGCAAAAATGGATAGCTACGGCTGGAAGTATGTCTGCCGAACTGCCAAAGACACCATTATCACTCAAAATTCTGAAACCTTTACATTACAGGAACTGCAAGTTCAGCCCGGTGGACGCATCACTCTCTTTTCAGTTGCCATCACACAAAAGCAATACGGTCCTGTGCAGACAGTTGCCTGGTGGGATGAGGAATATGAAGACCCCATATACCTCGTCTCAAACCTTTCTATACATGAATCTATTCATAAAGAACCATGTGAATGGTATTCATTGCGATTCAGTATTGAGACACTGTTCTCCGATCAGAAAAGCCGGGGCTTCCACCTGCACAAAAGCCATCTTAGTGACCCTGATAGACTGGCTCAATTGATGATAGCAGCTTGTCTGGCTTATATCTGGATTATCTATCTGGGTAACCTGTCAATTCAACAAGGATGGAGCAAGATTATCCACCGAACCAAACGCTGTGACCTCAGTCTTTTCCAATTGGGATTACGCCTGTTAGACTACTTCCTCAACCAGGAAATGGAGATACCTGTTGCTTTTAACCGAGTCGAGTAAAAAGTGTACGGTAGTGAATTGTCAACACTAAATCCCTCATTGAGAATAATTTGATTATTCAATTGAAGTTTTGTGTTTTTGGTCATAAAAAAGTTTAGCCCAATAGTAGCAATGTCTGTTTTATCCTCTTCTTTATCGCTGTTAGGATCATAGGAATCATATTTGATGATAGGCTGCATTTTTTTGCTGCTGCAAACAGGCAACATATAACCAACCTGACCGTACCAACCGTAAGCGCTCGTTTCATTGTTTTTGCCAAAGATAAATTCGCCTTTTAATGATAAAGATTCTTTATCAAATCCCAATTGCGCGCCAGTGCGTCTTTTGGTTATATTCTCCTCTTCTTCAGTTCCAGACCAACCCTCATAATGAGAAACGCCCAGTAAAATTCCTTTTGCTGGTTTTATGATTCCACGTGCGACAATGTCTTTGCGTTTGTTTTCTTCTGAGGCATTGGAACCTGTTCCATTGAATACACCAACTGCATACCCCAATAATGGTGAAATATCGCCACTGAATTGAATACCGATATCACGTTTGGATCCGAGCTTATTAACGACCTGCGCTAATTCAATGGTGTCCCCTTTGGTGCTGGATGTCAGATATTCCATGCTGAATGGCGTCTTGAATTGTCCCATCTTTAAGGTAACTTGGGGCAAAAGATTAACAGCAACATAGGCAACCGCAAGATTGCTCCCCTTTTTATCGTCAATGAAATCAAACAGCAATGAGTAGCTAACGTTTTGGCAGGCATTTCCAGAAAACTTGCCTCTTGCCCGTTTTGCTTGGAAATTATTTCCCCCGTCCTTATCTATTGTATAGTTAGTGTGAATATATCCATTTACTTTAAGCGTAGGGTACGAAACACTCTTCTCCTCTGCCGCAATGTTCATTGCAAACACCAGAATTACGCATACTATTGAAACACAGACAACATATTTTTTCACATGATCCTCCTAAAATTTTTGCTTTCTACTAAAATACCAAATACTCACCAAATTTTTCTAGGGTGTAGTAGCAAACGCACCAAGATTTGATGTGATTTAATATGAAAGACTTTGTATTATTATCTTGCCGTGGGTGTTTTTGGAAGGGAGAACAGACTAACGACAACAAAAAAGCCAGTACCTGGGCATACTATGAATACTGGCATTGTTATCCACATTCTCCTTTCCAAACACGGGAGGTATAACCGTTTCCAGTTATGCCCTATCGGCCAGTCCTCATAGGCTAAAACATAACCCTTAGAAAAGAAAGGCTCGGAGAAACAGAAATAATTCGATTTGTGCAATTTATGTTACATGGATTTATTCGAAGATGTCAAGCATTTTTTGGTAGGCTCTTCTAATCAAGCGAGAAGAAATTACTGGCTTATTATCGAAAACATAGCCTTGCGGCAGTTTGTGTATCTTCGCTTTTTCTTAGACGTTATGTTTAAAACCTCGATTTCGTGCAAAAACAGTTGGCTCATCGCAGATTAGTGTGTAACCCTGACTACAAGCAGGTTTATGGCACAATTTAAGGCATTGATTCAAGATGAGAGAACTAGGAATGAAATCCCTTTTGATATGCAGAATATCAGACTCTCGAATCTATTTCCATTTTTTAAACCCAATCGCTAAAGCTAGAATTCATGGCAGTTCCACACTAATCTGCGATGAGCTGTATCATGTTACCACCTTTGCAGGTGTTTTTTTCTATCCACAGAAAATTATCTTGTCTGAAAAGTCAATTTCCCCCTTCTTGTTAGGATATTTTCTCCGATATATCCTGAAAATAGATAAGCCCTTTTGAGCATTTGCTGACAGCCCGTAGGATTTAACGCCCGATAATGTCAAGTATGCAGACCAGTTTTAAAACCCCTACCCATGAGGCTCTACAAACCCGCTTTTTATAAAAAAATTCCATGCCGGGATTTTGCCAAATTTAACCATTTCCCGGCTTGAATCAGGTCGATTTTGTGAAATTTCAGGGCGTATCCGGCATGGACATGGCATGGAGCAAAATTAATCATATTGATAAAGCGATGACCGCGGTTTGACCTATGTTTGACCTATGTTTGACCTATCGGGAGCAAATATTAAGATCGGGAAAAATCTCAAATACCATAGTAATACCAGGGTGGTTCTGCCATGGTTACAGAGGAAAATGAGGGGATTGATATATGGAATGGAAAACGGACGCTCTAAGGGGCATCTATGGAGCTATTTGGGGGGATACAGTTATGGTACAGAGTAAGAAATGCAGCAAGCAGATAAAATGCCGAAAATTTCATAATTAAAATATTTTGTCAGAATAGGAACGCTTGAAAAGATTTTTCGCCGGGTATATTTTTAACATCAAAAGAGCTAAAATAATTGTATTTTTTGAAAAAATCGGGGAGTTTTTTCATTTTTGTGCTTTTTTCATCTTGAGGACATTTTGCGACATTTGGCCACATTTTACCACATGTTGAGGTATTTTCCAATAGCAGGGGTAATGGGCTATATGGACTATCCATGCAGTTTTAATTGTTGTTATTTTACATTCGCCATTGGGAAAATGCCCATCATGTAATTTTTGACCAATGCAGTTAGTTGTTTTCGTCAAATACTGCTTCGTCAAGGTTAATTTTTTTCTTCTTCCAAAAACTCATCCTTTGACCCCTCCATCTCTATCAGACCGATTGAGTCAACAGTAAGCAAAAATCTATGAATTGCCTCCATTTGATACAAACAGGTTACCGATGCCTCCGGGTACAAGTATTTCATCAGATCGTGTGCATTAAAATATTGATTATTACCAAATTGCTCAAACTCAACCTCAGCATTAAAACAGTCGTTAAGGGTCCAGTCCTTGAACGCCTCAGAAGATTTTTCGCCGAGTATATTTCTGACCTCAGAAGATTTAAAATAACGATATCTTTTGAAAGAATCGGGTACTTTTGGGATTTTTTTGGTTTTTTTCATTAAATGACATAGTAGCGTATTTTAGGGTATTTTAGGGTATATTGGCACATTTTCTGGAATATTAATATACAGCGCAAAAACAGGCGTTAGGTGATATTTCTTTTATGTATTGATATCACTATTAAAAATTTACAATAAATATAACGAGATATATTTCTTTATAGTTTACTGCTCCGAAATATTAATGACATGACTTTTTTATGTCTGTGTTTTTGACGATATTATTCCGTTTTGATACGTGTGCACAAAATTAAAAATTTGGAAAAATGTCAGATATTGATCAGAGTTCCGAAAAATGTTATCATCTTGCCGGAGGTGATAACATTTGGCAGAATGGTTGACAGTATCAGTGGCAAGTCGGAAAGCGGGCGTTTCCGATAGAACGATCAGAAATTGGATTACAAAAGGTAATATACAAGCCAAAAAAGAGGGCGGAAAGTGGCTCATTGATCCCAGCAGTTTATCGGAAATCGGAAATGATTACTTCCAGCAAGTCGGAAAGTCGGAAAAGGTGACAGGCTCGGAAACCTTGATTTCCGTCCCACTAGAAAGGTATGAGGGACTTATAACTAGGTTGACACAATTAGAATCAGAGAATATGCAGTATAGAAAGATGTTGGAATCTGCGGAAATGAAACGGAAAAAGCGGTCATGGTGGTCCCGGTTGCGGCATCGAGATAAAGGCGAAGCTGGGAAAACACCATAGGATAAAAAATAATGACTTACAAGGCAAATATGGACTTAATATAAGGGCTTTGGACAAACATTTATATAACAATACTACCTAAGAAAATCGAAGCGGCAATACTTACTATATAAAGAAGCAGGTGGCATAAATTGTTAATGCTATTAAAAAAACATTTTACTTTTAAAGTATTTTAAGATATAATACGAAATACAAGGAGGTTGGCACTAAGCTATGGAAGAACCAATCAAAAGAGAATTTCTCACAAGTAAGGAAGTTGCCGACATACTAAGGGTAACACCGGCGACTGTTATGAACATGATAAAGAGAGGACAGTTGCGTGGGAAAAAAGTAGGAGCTGGAGGAATATCTTCGCCATGGAGGATCCCAAAAGAAGATATAATCAAATATGTTGAATTAGAGGAAGAAAAGTTAGCAGTAAAAAAGTCTTTAAAAAATCAAAGCCCAAGCATGTCTGGAAAAACTTAACTTGGGCTAAGACTTTTGTGTTAATCATTTTATAGAACTCCTACGGGAGTTTATAAACTCCTACGGGAGTGGCATTTTCATTATACCATTCCCAATTGGAGTTGTCAAGCAGTTTTGAAAAAAGGAGTGGAATAATGAACTATCAGACAACCTATCAAGAACCTTTCACCAAATATCCCAACCGATATGCAGACAGGATCAAGCCAAAATTAACTGATACCCAAAGAGACATCTGCGATGTAGTCATAAGATACACCTATGGCTATCAACGGACTACAGCAGAAATACCCCTATCCACCTTTATAAAGAAGACAGGCAAGACCAAACAGGGCATCATCAAAGCCAAAAAGCAATTAAAGGAACTGGGCTTATTAATAGAGCTAAAAAAAGGCGGAGGAGCTAATACTGGTATATATATGCTGGACATATACTATGACACACCAGAGAGATCTATCAAACCATTTCTGCCAAAACAGGAGGAACAGCCAAAGGAATTAGAAAATCCTATATCAGAGCAGAAAGAATTTGATTTAGGATTGGATAGCCCGGAAGAAATGCCGGAAAATTATGAGACATCAACGTCAGAACCATTACAGGAAGAAAGTCATATCATTGAGGAACCCATTCCAGAGATAGCTATAAGCGACGAAGAAGAAAAGTCCGGTACCGAGGATGCCGAAAACCCAAAAGACATGGAGGTTTCTGGCAACATAGGGGGTAAACTGAGTTTACCCCCCTATAGTATATATAGTAATATAAGTTTAAATTTAAAAGAAAAACAAACAAAAGAAAAGAAAAATCCCAAAAAAGCTATCGCTTTTGTTCGTTTTAATTTTTTATCAAATTTTCCGGAAACCAAAGCGGAGGATGACTGGAAGTTTTTCGGGTGGGCCGTCAAGGAATATGACTTAGAAGCATGTATGTATCAACTCAATTACATGAAGGAATACAGGAAAAAACATCCCATTGCCAATCCCAAAGGGTTTTTCCGTTCAGCGCTCCAAAAAAATTATACCCCGTCGAAATTCATAAGCGAAAAAATCAAGGGAGATAAACGAGCAGAACTTAGCCATCAAAAAACCCGAAATTTGGTTGCGGAGATGGAAGCTGCAAAAGCCAACATGAATTATGAAGCAGGTGCTATGGCGTTAAAAAACATCATGGATATGCTGGATAATAGGGGATGAACATTAATCTATCGTTGACTCAATGCCCCACACAATGCTATACTAGCGCTAGAAAGTAGAGCGACAACAACGACAATCATAGTGTGAAAAAACGGAGGATATGCAATGGGCAAATCAGAAACCAAGAAACAAGAAAAAGTAGCAACTCAGGGCAACACTCAGGGCAACAAGGGAATGGATGTGCCAAAAGAGATGAGCATACTGTCAAATCGCATTCAGAAGTTGCAAAGTCGTATACAGTCACTTGAAATGCTTATGAAAACAGATATGGATATAATCGAGGGAAATTTAGATATTACTCTAATGGACGGTCGAGAGTTAAAAGGATGCTTTGTAAAGGATATAAACAGGTACACGATTCTTGTGGAGCATAATGATAGGACATGCATAATTCATAAACACGGTGTTATGATGATGGATATAACGGAACTTGGAGAAGAAGATAAGGCTTGATAAACATAGACTTGGAGTAAAACAGCATGGCAAAAAAGAAAATTTCCAGAGACATAAATATATTATATATTTTATTTTTTACATTATTCTGTATACTTTTGAGTCAATCTGCAATCGGTCAAAACCAGAATATTTCTAATAGTGTATCCAAACAAAATACCCTAGCAAATATAAATACGGCAAATCTTGACAAACAGGTTATCAAGCCCGGAGATAAGCTTAATATAGTGGTTGAGGGGTACGAAGACTATAATAGAACCGTAACTGTGGATAAAAACGGGATAATCCAGTATTTACCCTTTGGCAGACTAAAGGTCAAGGATTTGACAATAGAAAGGCTAAAAAAAGAGATTGAATATGTTTTAGCACCATACATAAGCTCACCCAACATTCAAATCGAGTTAACGGAAGAGGAGTCCATTATAAAATTGGGTGACACTGTAAACATAATAGTATCGGGCAAAGAGGAATACAATCGCTCATTGGTTGTTGATGAGATTGGCAATATTAATTATCTGGATTTCGGCAAATTGCAGACAGCAGGATTAACTTCACTGCAATTAAAGGAAATTATAGAGAAAAAACTGAGTAGTGTGATGTTTGATCCGGAAGTCAAAGTCTCAACACTACCAGAGGATTATGTGGTCAAAACAGGAGATATGCTGGATATCATTGTCAAAGATCATGAAGACCTAAATTACCGTTCGGCTGTGCAAAAAAGCGGGCAAATATTACATCCGACTTTGGGATATATAAAAGCAAATTACATGACCATACAGATGATTCAGGAAGAAATTAAGTCAAAGCTAGTATCAAATATTCCGAATGCAGAAGTAAAAGTTTCTGTCCTACCTAGTAAACCTGAATTTGAGAAAGAAAGTCTTGAGGAATATGAAAAATTTGGGGAGTTTGCGGACAAAAAGAAAGAAGTAGAATATATTATCGCTCCCGGTGATATATTAATTATAATTGTCAAAAATTATAATTATCTGAATATTATGGCATTTGTGGAATCCGATGGAAAAATATCCGATTCCCAAATTGGGAATATCAGACTTGCTGGTCTTACTGAAACACAGGCGGCTCAAAATATAAAGTCAGAATTAGTCAAATATACCGATGATCCACAAATTTCTGTAAAAGTGAAGGGACATGCGAGTCTTACCGAAGTTTCTCAGGAGGAGCTCTGGAATTATGAAATAAAGCCGGGAGATATTATAGACATATCAATTGACGGTCGAAGCAATTATAATCAGATTATGGTAGTGCAAGAGAATGGTACAATACCATATAGACCTATTGGTAAAATCCTGATTGTCGGTAAGACTGCTGAATTTATTTCTCGCTATTTGATAGCAAAACTGCCGATCAAGATAGATATGGAAAAAATTGATGTCAGTATAAGGAAACTAGAAAATCTATCCGATAAAATTGAAAAGACCGATCCGGGAAATTCGCTAACCCCTAAATTATTCGGACATGACTTTTTTACTGCGTCCAGAGATAGAATAAAAAAAGCTGAAGACTCAAAGACGAGAATGTCTGCTGAAACATTGGATGGAAAAGAAACAATAGATGCCATATCCGGATTTGTTGGACCAATGGATATGATGGATTCAAATGTCAATGCAACGATTCCGGAGAAATATGTTCTACGAGCAGGTGATAAAATAACCATAACCTATTGGTCTGAATCGGATGTTATTAATCAAGAAATCGAGTCGTTGGTTGTTAACGACAAAGGTGAAGTTAATATTGATAGGCTAGGCAAATTCGTTGTAAGAGGAATGACGCTCGCACAATTTCAGGAATCCGTCAAAGATGCTCTTTCAAGGATTGTGTACAAAGACCTAAAGCTCTATGCCACATTAGATAAACTTAAAAGCATCCAGATATTCATAACAGGAGAAGTTTTTAAACCCGGAAGCTATGCGGCGAGTTCGGTTACAACTTTATTTAATGCTCTCTATATGTCTGGTGGACCAAGCGAAAACGGAACTCTTAGGGATATAAAGCTCATAAAAGCGAATGAAACGAAGTCCATTGATTTTTATAAATTCCTCATGAAAGGGGACTCTAGTCAGGACTTTAATCTTGATAGCGGAGATACTATACTAATCCCACAGATCGGCAGGATTGTTACTTTAACGGGTGAAATCAAAAGACCTGCAATATATGAGTTGGCTGAAAGTGAAAATCTTAAGCAGATTCTTAAACTTGCAGGTGGCATACGCCCCACAGGTTTTTTACAGCGAGTTAAGATAGATTCTGTTGATCCTAGCAGAAAGAGAATCATTCTTGATATAGACATGTCTGATCCTTCCAATGCAGATGCGAAAATTTATGATGGCGATACGGTAACAGTCTTTTCCATACCCTCAGAAAGAATGAATACAGTTTCAATAGAGGGCAAGGTAAATATGCCGGGCGTATATCAGCTAAAAGATGGAATGAAGGTGTCTGATCTAATTCATTCTGCGCAGGATTTGCTTGGCGAAGCCTATATGGAACAAGCCGATCTCATAAGGCTGAATACAGACAACATCACCACAATGCTGATACCAATCGAGCTATCAAAAGCACTTTCCGGAGACCCCGAAAATGATATTGCGCTAAATCAATGGGATAAGTTAGTTGTTTATTCCAAACTCGACATAAAGTGGGGTGCTGATAGAGTTGTCAATATACACGGCGCAGTAAGACAGCCGGGTTCCTATGACAAAGCAGATGGTATGACTGTATATGATTTGATAGCCAGAGCCGGCGGGACTTTACCAAACGCCTATTTAGAGCAAGCCTCTATTATGAGATTCAACGAAAGGGGAGAATCAACAGTTCATATTTCTGTAAATCTCGATCTTGCAATGAAGAAAGATAAAGCTCACAATATTGAATTGCAAGATAGTGATACACTAATGATTTATACTTATCAGGAAGCGAAATGGACACCAGAACGCATTGTTTGTATAAAGGGCGCTGTCCAAAGAGAAGGCTCTTATACAAGAGCAGATGATATGATGGTTTCTGATCTTATAAAGGTTGCCGGTGGGATGTTGCCCGAAGCATTCCCCAATAGGGCTTTATTATTAAGACTTGATGAAAGGCAAAAGGCAACTCAGGGATTCTTTTTAAATCTTAAGCTTGCTCTGGATAATGACCCAAGCAATAATCTGGAGCTTAGAGATGGTGATGAACTATTAGTCTATACGTATAAAGAGGCGAGATGGGAACCTAAAAGAAAAGTGTCCACAAGCGGAGCGATCCAAAATCCCGGAATATTCGAGAGAACGAATGAAATGAGAATATCCGACTTGATAAAAAGGTCTGGAGGCATTCTTCCAAATGCCTATCTGGAGCGCGCTGATTTAAGACGATTTGCTCCGGACTGGGAAACATATAAAACAATTCCAGTGAATATCGGTGCTGTTTTTTCTGGGGATAATTCGGCTGATATTTTGCTTGAAGACGAGGACCTGTTGCAGATTTATACTATAAATGAAGCTAAATATATTCCAAAAAATATTGTAACCATCTACGGTGCAGTTCAAAAACCCGACACTTACATAAAGTCAATAGGCATGAAGTTATCAGACCTTATCTTTCAGTCGGGTGGCTTGCTCCCTGGTGCCCAAAATGTTGAGGTTTCAAGAATTGGTGAAGATGGAAGTAGTGTCTCAATATCGGATGAAATAGTGGCTTTGGATAAGGATTATCTGAAAAAAAATATAGACCTGATGGATGGGGATATTGTTTTTGTCAGGAAAGCAAAAAATTTCCTTGAATTATTAAATATTGTTACTCTTAACGGAGAGGTTAAATATCCGGGAAGATATGCTTTGAAACAAGATGAAAAGCTAAGTGATTTGGTACAAAGAGCAGGTGGATTAACAAACTTAGCTTATCCAGAGGCATCAACAATTACAAGGAAAATAGAATATCTGGTATATGATGAACAGGAAAAAAGTGTTCGCCAAGTTGGCAATCTCTTTGCCGACCTAGCAAATCAAGAATATCAAAGAGAATATGCAAGTGCCTTATTAAAATCAGGATTGGTAAAATCGCCAGAAACCAAAACTGATTCTGGCTCGGACTCAGTTATGGGTAGTCTCATTCAGGCAGTGCCTGGTTTAGGTGCTATTGCCCAAGTTCCTGAACAGATACAGACGACTACGTCCGGCTTGGAGGAAATAAGGCAGGAACATACCATTGTTACACCCGCGAGAAAATTGCCCAGTTTGCTTCCATCTGGACGCTTGTTAATAGACGTTGCCAATGCAATTGATGATCCCAACACAAAAGATAATGTCGTGCTTAGAGATGGAGACGTTATTGTAATTCCAAGAAAGTCTTTTACAGTTTCGGCAAGCGGAGCAGTTATACAACCTTCTTCTCTTATATATGACAAATCATACGACCTAGGGGATTACATAGCAATGGCAGGTGGATATTCAAGGGATGCCGATGTCAAGGCTGTATATGTTATAAAAGCGAATGGTATGGTTGTAAAAGGTAATAAAGCAAAGTTTGCCCCGGGTGATATGATTGTCGTTCCAACAAAGGTTATGGTGCAAAAGGTTACAGATCGGTGGGGACAAATTTTTGGGGTCATAAAATTTTCCATAGGCGTAGTGGCAACGTTATACGCATTAAAATTGATATTGGGATAGGTGTAACATGAACGAACAGTCCAATCATGTGCAATTGATGCAAATGCAGACTGAAACTAATGAAGAATTATCCGTCAAGACTCTTTTTCTGGTCATATCGCCTATGCAAAGCTATACAATGTTACGAGTTTTTCAGTTAGATAGTTTTTGAGGAATGTGATAGAATGTCATCACGCATTCACGTAACGTCCATTGAGCCTATAGGAGCCAGTGATGATAGTACCGATTGTATCCATTCCACCAAGTATTTCCAGGGGTTTAGCAGATTACAAAGATTTGTTTCCACGTTGCGAAACTTACCAACACATTCAAGAGTATTGCACTGGCATGGCTGTGTTGGAGAGACCCAGCATTCAGCGCATGTCTCAGTGCTTTGTGGATGGACCTTGTCAAAGCAGTCTCAATAAAGCTATCACCGTCTCTCCCTGGTCTGAAGAAGCTGTTAACCAAAGGCATGTGGAGTTGATTCGCCCCCATCACCGAAATGGTTTTACCGTGGGCATCATTGATAGTACCTTTATCCATCACCCCCGGGGTCAGAACATCCATGGAGTTTATAAGTATTGGGATTACGTGGAAAGACAATACACCTACGCAATCCAGTTGGTCACAGCAGCTGTTTCCACAAATGATCGCCTGGATGGATTTGGTTATAGGATTTACCATCGTAGCTTTGAGGGTCAAGAACATCTGTATCTGGAGCACACAGGGATACCCGATGATGAGCCAGATTCTGACCAATGGCATAGGCGATTAGTGGAAGTGCTTAGCTTCCAGTCACATAAGCAACAAGCCAGGACAAAGAACCAACTGGCTGTGGAGTTGATAGATGAAATGGAATCCAGTGGGGTCGCTCCTAATGCATATGCTGTAGACAGTGGTCTGTTTGCTCCGGAAGTAATTGAGCGTATTGAGCAATCAGACAAGCCCTGGGTAACTGTCAATGGCATAATATAAATGTACATTTATGCCGAAATAAGAATGAACTATTATGGCGGAGAAAAATACACATTTATGGCGTTAAGTATTTATATTATGGTTATCTATCTAAAAGATATAATATCAATTGGGAGGATAACCATCATGATTACTTTAGAGGACTGGGTTATGATAAAACATTTGCATAAAGAAGGCGTTCCAAAATCACGCATTGCAGAGGAACTGGGTTTGGACCGCAGAACAGTGGATAGAGCCATAGATGAAGATAAACCGCCACAACAAGAAAGACAATCCAGAAATTCCATTCTGGACCCCTACAAAGACTACGTAAAGCAAAGAATAGATAGATATGATCTGACTGCTACCCGGGTTTTGAGAGAAATTAAAGAGCGTGGGTATCCCGG
>Ga0268280_1001680_pt1 | contig 14313 bp, 8 predicted proteins | sample saktaG_9_FD_190139 | JGI IMG/M metagenome (GOLD analysis project Ga0268280, IMG submission 190139) | Saline water microbial communities from Sakinaw Lake, British Columbia, Canada - sak_2011_5_24_40m | ecosystem: Environmental > Aquatic > Non-marine Saline and Alkaline > Saline ... | reverse complement strand
AGCTCATATTCGATAGGATCTTCTATAGTTATGATCTTCACGTCTTCGGTATTAAGTTTGCTTAAGCAGGTATAGAGAGTGGTCGTCTTACCGCTGCCGGTTGGGCCGGTAAGAAGTATTATGCCGTGCGGCTTCTCCATCAGGCCCTCTATGGCCTTGCGCTCTTCCGGGAATAACCCCAGATCGTCGAGGTTGAAGAGGAGATGCACGGGTAATATCCTTATGACTACATTCTCTCCGTAGAGGGACGGTATTATCGATATTCTCAAGTCGACCTGTTTGTCGCGCACTTTTATGATGGCGCGCCCATCCTGCGGCAGACGGCGCTCGACGACGTTAAGGTTCGACAGTATCTTTATACGCGAGACTATCGCGGGGTGCAGATATTTTATCTGCTCAGGCATCCGCATCTCATATAATATACCGTCGATACGCTGCCTCACGCGGACATTATCGCGGTATACCTCTATATGTATATCTGTCGCTCTGGCACCCACGGCCTCGGAAAGTATCTGGTTCACGAGCTTTATTACGGAGGCATCCTGCGCGGTCCTTTCGAGCTCCTCTATCTCTTCTCTCGGAGCTTTCTTGACCTCTCCCTCTTTCGGCTCCTGGGTCATTATCTCTTCCACCGTCTCGGCGCCGATACCGTAGTAGATCCTTATTGATTCCATTATCTGATCTTCGGGAGCAAGCACTCTCTCGACGTCGAACCCTAAGTGAAGCTTCAGGTCTTCGACAAGCCATATGGCGAGCGGATCCGATACCGCTATGGTAAGCTTATTGTCCTTTATCGACAAAGGCATGAACTTATAGTGCAGGACGAATTTCGCGGGAACTTTCTTAATGAGCTCCGGAGTTATGGGAATATCTTTAAGGTTCGGGTAGTACGGAAGGCAGAGCTGCTGGGCGAGCACTTCCAGGAGCTTCTCTTCGGTCACCATATTGAGGCGCACCAGCGTCTTGCCGAGTATCTCGCCGGACTTCTGGCTCTCTCTCAAGGCCTCGTCGAGCTGCTCTTTGGTTATAAGCGACTTCTGTACTAAGAGATCCCCTATCTTCATATTAAAGCTTCCTCAATGGCGCCTATCATATAGAACTTCTCATCCGGTTTCATATCTAGAGCGCCGGAGATGATATTCTCGCAGCCTTTGATAGTGTTCTCTATCGTAACATAAGAACCCTTCATTCCGGTATATGCCTCCGCCACAAAGAAAGATTGTGTCAGGAAGTTCTGCAGCTTCTTCGCGCGGTCGAAGACCACCCTCTCCTGTTTCGACAGCTCTTCTTTGCCTACGATCGAGACTATGCGCTGTAGTTCGTCATACTTCTGGAAATGCCTTAAGACCTCCTGCGCTACCTCAAGATGCTTCTTGCCGATGATGGAGGCATCCAAAAACCCTGAAGACGAATCGAGCGGATTTATCGCCGGATATATCCCCTTCTGCACAAAGGCGCGGGAGAGGGTTATTATCGAATCGAGATGCGTGAATATTGCTACGACTGCCGGATCTGTCAGGTCATCGGCCGGAACGTATACGGCCTCCACCGACGTAATACTCGCCCCTTCACGTGACCTGATGCGCTCATGGAATTGGCTTATCTCCGTGGTAAGGGTCGGCTGGTACCCGGTCTCCGACGGGATTCTGCCCAATAGAGCCGAAAGCTCGCAGCCCGCCTGCGCGAAACGGAATACGTTATCCATGAAGAATAGCACATCCTCGCCCTCGTCCTGCAGAGATTCCGCCAGTGTAACTCCCGTATTCGCGGCCTCGAACCTCGCCCCCGGAGACTCGTTCATCTGTCCGAAGACGAGACATGAGCGTTCCAATAGTCCGGTCCTCACAAATTCGTAATAGAGCTCGTTGCCTTCCCTGATACGCTCTCCGACGCCCGCAAAGACGCACGCTCCATGCCTTTTGGTTATGATGTTGTGGATTATCTCCAATATGAGCACACTCTTACCCAGGCCTGCGCCCCCTATGATGCCGGTCTTCGAGCCTTTGATGAGCGGGAAGAGAAGGTCTATGATCTTTATGCCGGTCTCCATTATCTCATATTTTGAATCGAGCTTATTTTCATCGGAATGTATGACTTCCGACTTCGTCTTTTTGCGGATCGGAACGAGCCTGGAACTGTCTACGGGCCCCTTGCCGTCTATGGGCTGACCCAGAACATTCACTATGCGTCCGAATATATTCTTCGCATGCGGCACCGTAAGGTACTCCCCCGAAGACTCAACCACAGAGTTACGCTGTATGCCATATGTGGGCGCAAGCGATATGCACCGGCAGACATTTTCGTCTCTGTGCTCTACAGCCTCGAGGACGACCGGCTTACCCTCGCATGTATCGAGGCTCATCACCTCGTAGATGGCCGGCATCGAATCGTGGTTCTCGAACTGCACATCTACTACCGGACCCGATACCGCTATGACCCTGCCTTTGTTCGTCATGATTTTAACCCCAACCTTGCGCTCAATATCTCTCTTATCGTAGTATCCGCCGCGGCATGGATATGTTTAAAATATTGCAAAGATAGCTGCTGCTTCATGCGGACAAGCTCCTGTTCGCTGCCCTCCAGATGCATAAGCCTGGCTCCAAATTCAGAGAATTTGCTCGCCCAGAATATATTGTAGAGCGCCACGTTCAACCACAGATGCACAAGCCCCTCAGCCACGCTCTCCACAGAAGGCTCTATGATCAACTCCTCGTCTATGATGGGCCGCGTACCGTCGGAGATAACGCTCTCCCTGAAAGGAAGAAGTTCTGCCGTGCTCACCTTCCATGAACCCACATTTGACGATTCCGGATAGACCACGACCGCTGCGCCAAACCTCTTTTCGAGGAAACCCTTTATCATATGCCTCTTGAGCCCCGCTATCTCTAGAGGCTTAATATCTTCGCTGATGCCCGGAAATGCCGTGAAAGTCTCGTTCCTGTCCTCAAAAAAGTTGGCCCCCCGCTCGCCCAATACCACGATCTCATCATCGGCCCTCGCCTTCCGGTCAAGCGCCGTATTTATAATAAATGTGTTCAGCTCGCCTACAAAACCATCGTCCGAAGTTATCACTATTATGCATGACGGAAGGTTCTTGTCTCCGTTGAATAGCGGATTCTTTACGGAGCCTTTTTCCGCGATTGTTCTGAAACAGTCCTGCAGCATAGAAAAGAGCTTGTCCGACGCGCGGGCTTTTGTCTGGAACTCCCTCAGCTGTATCGCGCTGCCCGTCTTCATCGTCTCTATGATCGAGCCCAAGCTCTTATTCAGATCGAGATCCTGTTTTAATTCAGCGAGCGGTATCATTCTTGCTGGCCTCTTTGCTGTCCTGGAAAAAGTTTATCAGCGCTTTATCGAGCGAGACCCTGATCTCATCGGTCAGCTCCTCTGCCTTCTCTATCTTATCTACTAGCGTCGGATTAGTATTGCAAATAAAAGAGAAGAACTCTTTCTTAAATGTCTTCAAGAGCTCCGGCTTCAATATCTCGAGCACCTTCTTCTTGAACGCGTAGAATAGCACTATCTCCTCGGCCAGGCTTAACGGTCTTCCGTTCTCCTGTATCAAAAGCTCTCTTAAAGTCTCGCCGCGTTTTATATCGCTCATGGCTTCCTTGGAGAGCTTCGTTCTCAGCCGGGTCAGCCTTTGCAATTCGCGGTACTGCGCGTACTGCAGCCTCAGGCCCGAACTTGCAAATCGCATTGCGCCGGACTGGACCTTACTGCCGATACGCGAAACGGATAGCCCGAGATCTATGGCTGGTTTGAAGCCTTCAAAGAATAGGTTCGAGCTCAAATAGACCTGTCCATCGGTCATAGAGACGAGGTTCGATTGTATATATCCGGTTATATCACCCTGCAGAGTATTCACTATCGGCAAAAATGTCATAGTGCCTGCTCCAAGTCCTGCGCGCAGCCTGCCGGCGCGTTCCATCAGCTGTGAGTGCACATAGAATATGTCACCGGGATACGCCTCTCTGCCGGGCGGCCGCTCCATAAGAAGCGATATCTGCCTGTATGCCCATGCATGTTTTGTAAGGTCATCGAATACTACAAGAGAATCTTTTCCGTTGAACATGAAATATTCGCCGAGGCTTGCCGCGGTATAAGGCACCAGATACTGCTCGGCCGGAGTGCTCGAGGCGGTAGCGCATACTATTATAGTGTAAGATAGCGCGCCTTTCTCGTTCAGGAGATTCATCGTCTTCTTAAGAGCGGAATAACTTCCGCCTATGTAACAGTAGACACATACGACATTCCTGCCCTTTTGGCTGAGTATGGCATCGATAGCTATACTCGTCTTGCCGGTCTGACGGTCGCCTATGATGAGCTCTCTCTGCCCCTTGCCGATAGGTATAACAAGATCTAGTATCTTCGTCCCGGTATGAAGCGGCACGGTTATCGGCTCTCTCTCCATGACGCCAAGCGCCTCACGGAATACCGGATAATGATCGGTCGCTGTTATGGCGGGCCTGCCGTCGATGGGCCTGGCAAGGCAGTCAACAACTCTGCCCGCAAAATTATCTCCTACCGGCACGCTCAATAGTTCCGAGCGGCTCGTTACGGTATCGCCCATATTTATGAGACTGTCGTCACCGAGCACTATGATAAGCACCTCTTCGAGGTTAAAGCCCATCACCATGCCTTTAGAGCCGCGGCTGAACTCGACAAGCTGCCCGAATATGCAGGAGGGTAGCCCGGAGACCTTTACGATGCCCTGCTTCAGCTCCTTAACCACGCCCACTTCGCGTATATCGAGGCTGGCTATATTCGTTTTGGATACCATTATGCCCTGTCTTTTTTTATCATCGATAAGGCCTTGCGTAGCTTATTGCTTAAACTTCCGTCTATCTCCAGGGCACCCAACTGTATGATAAGCCCCATTATAAGGTCCTTCTTCTTCTCTTCCGCGATCGTCACTTCAGAACCCATTTTCGCGGATAGCGTCTTCTTAAGCCGCTCCTTCTCTTTTTCCGTAAGAGGAAGGCTGGTCAGGACTTTGGCTTTATTCGTCTTCACGGAGAACTTGCTCTTTTCGAGCTTCTCGACATCTTCTATAAGCTCATCTATGAACTGCCTCTGCATCTGGTCCTTGCCCTTTTCGGTAAAGGTACGCTCTATCAGATCCATCGAGATCTGCATGGCCTCGGCCTCTACGCCTTGCGTAAGTTTTACTTTTAATTTTTCAAGCTCTTCCTGGCCACGGGCGAAGACCTTCTTCTCCTGGCGCTTCGCGTCCTCTTCAGCGCCGCCTCTCATGGCCTCTATCTCCTTCTTTGCCTGCTCAACCAGAGCCTTGCCCTCCGCCTTCCCCTTATCGATCTCGGCCTGACGATCGCTCTTGGCCTTATCGAGCTCCTCTTTAAGCTGGTTTTCGCGCATGAGGGTCTCATTCTGGAGCTTCTTCAGTCTCTTCAGGGCGGAGTCAAGATGGCGGGAGAATAACATCTTTAATAGGAGCGCCAACGCTATAAAGGTGATGACCTGCAGTGCAATAAGCTGGGACAGCATAATATAAGGCCCCTTCTTTACGTTACTTGAATATATTAAATACCATGAGGATCGCCAGCACCGCTATCGCCTCCGCGAATATGAACGCTATTATCATAGCGGACAGTATCCTGGCGGAAGCTGAGGGGTTCCTGCCCACCGCCTTTACAGCCGAAGAGCCGACGAGAGCGATGACCACAGCGGGCCCGAATGTACTCAGGAACATTATTATTATGATAGTAAGGTTACGCAGCATTCTTAAGCCACCTCCGCCATTATCTTTAACGTATCGCCTTCCATGTGCGCTATTCCGTCTGTTATGGGGATCGATTTGACGCCTTGGGGTAAGATTATCCTGACTGTACCTTTTGCGAGGCGGCAGACGATAGGTTGGTGAAAATTCATTAAAGACAGCTCTCCCTCGTCGCCGGGGAGAACCACCTCTTTCGCATCTCCGGAGTAGACTTCCTCAAAAACGGTATTTATATATACTTTCATTTATTGTAAAAGGAACTCCAGCCACTTATCATTCATCTCGGAAAGATCCTTGAACTTATACGCTTCTTTGAGAGACAACTCCCAGTTCTTATTATCCCTTAACCTTCTGCAATAATCAACAAATTTTTCCCTGCCGTATTTCTGTAATAGGAACTCTATAACGCTGGCCGATTCGGCATAGAATACTCCGGGCATCACCAGCCCTTCCCTGACTATCCTTGTGAGCTTGGGAAGCGGTATGAATATCTGAGACTTCGCGAGCGACTTCGCCAGAAAGAGATACTCCTTCCTCTTATTATTCTCCATAAGTGAGGAGACGCCTTCGTCCAGCCATAGAGGCAGCGGCACTTTATATCCCACGAACTCCCTGAATATGAGGTGCGCCATCTCATGCGGCAATATAGTATCCAGAAACATCTCCCTGCGGATGAATGTCCTTATGGTGCGCTCTTTTAAGTAAGCGGTCGCTCCTGACCACTCGGGCTGGCCGGTAGAGTCATAATACTCCTTTGCCGTAGCATACAGGTATATCTTGCAGGCCTTCTCCCATGTCCAGAAGTCAAATCGCCTGAAACCGAGCTCCTCGGTGATATTGTCATAGTACTTTTCAGCGTACCGCAGAACCTCGTTCACATAGTCATTCGATTCTGTGCTCTTGTAATATACGGTAAAATGGGTGCTCTGTTTGGAATCCCAAAAAGACTCTTCGAGCGTAGCGGCGTTAGCGGCCGTAGATGAGTATAAAATAAAAATCGTCATTGCGAGGACAATGGCGATTGCGCGGCATTTCAACATAAAAAAAAGATCGAATATGTCATTCCCGCGAAAGCGGGAATCTATAACAAGAATTTTATCTTGTTTGGATTCCCGATAAAAACATTCGGGAATGAGAGATCGTCTCACTATTTATCCCCTCGCAGCAGCTTCTCTATGTTTTCCGCCGCTTCGAGATCATCATCTTTGGACTCGACCTTTTTGCTAGCATCCTGCTTATCGTCTTCTTCCTTCTTTAAGGCTTTTGCCGCCGGTATCTCCACCAGCTTCATCTGCCTCTGCCATATGATATATGAGCCCGCGCCGATAACCCCGAGAAAACTGATTATTATCAATATGAGGCGCCATACCGCGGTCGCCGGCAATCCTTTTGCCTGGGCCAGCAGGCTCCTTAATACTACAAGATCGGATTTCACCGATTCTAACAGCTTCACGTTATCGCGGTAGTTAGATATATGGCGCTCAGGGTTCACCGCCGGAATACTCTGCCTACCCTCTATCTCTTTCAATTTGGCGTCTATACTCTGCTTCAGGAAACTCATCCTATCCCGGAAATCGGTATTCTCCAGTAACTTTGAGGTCTTTTCGGCTTCGGCCCTTATCGACTCCATCTCTGTGGCGGGCACCTGCCATATATCGTGCATCTCCACATCTCGGTCTATGCTCTGGCCCGGGTCGAGGCTATATTCTCCATATACATAGTAAGAACCCTGCTGATTGTCATACGCTATCTCGAGGTCACCCTTATCCACAACATCTTCGGGCTTCACCTCTTTAGGCAAGTACGCTTTCACAATGACCGATTGTTTTTCCGTTTTAGATGGATTTGCGGCAAGGACTTTCAGGACTATTCCGGCATAGGAATTGGAAACAAAGATCGATAATGCTATCATAAAAATAGCGAGACAGAATATCTTCCTCATATCACTCCCTTTCCAAAAATTATTTATATTCGAACCATGTCTGGGTTACAGGCTTGTGAGCCATGTTCTCGACCATCTTGTTATTCAATTCCATAGCGGCCTTCAGCTGCTGCGTCTTATTCTTCAGGTACTTCATATCCTGGCTCTTCTCTTTAGAGACCTCTAGCAGCTTACTCAGGTTCACATCCTGACTGGCTCCGAGAGTCTTCAGCTCCTTGCCTATCTTGACGAGCTGTCCATATACGGATTCTATATCGGTGGCGCTTGAGGCAACCTCTTTGACCTTATTCACGAGGTCGGTGCTTATCTTGCCAAGCGCCGATTCGATGATGCTGAACTGGCTGTTCAACGTATCGGCGACATCTTTAAGGTTGGCTAGGCTCGTGGTCGTGCCAAGTATGCTGGATACCTGCCCCGATATATCCTCAAGATCGGTCCTTATCGCGGATATGATCAATGCATCCATCGTCCCCTTACTGGACTCTGAACAAACGATCGTATAATCGCCCACGGTCCACCCGTTTGCAAGAAATACCTCATGCTCATATATACCCGACGAACCGGCAACCTCTTTCATCGGGGATTGGGAGATCTTTAGCTTATTACGCGGATCGTAAACAGTAATAACCGGTTCGAGGCCCGGGTAAGTACGATACCGTACCATAAGCTTACTGCCGAGCCGCATCGTGCTCTCCCTGTTAAGGATCTCTGATCTTAGAGATGGCTCCACCGTCTCCCTGATCTGCGTCGGAATAGTGCTTTCAGTCGCCGTTAAAATTTTGGCTGTCTCAGCTTTTATCGCGCTCGTCTCTGTTTTTATCGCGTTTGTGGATGTATCTATTTTTGATCCTATTATGCTTGTTGCTTCGTCTATCTTTTGCGGGATGGTAGTCGTAACGGCCGTCTGTATAACGGCAGCCTGCCCGGTTATAGTCTCCAAAAGCGTCTTCTGTTCGGCATGCTCTGTTATCATCTGCGACTGCGCCTTTGTCACGCTTATGTCGAAAGTGCCTCCCGATGTGTAAGGAGTGCTGCTGACGCCATATGTTATAGTAGCCCTGACAAAATATGTCTTACCCTCCTGGAGGCCCGTAGGGTTCCAGACAAATTTATACAATCCCTTATCGTCCGGAAGAACGTCGGTAAAGACTTTGAGAGGCGTGTTGGTATCGGTATCATAGTCGTATACCTTCAGTTCGCAGGACTTAAAATTACTCTTATCAAGCGTATCCGGTATGCCGTCCGGCGGTTCTGAGGTATCCATAGGTATAGGCTCCTGCAATTTTCCCCGGCGCTCTATCCAGGCAGTCGCGCTTAACGTATCGCTTTGGGCAACATAGGAGTTTGTAAGAATAACGTGCCATTCTATCTGAGCAGAGATGACGCTTTCCAGTTCAACAAGGATGCCCTTTCTCGAATTTTCAACATTCGATTTGACCTCTACGCCTCTGTCGAAATACGGCGATTTCCCGGAAGCATCCGGCCTCGTAGACCAGGTAACGACAAATGTACCGGCGGGGAATTCATAGCTTATGGGAGACGAAAGATAGTCATTTTCCTGCGCGCTCACCAAATCAATGGGAACGTTCCATCCCGGATAGTACAGCGCGGTATCATCCTTGCTCCTCACTATCAGATTTCCTATGGGGCTGTAGGTGTCCTTATCGATTATATAGAACTTGATCTTGTACCAGATTATATCGAAAGGTTCGGACTTATTCTGTATTATGCCTTCCGTATCGCCGGCATCTTTGACCATTATCTGGGCCTTTGTAACGTTGATATCCGTTCTCTCGTTAGGCACTCTCCATGAGAATGATCCGGTATTATCTATGTTCTTGGCCCCGGGAATAGGATTAAAATTCATCCCATTATCGATACTATAGAACAAGCTCACTTTTTGTATCGCGCCTTTTGTGTCCCATGTAATATCTTTAATTTCATTAGTTGCCCATTTCTCATTCAAAGCCGGAGTCTTTACTATAAATCCGCTTCTTATACGGAAAGAGTTATTTGAAACATCGAATATCTCAGACTCTCTGCCGACCATGCTTATGCGGGCCTTTACATGACTGCCCGCGGCGGAATCCTGCTGTATTAACCAATCGCGCAATTCTCCCGTATTGGGGAATTTGCCATCGGGATGAGCGGCATCTGTTACCAAGTATGGAGTCGAAGCAGGGTTAAAATCATCCGAAGACAGCTCTATCTTGACCTCATCTACGGATATTCCCCTGGAAGTCCACTCAAAGCTTATCTTGTCTGTTCCTATAATATAGTCCTGCCCGCCATTGGGAGTGACAAGCGTTATCTCGGGCTGGTTAATAATAGTAAACTTCTCGGACGCATCAATAACCTCATTCCCTAGTCCGTAATTTGCGAAGATGTCCTGCAGCACTATCCTGGCTTTATTTGTTGCAGGCGCATTCACCGGCACTATCCAACCGTTATAACTGCCTGTGTTGGAAGAGGTCCCTATCTGCGCACTGTATTCGTTAATATCTATCTTTCCGTTGTCATTAAGGTCTTCTATCAGCTTTATCGAAACGGAGTTGTTGTCTTCGCTGATATATCCATCCCAACCCCACCTGATATCCGCAACCTCCGCCAGGGCAATGCAGTTTACGGCCTGCGCGCTACCCGGCTTTAGCAGTTTGATATTATTAAAGACCGGACGACCTATATCCACTGATACTATTTTTTCTGTGTGCGCCGCGGAAGAGCTTTTCCATGATGCGGTATCATATATTCTGAGTTTTGCGCCCGCATAAGGCATCATATCCGTATGAGGAATGGTCCACGTATAATATTCCAGGTCCCTTGCCACAGGAGTTTCTGTTATGGGCCGCCAATCCGACATTGCCGGGCTTCCGGTAAGGGCAAATGATAGCTCCAGCGCATTGCTGAATGCGGCAACATTACGCGTCCATTTCACTTTATAGGTATTTCCTATTCGTACCGTATTAGTAGACGCGTCCGTAACAGGATCAAGCGCTGTAAGGGTTAAAAATTCCGGCACTGGAAATACCGTAAACGGCGCGGACTGAGCGAACGTTCCATAGGCGGAGCCTGTGTTCGTGATCTTTAACCGCACATTCGGACCGACCGCCTCCTGAGGGATATCACTCCAAAGCGCAAGACGCGACTCGGAATTAATGCCTTCTGCTATGGTACCGCTTGCCGCCACCGTCTCCCCGACGCTTCTGGACCATTCGACTTTAAATAGCGGTCCGTCCATCATGCCGTCGCATTCCCATTCAACGCCCCTGCTATCCGTGGTAGTCCACTGTTGCCCGTAATTAGGATTATCGGTGCTATTATCTATTTTTTTAGGATCGCCGGGACCCAGTATCTTTATCCTCGGCGCTTCTATCGTAAATAGTCCGTTTCTTTCCGTATCAAATTTTGTAACGATCGGCACCGGCACGGTCGAATCCCGTATTACAATGTAAGAGGTTCCGGGAATGATTCCCGGGAAATCCACGCTCGTCCAGTTCCATGATGCAGATACGTTGGTATCGCCTATGTCCGCCAGGAGGTGTTCCGCGCCGTCCTGCGTCCTGCAGTATATATGTATAGGATAGGTGACCATGCCGAGGCGATGCCAGGAGATAGTCTTATTCTGGCTTCCGATCCTCCATGAATCGGCTTGAGTAGGCACATCTACTATCAGCGAAGGCTCCTTTATATTGAACTGCAGCGTAGCGGTAACGCCGCTTCCGCTTGGATCCGGATCGAATATCTTTATAGTTGCCTTATTCACGGCGGTCGACAATGGCGCATTTGCCGGCAGCGTCCAATCAAAGCTGCCTGCGTTAGCTTCTAATCCCGTAGTGATCTCGCCTATATCGTAAGTATGGGTGGCATCGGCAATGCACTGCACTTTTAATCTTTTGATGGCCTGGAAATCCCCACCTTGAGTGGTCCAGCTCACCGTACCGGATAATCCTACTACCCATGGGAAATCAGCGGCAGGCGCAGTTATGTTAATAACAGGTTTTGTTATGCTGAATACGTCCGATATTTTTACAACAGACGCCCTGTTATTATCTGTCATTTTAAATTCCAGCAGCGCTCCGTCGGACTTAGGGATCTCCCACGGCTTTAGCCTGGCGCTGCCTTCCTGTGTTGTCGTAGATGCTGTTAATGTTTGCCATGCGGCGCCATTGAGCCTATACTCAATCTTAATATTATTGCTTACAGCGCCATAGCTCTCCCATCTTATATCGTAATTACCGGTAGCATAAGCCGACGCTACCTCTGTTCCGTCATGCTCCAACCATATGCGGCTTATGCTGGGATCTTTTATACTGAAGACTCCCTCAGACGCATCCACAAGATACGGATGAGCATTCAAATCAAGAGCCTCTATTTTTATTTTAGCTTTCGTAGTAGAAACGGGTAATTCCGGTGTCCATTCGCACGACTCTTTCCATGCAACCTGTGGACCGATCTCCGGTATTTCATTGTATGTCTTCCCATCATCTGTGGAATAATACAGATAAACATAGACAGGTGACTGTTTACTAAGAACGCTCTGGCCGTTTGCACCCCATGTTATATTGTAAGGCACTCCCATAACCCATTCTTCGCCTCCATCAGGAGTCGTTATAGCTATCTTTTCATGCGAAATAATCTTAAAGCTGACATCAGACATATCAGTTATCGTATTAGTACTGATATCAGTGATCCTGATGCGACAATTTTCTTTGTCCTGCGTGACAATAGGTACCGGCCATATATATTCACGCACATCGGGCGGTATGCTTCCGGGCAAGTATGGATATGCAGTATTTGTCTCAATAGTCATCCAGCTGGATGCGCCCGGATCGACTTCGTTATAATCTGTGCAATATTCAAGTTTAAACGGCCCTGTGACACTACCAGTCGTGGTCCAAGTAATTTTTTCTTTGTCACCACTGACAAATATTTCGCCTGCATTGGGCCTTACAATAGTAAAATACGGCTCTATAATACTCAAAGCTATTGTCGCTTCTTGCGGGGCCGGTGTGTCTCTCTGAGACGGCACAGTAGCAGGATCTTCTCTTATCTTTAATTTGATATCCGCTATGTCATAGGGAATTACCAGCCATACATAATTGCACTGAAGTTGCGATGCGGGAGCAGGAAATACTCCGCCCGACACGCCGGATGCGGCCGTGCCAATAGAAATGCCGGGTGTCGCAAAATTGTCCTTGGAGTACTCGAGTATAAAATTTTCGGCGAAGTGTTGTGATGTGGTATGCCATTCTATTCTATATCTTTTTCCTGCTATCATCTTTCCGTCGATAACTTCCTCCTCCGGAACCTTCATCACTCTGTCTATTATTATTTTGGGAGGTTCTACTATGCTGAATAAGCTGTTACTTTCATCAACTATCCTTATCGATGGTGTGCAGAAAACAGGATTTGCATCGTATATTCTAAGCTTAATGTTGTCTGATGCGGACTGATTGATTCTCCATGGGATCTGCCATGGCGGCGCGTCGGTCTGTTCCTGCGCCAGGGTAGTGTTATAGCTGAGCCCGCCGTCATTTGATAGTTGTAATTTTAATTTGGTGCTTGGGCTCCCATAACCTGACGTTCTGTATTCAATAGAATGCAGAGACCCTCTCTCCCATATCTCCCCGCCATTGGGTAGATTAAGTATAATACCCAATATTCTGAAAGAGCCCGGAGACGTGGCGGTTATTACAGGGTAATCGCTGGAAGCGATGCTGACGCGAGCCTGCGGAGACGGATCAAATGGTATATTCCATGGGAGAGTATTACTATTGGGAGCATCATTGGTGATGGCGGGGCTTACCCAGCTGACCCCGTTATCGATAGAATATTTAAGCTGAACTCCGTGAGTGGCAGGGGCCGCTTTTGTAGCCTCGAGGCCATGGGACGTCCATGTTATATTTTCTGTAGTGGCGGCTACCCATGTTTCACCGCCAGAGGGCGATCCTATTGTAATATACGGCTCGATGTACCTCAATACAACGTCGTTGAGTGTGGGGGTATTTTCCCCATCCGAATAGAGAATAGCCTTGTACTGTATCCACCTGTCCGCAACGCAATTCTCGTTCTCAATATTTATATTTTTTAAGCCCGCCGGATCGGTATAGTAGGAGCTGGCGCCATTCGTAACGTTGATCGTTACATTCCTAAGCTGAGGATTGCTCGTGCCGCCGTCTGTGGACATAAGATAAGCGCGCCAGTAAAAATCGCCCGATGCGGCAGAAACTCCGGTGGGAAGATTTATGTTCCTGAACGTCGAGAGATTAGCATTTATCTCGGTATAGACGTTTGCCTGTGATGTCCCTCCCGAAGCAATAACCCAGGCTCCGCCGGCAGGTGCTGTACTATCCCACCAATACCAGTTATATCCGTCCGGAGAAACTTGGTACTTTATGCTCGTGCCGAGTGCATTTACGCTGGGATCCTGCACAAACGACGCCAGCGTATCGCCATCACCGTAATTATAGAAGACGCCGTAAATAGGCTCTATGGTGGGATTGGTAGTATAAAATTTTCCGGTATTCTTAAGATTCGCGCCCGTATTGTCTGTATAACCGCCGGAAAATACGGTGGCCAGATTTCGATTTGCTCCGGCATACATACATTTTGCCAACGTTTCGTCAAAGGC
>Ga0268280_1001674_pt1 | contig 14333 bp, 9 predicted proteins | sample saktaG_9_FD_190139 | JGI IMG/M metagenome (GOLD analysis project Ga0268280, IMG submission 190139) | Saline water microbial communities from Sakinaw Lake, British Columbia, Canada - sak_2011_5_24_40m | ecosystem: Environmental > Aquatic > Non-marine Saline and Alkaline > Saline ... | reverse complement strand
GTATGATGAATTTCGTTCAAAGCTGTTTCCTCCTTCATTGTGTCAAAACGTATTATAAATCAATACGTTACGGGGGGGAACAGCTTTTTTTATGAATAATTGAGGTTAGATGGGTCAACGGGAACAACGAGGCTCCAAACATGCCCTCGCGCCGGCGGCCGAAAATGAAGGTTGACATCCTCTTCCCCGGGTTTTAGAATCCCGTCAACAAAGGGAAAGGAGGATGATATCCATGAAAAAAGCCCTCTTGGTGGCGACGCTCTTCCTCTTTCTTGTCCCGGCCCTGCCCGGGGAGCGACAGGCGTATGATGGTTCGATGCCCGGGCCGGGGGGCGCGGAGATCCAAGTCCCGCGCATGAAGCCGGTGCCCATGACCCGCGCCATCCCGGTCGCCGACCTGACGGTGTGCGTCAGCAACGGCAGAACGCCTCCGATCGGCGGTAAAAGGGACATCCACGTCCGGGTGACGAACAACAGCGACAATCCGGTCCGCGGGCTCAAGCTGGCGTTCTTCGTGGAAGGCAAGGGCATAGAGAATTATGATATCGACGAGATCGGCGGGAAACGAACATACCTGAAGACCAGGAACCACAGTTGGTCGACGGTCGGCACCAAGAAGATCACCGCGATGGTTTACATGCCCGGCTATAAAGAGCGGGCCTTAGTCGAGGGCGCGTACCGGGTCAGGCTGGCAGGCACGCCATCCGATTCGTCCGGGGAGGGCGATAAGTGCTCCGACGTCAAGATCATGACCCCCGTCGATAAGGCCACGGTCGACCTGACGGTCTGCATCAGCGACGGCAAGACGGCCCCGATCGGCGGCAAGAGGGACATCCACGTCTGGGTCAAGAACAACGGCGACAACGCGGTCGAAGGGATCAGCCTCGTTTTCTATGTGGAAGGCAAGCCCATCACGACCCATGACATCCCTTCCTTGGGAGGGAAAACGACAAAGAAGATCACCCGGAACCACAGCTGGGCGACGGCCGGGACCAAGTCCTTGAGCGCCAACGTCCGTGTTTCCGGGCAAACCGGGCTGTGGTCCGTCAACGGCGCCTACAGGGTCAGGCCGGCGGGCTCGCCCTCCGATTCGTCCGGCGAAGGTATCAAGTGCTCGGACGGTTCCAAGCCCGGCGACCTGAAGTGACCCGCGACCTCACTCGCCGAACATCGATCTCCGCCGGGCGCCTACCGGGGAGCACAGAAGGCTCCCGTATTTCGGATCTCTTAGCGCATTGTAAATAGTCTAACGCTTCCGACTAAATATCGTGGAATCGCTCGGATAAAGGAGACAAATGAAAAAGCTGACATTGACGATCCTTATCATCGGGTTGGCCCGATTCGTTCTCGCCCAGACGGCTCTGCCCGACCTCAAGGTCAAACCGCTGCCGGTTTCATTCAAGAGCACGAGATACCCCCCCCATGTGGAGAACCAGGGCAACGTTTTCAGGCTGGCGCCGGGTGACGTCGTGACCATCTCGGTCGAAGTGTCCAACAACGGCCAGGCGGCGTCGGGGCCCTTCACGTTGAGCGTCGATCTGTCCGACAACATGGTTGGCACGACCGTAAGGCACAGGGTTTTCAAGAAAAGTTTTGCCGATCTGAACCCGGGGCAAAGAGACCGTCTATCCCAGGATATCAAAATCGAATCACGTGACGGCTTCATCGGATGCTACGCCGGGATCTTCGCTATGGAAAAAGAGGATCGGAACGCAAGCGATAACGGCGGGAACTTCGGCCCGATCGTCGTTTGGAATAGCAAAGTCGTCTCCGAATATTTACGCCCCGATCTGGAGATTAAGCTGACCTCGCCGGACGCTTCGCGCCGTCTTACCCGGACGGTCAGACTTCTGGCCGTGGTCACCAACAAAGGGGGGGTGGCATCGCCGATGACGGAGCTCCTCCTCCAATGCAAAGAGAAAGAGAATAAGGTGCAGCTCGTGCCTGGGCTGAAGCCCGGAGAGTCCTTCCGTCACGAATTCCAGCACAAATGGTACACTCTGGGCACAAAGAAATGCACGGCCCGAATCGACTTTAGGAATAAAATCGACGAACGGGATGAATCCAACAATCAGGCGGAGCTATCCGTGCACATCAAATGACCTCGGCCGGGCCCTTTCCTTAAAGCATCCAGAGCGCTGGGGACCGAGGGCTTCGGTTTTCTGATCAAGGGAAAATATAGGAAATTCCTTTTTTCGCCCGGCCCGATATCGCCGGCGGATCGTCGGACCGGACGGGCGAAAAAGCGCCCAAACGAGGCTAGCCCCTCCTCTCAAGATCTGTCGTTTTTGTAGGTATGTCGGATCCTCCCGGACCACGAATGCGGGGCAAAGGCTGAGAACGCCGGAAGGAAAATAGGGTCTCAGGTCCCTCATTCATACCGGAGTGAATCTACGGGCTTGGCGGTGGCGGCTTTAATGGATTGGTAGCTAACGGTCATCACAGCAATGAAAACGGTCAGGGCTCCGGCTATGACGAAAACGCCCAAGCGAATTCGGGTGCGATACAGAAAGCTCTGAAGCCACCCCTGTAAGAGATACCAGGCCACGGGCCAGGCAATAATGTTCGCCAAAAGAACAAGCCGGGTCAGATCCTTTGACAGGTGTATCACAATCCCTGAGACAGAAGATCCGAGCACCTGGCGGATACCGATCTCTTTGGTCTTCTGTTCAGCGTTGAACGAGGCCAGCCCAAAGAGTCCCAGGCAGGAGATGAAGATCGCAAACCCGGCAAGGTAAGTGAAGAGAGAGCGTGTTCTACGGACAGAGTCGAATTGCATTTCGTAAGCGGCATCCAGGAATTGATACTCAAAAGGAAAGCCGGGATTCAACCGCTCGAAGACGCTTTTGACTTGAACTAAGGTTTGGGGGATATTCTCCGGATCGATCTTCAAGAAGATGAACCTGAAGGATTCCGGAGTTTGGAGCAGGATGAGCGGCTCATCCCCCCGCCAGCTTGGGTTGGGGAGGTAGTCTTTGATAACGCCGATCACCGTGTAATTTCGGCCGCTATAAGGCCAAGACATCCGCGTACCGATCGGATCTTGCCGGCCAAGTAGTCCTGCCATTTTTTCATTGATCAGGATCTCTCCGGTATTGCCGGAATGATCGTCGTATTTGCGGAAGAATCGGCCCTGGGCAAGGGGAATTTCAAAAGCCTCCAGAAAATCGGAGTCGACGCTCATGTCTGTAATGAGAGATTTGAGCTCCGGATCTTTCCCTTCCCACTGCCAGCTTGTACTATTCGACCGTCCGCCCGTGGGATAAGTGGAACTGGCTGAAACCTTTGTGACTCCCGGGATTCGCAGGAACTCATTCTTTGCCGTTTCGTAACCCTCGAGCAGTTCCCCTCTGCTCGAGAAGAACACGAGATTCTCCATGTTGTAGCCCAGGTCCATGGTCTGAACATAGTGGAGCTGTCTATAGACACCCGCAGCTCCCGCGATAAGCCCGATGGCCACGCTAAATTGGATCACGACCGACACTTTGTGAAAACCGCTTCGTTCAAATGATGATCCCGCGTACTTCCTGATCATTCGAATCGGTTTGAAAGAGGACAGGAACAAAGCCGGGTAGCTCCCTGCTATCAAAACGGTTATCAGCGAGACCCCGGTCAGGAATCCCAAGAGAGACGGATTCCGAAGGAGTTCCAGCGTCAGTTCCTTCTGGAAAAGGATGTTGAAGACGGGCAGGCAAAGCTTGGCCAGGAAAACGGTCAGCCCCATCGAGATCAGGACAAACAGGGAGGTCTCGAAATAGAACTGTTTGATGATATCCTTCCGAAAGGCTCCCAGGACCTTGCGCATCCCGATTTCCTTGGAGCGGTTCCCGGACCGGGCCGTGGTCAGGTTCATGAAGTTGATGCAGGCAACGAGAAGGATAAAGGCCCCCAGGAAGCCGATCAAGCGGAGTTGTTCAATGCTTCCTCCTCCATCGCCTAGTCTGTAAAGATGGAATCCGGCAAAAGGTCGCAGGACCGGCACATATTCGTCGTTACCGTATGTGGCCACGACGAATTCTTTGATTTTACGGTTGAGGTCGATAAACGAACTCCCCTTCCGGAGCTGGACGAAAACGAAGAAATTTTGATTGGTAAATCCCTTCAGGTCAACTTCTTTGTGAATATTCCTGGCGTAAAATTCCAGTGGCATCAGGATGTCAAAGCGGAACGTGGAATTCCTGGGCACGTCCTTCATGACCCCCGTCACCTTCATGGGGAACAGATTGTCAACAGTAATGACCTTGCCCAGGGGATCTTCGTTTCCGAAATATTTTTTCGCTACCCGCTCTGATAGGACAAGAGAGGCGGGATCTTTGAGCGCGGTCTTGGGGTCCCCGTCCGTCAACGGGAACGTGAACATCTCCAGGACTTCTGGATCTCCGGGGAAAACTCTTTGCTCCGAGAACGTTCTATCCTTGTAGCTGAAGCTAAAAGTCTGGTTCCCTGCGAGGAACCGGGCCGATTCTTCCACTTCCGGAAAAAGCTCTTTGAATAGCGGGCCCACTCCGGGAACCGAGGGCACCTGCAATTGATCTCCTTCGTTCTTACATTGGGCCGAGACGAAGTAGATGTCGTTGATCTTCTCATGGAATTTATCAAAGCTCAACTCGTCCTGGATCCATAAAAACAGCAAGACCACGCAGGTCATGCCGACGGTCAAACCGGCGATATTGATGAAGGAATAGCCCTTCTGGCGCCTGAACTTGCGCAGGGCGACTCTGAGGTAATTCCCCAGCAGGGCCGGCATGAAACGGGATGGCCGCCACGGCGATCGGAGGTCGAGTCTGTAGTCCCGGACCTTGCCGCATTCGGTGGCGAGGTTCTCGGCCCCTCCCACGCGTGCCGCGGCCTCGCGGAAAGCCTCCTCCTCCGGCATCCCTTCGCTCTTCAACGCGTCGACCGTATCCCGGAGGTGGATCTCGAGATCGGCGATAATTCCATCCTCGAGCGTTTCCTGCCTTTGTAAATTTCTTTTCCAAACGCGTATGGATTTCTCAAGATCGAACATGGTTACCCTCCCGCCGGTCACTTCTCGACCCGAAGCGGCGCGGCGAAGTGATTCAACGCTTTCCAGACGTTGCCCCATCCCGCCAGTTCGGAAGCCAGATCTTCGCGGCCGCGCTCGGAGATCCGAAAATATCGCCGCGGCCGCTGATCCGCGGACATCTCCCATTTGGAGGAGATCAGTCCATCGACTTCCATTCTCTGCAGAACCGGGTAGATCATTCCCTCCGTCCAGTCGATATTTCCCCCGGAAAAGCCTTTCACCTTCTGGATGAGGCTATACCCGTAATCTTCACCGCGCGAAAGGATGGCCAGGATGATCGGCCGGGTCGAAGCGGCCATCAGCGTTCTTGAGATCATTGATACCTCATTCGCGAATATACTTTCGCTCTCTATGCTTGCAATTTTCATGCCAAGGCCGGGGACCCGGTTCATGCCTGCTATTCCCTTCTGCAGTTCGGGAAGTGCCCGCGTTCGAACAACGGATGTCCACATCCGAACAGGCTGGTGATTCCCTCTATCAACACTCTGTCAGAGAAAAGCCCTTCAGTCCGGGCTCCTCCTAGGAGCGGACGGACGGCTGCATTTCGACCGCGAACGTCAGCCGGTTTTTACGCCTCCAGATCCCTGGCGACCGATTCGACCTCCTCGATGGTCAGGGGTTTCTTCTTGCCCAGGATGCGGTGGCCGTCCTCGGTGATGACGGCGTCCTCCTCGTTCCGGATACCGCCGAATTCCTTGTAGGCCTCGATGCGGTCGTAGTCGAGGAATTCCGGGAACTTCTTCTCGGCCCGCCACTGGTCAATCAAATGGGGGTTGAAATAAATGCCCGGCTCGATCGTGACCACGAAGCCGGGTTGAAGAGGGCGCGCCAGACGGAGCGACTTCAAACCGAACTGCGTGCTCTTGGGCTGTCCCTCGTAGCCTACGTAGACCTCGCCGAGATCCTCCATATCGTGGACGTCGAGGCCCATCATGTGGCCTTCCCCGCAGGGGAAGAAGAGGGCATGGGCGCCGCGCCGCACGGCTTCCTCGGTCTCCCCTTTCATCAAGCCGAGGTCCTTGAGCCCCTCGGCGATCTTCCGGCAGGCCGCGAGGTGGGATTCCAGATGCTTCACACCGGGCTTGAGGCATCTTTTCGCGGCCTCGTGGGCGGCCAGGGTGATCCGATAGATCTCTTTTTGCCGTTCCGTGAACTTCGGATCGACGGGCACGGTGGAAGAGAGGTCCGCCGCATAATGCCTAGCCGTCTCCGCGCCGGCGTCGAGGAGGAACATGCCGCCACTCCTCAGGACACCCGTATGGGCATGCTGGTGCAGGACCTCACCGTGGACCGTGGCGATGATGGGGAACGCGAGGTTTCCGCCCGAGGCCAGTGCGACCCGGTGGACGGCCGCGGCGATCTCGGCCTCCGTAACGCCCGGCCGGGACATGCGCATGCCCGTGAGGTGCATGTCGACTGTGACATCCACGGCTTTCTCGATCTCGGCGATCTCCTCGGGGGACTTGACGGACCGCTGGGCCACGACGGCCTTGATGAGCTCGACGGAAGCTTCGGAACCCGCCCGATCCGACCGTACCCCAAGCCACTCCTGAAGCTTCAGCTTGTTCTCCGGGCGATACGGGGGGAGGAAGTGGATCCTCCGGCCTTGCGCCCGGGCCCGGGCCAGGAGCTCGGCAAGCCGGGGCAAGGTCTCCGTGCGCTTCACGCCGACCTTCGCGGCCATCTTCCGAAGGGACGGCTGAGGCCCGGTCCAGACGAAATCCTCGACGGTCAGATCGTTGCCGTAGATCGTATCCGTGCTCTCATCGAGATCCACGACGGCCGCGAGGCCGGCCGCGTCGAGGCCGAAAAAATAGAGGAACGTGCTGTCCTGGCGGAAACGGTAGGTGTTGTCCGCGTAGTTCATAGAGCTCTCCTCGTTCCCCAGGAAGAGGATGAGTCCGGACCCGACCTGCGTTCTCAGACTGTTCCTTCTGGTCACGTAAAGACTCTGATCGAACATGTCGTCTCCTTTCCGAGCGGAGGGCTATGGTAACACGATTCCCGCAGCAATTCACCGGGCCCTTTTTCATCCTTGTCCTAACTCCGCCCCTGCTCGCCCTCTTCGCTCGCCTGAGCCGGGAGGGGAGAGAACCGTCGACCCCCGTCAAAATCTTCATCGGGATGCTCCTCACGGGAGCTGCGATGGGCACCATGGTCGCCGCCTCGCTTGCGGGCGGGAACAGGGACCTGAACATAATGTCCCCAGCGTGGCTCATCGGCACATAATTCGTCGTCACCGTTGCCGAGATCCTGATCTCCCCGATGGGCCAATCCTTTGAGTGAATTTTCCGGCCATATAAGCCTCCGGAGCTGGAGGCCGATAGCCCAAAGGCTGAAGATCCGTGCCCAAATTGTGCCCAAAATATGTCAGGAATATTAAAACGTATCTAACAATATCGAAATCCATCGAAATCCTGGAGCCCTTAAAAACGCACATTTTACATCGTATATCCATTATTTTCTGCGCGTTAGCTTTTTCTGCCGCTTCCTACACACGGTCAAGGGACGAGCCTTCGGCTCGCCACGCGCCCGTGCCCTATATCCACAGGAGAGTACTGCGGAAATGGACCCCCGGGCAAGCCCGGGGCCCCGGCCGCTGGTGAAGTCAGAGGTTCATGTCCTCTATCGCCCACCAAACATCTATCCGAAACGCCGTCCGTGCGTCTCCCCCTTGATTGCGCAAGGGGGATAAGTTCGACGGAAGTCTTGAAGGGCGTTTCGGCGAGTATCTGCCCGAAACGCGTTCCTTGGGGGATCAGGGCGCTACTCCCTCTTCACCGGCCCCAGATATTTATCCAGCCACTCCAGGCATTCCCTGATGAGCTGGTTCCGGGGTATGTTATGCCCCGTATCATAGAGGATCTGGCGTTTGTTCTCCTCGGGTGTTCCCAGGAGTTTGAACATCGGAAGCTGCGCGGTTTGATAAGGGAAAAAACTGTCGTAGCGGCCGTTCAGCATGAGAACAGGGATGCGGACCCGCGAGACGAAATGAAAAGGATCGACCTCCGGTTTCTGTTTTTGAAATCTGAACCCTGCGACGTAGAGAATGGCCGTTTTAAAACGCCCCCCTACCGCGATCATGATGCCACCCAGTCGCCCTCCCCAGCTGAAACCGTAGTAAGCGAGCTTGTCAGAGTTGATATCGCTCCGGCTTTCCAGATAGTCCAGAGACCTCCCGAGGTCCTTGGCCCATTGGATGACATGTTCTCTATAGGAATTCGTTTCATCGGGTACGCTGGAACCCAGGCCGTCCCCGCGTTCATATGTGCTCTTATAGACTGGAAACAAGAACGCCCGCCCGCTTTTCATGATGAAATCGAAGTTGCCGATGCCGAGGAATTCATTTTTACCGCTTGAAGGCCTGTTGATCGCCGAAGACCCCGGAAAATATACAACGGTCTGATACGGCGGCTTGCCGGACTTCGGCAGAAAAAGATTGGCCGTAACGCGCTCTCCGCCGTAAGCGGCGTCAAAGGAGACCTTTTCCTTGATCCAGTCCTTGTCGCTTTCGTCAACGGATTCCGTCCGGCCGCGCAGTTCTTTTTTATCGTACGAATACATGTTCAGATAAATACTGTAGACCTCATCCGAGACCGGGTTCTTGGTCATGAAATCGATATAGGGATCGTCGATCTTCGCTCGCTGGGCTTCCCGGTTATCATCCGTTCCGAGATACTTCATGCACCTGAAACCGTTGCCCGGGGACCGATCCCAGGACGGTTGCGCAAATGCGTAGTTGAACACGTAAACCTGATCGTTCCAGGCGCCGCCCAGGAGAAATCTCCAGTTGCCGCGGAGGTTCCAACACCATTCGCGGACATTGCCCGCCATATCATAGACGCCATAGGAACTCACGCCCTGAGAGCCGCCGGCTGGAGAAGTGTCGCGCTCGCCGAAATTGCTAAGAGGAATGATGTAATTGCTCTGCGGAGTATCCGCCGCCCTGTCCCAATGATAGATGGTCGGCAGGCTCTTCCCGGCGAATTCGGCGTAGGCCGCGGCTTCATGCCAGCTGATCCCGCCGACCGGATAATCGCCCCGGCCTTCGGGGAAATCGCTCATTTCCCAGATCGCCGGACCGGGTCTCCCCGTCCGATCCCTGAATTCGGCCATGGCCTGTTCAAAGGCGAGCGGCCTTCCATCCTTTTCGAAGGGCTGTCTCCAGTACTCCCTTTTTAGATAGCCTCCCTGATCAACGAACTTTTTGAATTCCCTATTCGTGACTTCATACTTGTCGATGAGGTAGTCATCGAGATCCTGTCCGCTCAAGTGATCAAGGCCTGCCAATCCTAGCACATGTTTCCCACCCGGGACTCTGACCATTCCCGGAGGCAGGCTCCCCTTTTCGTCCAGCGTCCTCTCGATCACGGATACGGAGCCGGCCACCGATAGCGCGGCCCCATCGACGGGTTCATACCCGTCTTTTTCGATCCTCCAGCGACGATATCCGGGAGAAGTCCTCACTTTGTCGATCGGCGATCGACCGATGTGCTCCCAGGCACTGTCGATCTCATCATAAAGATAGACATCGGCCCCCGGAGGGACTGTATGGAAGGAAAAATCCCGTTCAACCTGCGGCAGCAGCTCCAATAAAGGCGGGTCCCGGGGGATGACTTTTTTGGCCTGTTCAGCTAGGCGAAAGGCCGCGGCGAGTTGCTGGCCGTCCACGAGCTTCCTGATCTCGGGGACAGCCACATCTCTGGCCCATCGGATTCTGGCCTGGCGATGGATAAGCCAGATAAGCCCGAGAGCCATGGCGGCAATCGTCAACGCCGCCGGGACGGCCACGGCGGGTTTCCGGATGAGCCGGAGGAATGAACGGAAACTGAAAGCTCCCGTTCCGGCCGCCGCCAAGCTTTCCCGGTAACTCCTCAGGTCATTCAACAGATCACCCGCGGACCCATAACGGTCTTCAGGCTTTTTCTTGAGACTCTGGTCGATGATTCGTTGAAGCTCCAGGGGAACATCCGGTTTAAGGGCCCTCAGAGGCTTAGGGTCCTCATGCACGACAGAGTAGAGGACCGAAGCCTCGCGTTTCCCCTTGAACGGGAGAACTCCGGAAAACATCTCATACATGACCACGCCCGAAGACCAGATGTCGGACCGATGATCGACTTCTTCTCCCTGAGCCTGCTCCGGGGACATATAGGCCACCGTTCCCAAGGTCGTTCCTTCTCTTGTCAGGAGAGGGCCCTCTTTGACCTTGGCCAGCCCGAAGTCCATGATCTTGGCCTGGCCCTTGCCGGTGATCATGATATTGGCGCTCTTGATGTCGCGGTGGATGATCCCCTTGTCGTGGGCCAGAGCGAGACCATCGACGACCTGGATGGCGATCTCCAGGGCCGCGCCGGCGGTGAGCGGCCCCTTGTTGATCTTGTCCCTGAGGGTCTCTCCATCTACGTACTCCATGGCGATGTAGGGACGCTCTTCACTCTCCCCGACCTCATGGATGACGCAGATGTTCGGATGGGACAGGGCCGCGGCCGCCTGGGCCTCGAGGAGGAACCGTTTCCGGAGCTCGACGGAATCGGCCAGTTGCGGAGGAAGGAACTTCAGGGCCACATCGCGCTTGAGCCTGATATCCTCCGCCCTGTAGACGATTCCCATCCCGCCGCGACCGATCTCCTCGATGATCCGGTACTTCCCTGTGACAAGGCTATCTTTCGAGATGATAGGAAGGGGCGTGGCCAGGGTTTTTGTCAGGGAAGCCCGTTCAGGCCCAGCCGTTCCAAGGGGCGTCGCGCAGTAGCTGCAGAAGTGTGAATCTTCCTTGTTTTCGGCATGACAACTCGGGCATTCCATGGAACCCTTATCCTTCCCGTTGCCCGGATATTATCATCTCCGGAGAGGAAGGTCAATCATAGCTGGGTCCGCCCCGGCTTGCCGGTCGAATTCGAGCGGTGAGATCGGGCTTGAACGCCTGCCAATCATGCCCGGGCTCAAAAAGCGCCTGGCGAGGGAACGTTCCGTCATCGTTTTTCGTCATCAATGGAGAAAGAAAAAGTCCATGCCCGCCAAAAGCCGCCATTTTCTCATCCGTTTCGTCGCTGTCCTGTTCGTTCTTTCCCTTCTCCAAGCCAGCCCCGTTCAGGGGATCAGAGCGGATGACCTAGCTAAGAAATATCCCGAAGTCGCGGGCATTTACGAGATGACCGTCCCCGGCCAAGGGGTGGTCGCCGTTCAAGTCTACTTCAAGGATGGAACGCTCCGCACCGTGGAAGCCGGCGAGTCGGAATCCACGCAATTCGATCCCGTCGAAGGCCGGGAGCTTCAGTTCGTCAAGGTGTCCCCCGAAAAGGGGACATTCCAACTCGAGCTTCTCAAGGACGAGCACGGCCGCTATACGCGGTTCCGGGTCGTCAACGAGAAGCTCAAGCTAGACGTGGCGGGGGTCAAAAAGGCGGAATTCGATGACGCCAAGGCCGACCCCGCTTCTCCCAGCGACCGCCAGGGCTATTTCGAGAGGCATTTCCGGAAAGCCGAGCACCAGGTTCCCATGCGGGATGGCGTCCGTCTTTTCACCCAGGTCTTCAGCCCGATCGACGAATCCGAACGCCATCCCATCATTATCTTCCGGACGCCCTACGGGATCCCCCCCTACGGCGAGGCGTTCCCCAATACGACCATGCCGTCCCTTCTCTTCCTGAAAGAGAATTATATCCTCGTTCTTCAGGACGTCCGCGGCATGTTCATGTCCGAGGGAAAATACGAATACTTCCGTCCCTACCGCCCGGACAAGACAGGCCCCGCCGACGTCGATGAGAGCAGCGACGCATACGACACCGTCGAATGGCTGCTCGGAAACGTCCCCAACCACAACGGGAAAGTCGGGGTTTGGGGCATTTCTTATCCGGGGTTCACCGCGGCCATGGCCGCTATCTCCGCCCATCCGGCCGTTTTGGCGGTTTCGCCCCAGGCGCCCATGGCCGATCTCTACATGGGGGATGACGGCCTCCACAACGGAGCGTTGTACCTCGCCCATTACGCGAATTATGCGTACTCGATGGGTCAGGCCCGGAAGGTGCCCACGACGGACCCGCTTCCCAGGCTTCGCTATCCCACGCCGGACGGGTATGCGTTCTTTCTGCGGCTGGGTCCTTTGAAGAATCTCACGGCCCAGGTCTTCGCCAACGCAAACTCGGTCTGGAACGCGACGATGGCGCACGAGACCTATGACGCGTACTGGAAGGAGCTGTCGATCTATCCCCACCTCCGCGACATCAAGCCGGCGATCCTGACGGTCGGCGGCTGGTATGACGCGGAGGACCTCGGCGGCACGCTCGGGATGTACAGAACCATCGAAAGGCTGAATCCGGACCTTCCCAATACGATCGTCATGGGCCCTTGGGCTCATGGCAGATGGAATTTGCTGTCCGGCAGCAGCGAGGATAGGGGTGTTTTCCCGTTCAGCGGGACAAGGGCCTATTTTCAGGAAAAGATCGAGTTGCCGTTCTTCAATTATTATCTCAAGGGGAAAGGGCCTTTGAACCTGCCAGAAGCGGTCGTCTTCGAGACCGGCACCGACCAATGGAGGACCTACGGGACCTGGCCGCCGGCGGACGCGACCGAGAAGACGCTGTTCTTCGCGGACAAGGGCCGGCTGTCCTTCGAGCCGGCGCCGGGCGCTTCGAAGCCCGGCTTCGACGAATATGTCAGCAATCCCTCCAGGCCCGTGCCATATACGATGCAGACCGCCGCCCAGTATTACCGGGACTATTTCGTCGAAGACCAGCGGTTCGCCGCCTCCCGACCCGATGTCCTTGTTTACACCGGTGAGCCGCTGGCGGAAGACCTGACGGTCTCCGGACCCATCAAGGCCGAGCTTTACGTCTCGACTACCGGGACGGACGCAGATTGGGTCGTCAAGCTGATCGACGTCTATCCCGACGACTCGCCAGATCCCAAGAAAAATCCGGCGAACATCCGCATGGGGGGGTACCAGCGACTTGTCCGCGGGGACATCATTCGCGGCAAATTTCGGAACAGCTTCGAGAGGCCCGAGCCGTTCGTCCCGGGCCGTGTGACCAAGGTCGCCTTCGAGCTGCCCGATATCCAGCACGCCTTCCTCAAGGGACACCGGATCATGGTCCAGGTCCAGAGTTCCTGGTTTCCTTTGTTTGACCGGAATCCCCAGACGTTCTGCGACATCCGCACCGCCGGTGAGACGGATTTCCGGAAAGCAACGCATCGCGTTTATCATACGGCCCGATATCCGTCGGCCATCACGTTCATGGTCACGGCGAAGTGAGCGGCGGGATCGAGCCTTTCCGCCACAAACAACAGCCCCACGTAATCGGTTGCTCACTCTACAACGGCATGCTGTTTTAGCAAACTTCGATTTACATCAAAGAAGGAATTCTTCTAAGACGTCCTCAGACATGCCGCAACGAGAAGAACTATGCCCGAATTGTGCCCAAAATACGTAAGATGCTTCCCACACACGGGTGAATTCAGGGGTTCAACTCCTCAATCGCCCGCGAGACTTCCCCTCCGGGCGCCCATCCTGGTGCGGTCGTCCTTGAGGGCTCATAGGGGATCAACGATCCCCATCCAAGGAGGCTTCCCTCGGAAAATCAGGGCGGCGGCGCTCAGAAGGCCAAGCCGATCGTCGCTGAGAGCACGCCGTTCTTCAGATCGATCGTTTCCAGGTCGGGGATCGCGAGCTTCTGGAGCCCCATCGTGTACCGGACGTCGATGTGGATCGAGCCGCCCAGCTGGAGGCCTCCGCCGAGGACGGCGCTGTAATCGGCCGCCGGCATATCATTGACCTCAACTCCATCCAGCACGGCTTTCAGATTGAAGCCGAAGGCCGGACCGGCGAAAACGAAAGGATGGAGACTGCCGGTGGGGATCCGGAGCTTGAGGAGGATCGGGATCTCGATGTAATCGAATTTGAGCTTTCCCGTCCCCGCATCCGCGCCTTTCATCGTGTAGAGGACTTCTGGCTGGATGGTCAGGACCCGGCCGAAGTTGAGCTCCAGAAAGATCCCGCCGCAGAAGCCGACCGTGCTCTTCCAATCGGAGAGGCCGTCGGTGAAGTCGCCGTTGACGTTGGCGATGTTAGCCCCGCCCTTGACGCCGAATCTCACGTCGGCGGCGGCCGTTTGCGGAAAGACGAGCATCGCCGCGAACGCGCCGATCGCCAGGGTTTCCCATAGCTTTTTCATCGGATCTCCTTTCCCGGGGGATGAACTCGGGGCCCATCGCCCTTGAGGACATATTGACGACCTTATAATGATTTTAACAAAATATCCGAGCTCTGCCAAGGGCCGGTTCATGATCC
>Ga0268280_1001673_pt1 | contig 14335 bp, 13 predicted proteins | sample saktaG_9_FD_190139 | JGI IMG/M metagenome (GOLD analysis project Ga0268280, IMG submission 190139) | Saline water microbial communities from Sakinaw Lake, British Columbia, Canada - sak_2011_5_24_40m | ecosystem: Environmental > Aquatic > Non-marine Saline and Alkaline > Saline ... | reverse complement strand
CCTCCATATTCGTCAGTGCGGCGGTTGAAAGCGGCTGTTCCAAACTGGTCACCCAGGTAGCCGCCGTAGATTCCGATGAAATCCACGCCGTCGCAGCCGGTCATCATGCAGTTGAGAGCAGCCATGACGGCGCTCTGGACGAGGCGTTCAATCTCTTCCTTTGTCAACGCCCGGCAGGTGGTGCCCGGATCCCACCAGTTGGGGTTTTCGGACGGGGAGATGGGGGTGCTGTTTATCAGAAAGGGCGGCATGAGCCTGCCATTGCCCACTGTCATCTGGATAAATATTTTGGTATTGTACAGATGCACCCGGTCCACTACCTTTTTCAGCTGGGCCATGAAAACTTCGGGTTGATCAAAGGGCGAGACAAAGATCGCGTTTGCTTTCTCTATGTTGGCATTAAGCGGGAAGGCGCCGGTATAAATCAGACCGGTTCCCCCTTTGGCGCGCTCCTCATAGTAATCGATGACCTCGTCGGTTATGTTGCCGTTGGCATCCAGCCATCCACCTACCATCATCGGGCTCATGACGATCCTGTTGATTAATTCTACTTTACCGATTTTGAAAGGTGTGAATAACTCGGGATACTTCAACATTTATTTCTCCTCCAGACTATTTGAAAAATCTTCGATGGCTGCGCCGGCACCGGGATATATTTAATCCACACAGCAACATCCACCAATACGCTGCAGCATGGTAACATGCAACATGGATTTTGTCAATATCGCTTATTTTCTTATGGATTAGTCTAACAATCTACTAATTTCATATTCTTTGTTATCCGGCGGCCTAATAAGACCACTTTGTATAAAGGCAATCAGCCATGTGACCTGCAGGCATTATGGTATCTGTCGTGAATCATAACCTGTTATCAGCTGCCTAAATTAGCTTCCTAAAATAACTTGCATAATAAGGAAGTTACTATTATTATTAGTGAGTGGCAAATATGGATATGCAAGGAGGTTGCGTATATGCGCGGAAAGGCAAAGAAGGCGACTTTTAGCTTGCATCCCGAGGTGCTTGCTGCCCTGGATGAGGCCATAGCTCTGGGAGCCGCTCCGAGCAAGAATGTCCTGGTGGAGCGGGCATTGGAAAAGGAACTCAAGGAGTTCCGAAGGCGGATGCGACAGGTTCAGTGGCAGGAAGGCGCCAGGGATTCCCTGTTGCTCAAGGATATATCGGAGATTGAAGCTACTTTTAAGTCTGCTGACGCCGAGACTGCCCGGAGGATAGGATAATGCCGGCTTTTCAATGGACAGTTTATGAGGCTAACCTTGACTCTGTGGCAGGAGCCGAACAGAAAGGAATACGACCGGTGCTTATAGTAAGCAACGAGGAGTTCAATCAGGCTATGCCCAATGTTACTGTCCTGCCCATGACATCAACTCAACGTCGATTATACCCATCTGAGATTCCTTTGCCGGAAGGAAAAGCGGGGCAGCCCCTGAAATCTATAGTAATGGCTCATCAGATAAGAACAATTTCAAAGCAGCGACTGGGAAAAGTGGTAGGCTATCTCGATGACATTCAAATCCGGCATGAAATACATGAGGCTATTAAAGAGCATCTGGATATGGAATAAACGGGACAGTTCCCGAGCACCCGCCCGCGCAAAAACAACCGATTCCAGCTATACAGCATCCAGGGACGTTTGTTCCATATGCACTTTTATAAAACTCATTTACGCTCAGCCTTATTAACTGAGGGCCTCCGCATCCGGATCTCGAAAAACGCGCGTACCGGCAGACCCGCCAGGCACAGCCATCCGAAGATATCGCCGATTCGGGAATACAGTGTGCCGTCTCCCCCCAGCGGCAGGTCCGCTATAAGGAACCTGCTCTCCCCTTCTTCAGTCGGAGGATCGGACTTCGCTATTACGACACCGGTTGGAGAAATCATAGCGGAACCGGCAATAAGCTCACCCTTGAGATAGCTGACCCCGTTCTCCACAGCGCGGAACTGGGCCGTCGGGATGCGGACGGCGGCGATGTCGTACCAGTTGCCGACCGAGGCAGCGATCAACTGCGCTCCCCCGGCGGCCAGCGTGCGGCTTATATCGTAGAAGGTGAAGTCGAAACAGATGATCATCGACATACGCGCGAAGGGCGTATTAAAGACCTCGAAGACGGGTTTCTGCTCAAAAAATTCGCCGGCAACGAGCACCGGGTTCTGCTTGTTGTAGATGCCCAGCAGCTGTCCGTCGGGCGACCACAGCCCGGCCATATTATGTTGCGTCTTATCGGGATCGGTCATATACCATGAGGCCTGTATATAGGCGCCGGTTTCCCTGGCCAGAGAGGGGACCCAATCCGGATTGGTCACACGGGGATCGAAGTCCATACCGAGCTCCGGCCACACCAGCAGCTTCGCCCCCTCCGCAGCGGCCCCACGCGACAGCCTCTCGTATACTTCCCTGGTTTCCGGCTTGAATGAGCCAACCCCGGCTGGCGAGAAACCTGTTCCGGCGCCGATCTGAATGGCCGCAACACGCGCAGTCGACCTAGGTAAAGATTGCGAATATGCAAACATCGAGACACTGGCTATAACCCATAGCAGTGTGATGCCCATCCCCCAGGCAAAGACCCGCCTGAATACGGCGGGCTGTATTCCTCCCGCACCCTCCGGGGCGCGTCCGGCATCCATGATTCGAAGTGCAGCCAGGCCGAGCGAGGCCCCGAATACCAGTATGACAAATTCGAAGGCAGGGCTTCCGAACAGGCTGACCGGCTGGTACAGGGCCGGTACGGGCGCCAGCAAATAATAGATTTGTCCCTCGGTGGCAGTTATAGGATTGGATGACATGAGGAAATCCCATCCGGTCCAGACTGCGGGCATCGTGAGCAGGAAAAAGCGATAGGACGTTCGCTCATTGAAAGTGCGGTCAAAGCTCCCCAGGAAAAATCCGAATAATCCCTGGAGCAATGCGATGGGAATGCAGAACCAGGGATACATCAACTGGCGGGTACCCTGGAAAGCCACCGCCAGCCAGTAGACAAACCACGTGATACCCATGGCAAGGCCCGACTGTTTGCTCGGCAGGAAGCGATACTGGGCGATTATCATGGGGACAACTGCAAACGGCGCCAGAAACCATAGCCCCCCGTATGATGGGAATGCCACAGTAAAAAGAACCCCCGACAGTACGCTCAGAAGGATGCCGCAAACAGTTTTAGACATGTTTTGCTCTGCACGTTATTTGCTCTTCACCCCCTGGTATTCTTGCGATGATCACATTTGCAGGTAGATTCGGCGACATTGTACTAAAAGCCGAAATAATACACAAAACAGGTACGCACAGGACCTCTTTGCTGCTTGAACTCCAATGATGGCGTCTACCCATTTCTACCTTCAGCGCATAGCGGAGAGGCTGCAGCCCATTTATTCGTAGACCTTTTCCCTCGGCCGCTTCCTCGCTGCTCAGGTGGATGTCCTCCTCGATATTGTAATGCTTCCCTTCTTTGCGGGCGCAATTGCCAACTATCGTGTACATTGAGAAAATCACACCGGGTTACTACAATATCATAACGTAGTAATAACTCCATGGGAGTATGAATTATGCTCAAGAATCTTACCAGACATGGCAATAGCCTGGCCCAGTTTTAGACAAGGGTGTGCTTGAGCTTCACCGAAGCTGCTCAATTAAGGAGGAACTTAGCATGGTATCAAGGAAGAAAAACAGTGATGAGCCGCGCTGCGGCCTCTGTGGCAAGAAAAGGAATCTTAAGAAGACGGAATGCTGCGGCAACTGGATTTGCGATGACGAGCATAAGTACGTCATGTTCTCATACGCCAGAAACAGCTGCTACCGAAACCACCGTCGATTCACCCTCTGTGGCTATCATTTCAACGAAGGACATGAGGGTAATTGGAAAACGTGCACGGAGTGCCGTGCCGCATTCGAGCCTGAGATGGTAGCGTGGTATGGAACCAATGAGTACAACTTCGAGAAAATGCCTGACCCGCCATCCTACCCGCCCACCAGGTGTTCCCGATGCGGGACGGTCATCAAGTTGGGAACCGACGCTTACACCAGATCGGCAGACGAGTACTGGTGCGAGAGATGCGCAGCTAAAGAAATGGAGAAACGCATGCATTAGATCGAACTTCAAATAACTCGCATGATAAGGAAGTTACTATTATGATAGGGAGTGGCAAATAACGATATACGAGGAGGTTGAGTACATGCGCGGAAAGGCAAAGAAGGCGACTTTCAGCCTGCATCCCGAGGTGCTTGCTGCTCTGGATGAAGCCATAGCTCATGGAGCCGCTCCGAGCAAGAATGTCCTGGTGGAGCGGGCGTTGGAAAAGGAACTCCGGGCGTTCCGAAGGCTGATGCGACAGGTTCAGTGGTAGGAGCCGAACAGCAAAGAATACGACCTGACCAAGCTATAGTTGTTATAGATGCCATTGATGCTGTACTGGATCCCACTATGCAGCATCGGAGATTGTTCCCCGCAGTACTGGATCGAGAAATGCCCTTACTTGATCATAGCCGGCAGCCATATTAACATCCATCCCAATTTCAGTTGCCGTTTTGTGATATGCGGTACGCCATAAAAGTGGTGGGGGAGGTAATGTATTGTGTAATACATGTGTTCCCCGAGCAACAAAGATGCCTTTCAATGCGTTGTGCAGTCGGCCGGCATTGAGAACAAAGAGTGATGCTACCATTACCAGGTCAATCAGGTCTTTGGTACGGCTACTCGCCATGCCGCCAACATATCTTCGAGTGTAGGCGTGAACCTTTTCAGCAACGTACTGTTCCAGGGACAATGTTGGTACCTCTACGGGGAGAATACCTGCAAAGCTTAATAAATCCGGCCCGCGTATAAACTCAGGCTCGTTAAGAATCGGGTCGCCAAAGCCCACATCAACTGTGACATCATCGAATCGACGGCCGGCAAGCTGCGCCGTCACGTGGTATCGAACGGTTGCGTTTTCCGTGTCCGGGTCTAGTTTTCCGGCTCGTTCGATAATAAACGTGAAGTAATCACCAAGGTCTACGGATTGCGCTGCAATAAAATCTGCTGTAGCGGCTTCCTCATTGTCATAACGGCAAATGTCCAAATCTTTGGTAGTACGGAATCGAGACCCTGCTCTGAAGTTAAGAGCTACAGCTCCCTTCAAAAACCACCCGCTGGGTGCGACGATAAGTAAACGGGACATCAAGCGGTCAAAGACTATCAGCTTTCTTAAACGGACAAGAGGAACACCTGTCTGGTTAGCGAGCGTTGCGAGCCGCTGCTCCAAGGATCTCCGGAATGCACTGGCAGTCGTGTATTTCACTGCTTCATCCTGTGGAGGGAATCCTTGATCAGTTTGGAGACTCGATGTCCTCTTTTATCTGCTTCTTCTTGAAGACTCTGTGGCGTTACCAGTCCACGGTCTATTGCCTGAATAATGGACATCTCAATTTGTTCAGGGGCCGTTCCAGCCACTGCCGCATCAAGGATACTTCGCTTAGCTGAGGTAATGATTATCCCATCACGAGTCACCATATCCTCTTTCCGCAGTGGCCTGGTGGTAGTATGGATCTTGACACCCGGGAGGGAGGGAAATTTCCGTCTGGATCGGGGCACAGTGAGGTGCACTACATCAGGGATAACGTTGCTGAGACCATGGATATCGAGAGCACTCTCATGTGACACCATCGAATTATCTTTTCCAACAGCCATCCAGGCAGCAAGTACATCTTCATGAGAAGATGATGGATATTCGCGAAAACGATAAAGGCCTCTGCGGACCCTTATGAACGTGCCACTTTTAAAATGATGAGATAGAAGTGCACGGCTATAGCCACACATGTTGGCTTGTTCTGCCGTGAAATAGCCACCCTGATCTGAGGCAATTTCGAAGAGCCGACTGCGGTCCGGGGCATGCTCTGTTTTCTGAGTTCTCGTTGTTTTTGTTGTGTCTTCCATAAGTCAAATTTTACTTGACATTTCTACGACGTGCAAGGCAATCAAGTGGCCAGCCAGGTGTGGCGTTGGTAAGTAAAGCGGAGTGCGGAGAGGCTGCAGCGTATTTATTCGTAGACCTTTTCCCTCGGCCGCTTCCTCGCTGCTCAGATGGATATCCGGAAAGTCACAGCAACGCAATCATGCCGATAGACTTGCCATATAACAAGTTATAGAATGTGACCGGGAGATATATCGCGTGGCACACAGGGCATCGCTTCCGGATGCCGGCGCATCATTTAGAAAGAGAGAGAAAAGACCGCCTGCGCAGACCTTTGCCTGGCGGTATTACCTGTTAGGCTGTGGATTGGTGGCACTGGCCACCCTTCTGGGTCATTTTACCAGCGGGTTATTGGCTCCCACCAATATACTGATGATCTACCTGTTGTGTGTCACGATCTCAGCTATAGTTGGCGGTCTGGGCCCCTCCATCCTGGTATCCATTCTGAGCGTTCTGACCTTTGATTTCTTCTTTGTTCCGCCTTATCTCACTTTAGATGTCGAACATATACAGTATATATTCACCCTTATAGTGTTCCTGCTGGTCGGTATCGCGCTCAGCTACTTCACTTCCATGTTGCGCCATCAAACTGAAACGTCCAAACGGCACGAGCAGGAGATGGCCGCCCTGTACGCTCTGGGACAGGACTTGGCTGTCGCCAGCGACCTGCAATCGTATACAAGTTCCATCATCAACAGGATTAAAGGGACGATCGGGCAGGATGTAATAATTTTCCTGCCTGACGCCCGGAATGAAGCGACATTAAAAGCGTATACCGACAGTCCTGAGATCAACGTCGATGCAAATATATTTGACGCGGCTGCGAGATCCTTTCAAGGTAAGGAAATAACGGAATGCGGCAGTGACGCAATCAAAGGTGCAAAAGCATTATGCCTGCCTCTTGTTACAACCAGAAGGGCAGTCGGCGTGATTGTATTGATACGGCCCGAGGATGCCAATGATTATTCTGTTGAGCAGGAGCGGCTGCTGTCGGCCTATTCCGACCTTGCCGCGGTGGCAATTGAAAGTATCCAGTTGGCCGACGAGTTACACAATGCCGAAATATTGAAGGCTACCGAGAAGCTCCAGACCGCTCTTTTAAATGCGATCTCTCACGACCTGCGCACGCCGCTTGTCTCGATTATCGGTGTCTTGAGCAGCCTGCAGGAAGAAGGGATGGACCTGGACGATGCCGATAAAAGAAGCTTAATACAGGTTGCGCGCGAAGAAGCGGACCGCCTGAACCACCTGATAACCAATCTGCTTGACGAGTCCAGGCTTGAATCCGGGGCACTCAAGTTGTCCCTGCAGCCGGCTGAAGTAAATGACCTGGTTGGCGCAACGCTGGAACAGCTGGGAAGCCGTGTCGGCAACCGCACGGTTAAGATAGACATTCCGGCGGATCTGCCCTTTATACGGGTTGATTTTGGACTTTTCGTCCAGGCCCTGGGCAATATTGTGGACAACGCTCTGAAATACTCGCCGCCTGGCTCCCCGATCGAGATTAACGGGCGATGTGTTCAGCAGGAAGTACGTATCGAAATAGTTGACCAGGGGACCGGCATCCCTGAACAGGACTTACCCTATATCTTTGATAAATTCTACCGTATCAAACGCCCTGATAACGTGTCCGGGACGGGATTGGGTTTATCCATTACCAAAGGACTCGTCGAAGCTCATGGCGGCCGGATTGAAGCAAAGAGCCAGGCTGGTCGCGGCACTATCGTTAGTATTATACTTCCTGTAAGCGCCGATTTGATGGCTGCAGAAAGATTCAATGAGTAACGTAAAAGTACTGATAGTCGACGATGAGGATTCCATCAGGCGCTTTTTACGGGTTGCTCTCGCATCTCAATCCTATACGTTGATTGAATCAACTTCGGGACAGGAAGCTCTTTCATGCGTTGCGGAACACAAACCGGACCTGATAATTCTTGACCTGGGGTTACCCGATATCGACGGAGTGGAAGTTACCCGTCTGCTCCGCGAATGGACGAAAATTCCGATTATCATACTGTCGGTCCGGGGTTCGGAAAGCGACAAAATAGCGGCGCTTGACTCCGGAGCGGATGACTACCTGACCAAGCCTTTCAGCGTAGGAGAATTGCTGGCGCGGCTGCGCGCCGCCCTGCGCCGTGCCGCTCAAACACCCGGTGAGCCGGTTTTCACCATCGGTAATTTGAAAGTCGACCTCGTACGCAGGCTGGTAACCATGGAAGATAACGAGGTCCAGTTAACGCCTAACGAGTATGAATTATTGAGGCTGTTCGTAATTAACGCGGGAAAAGTATTGACCCATCGCCACCTGCTGCGCGAAGTGTGGGGTGCAGAATACGGGGACGAGTTTCATATGTTGCACGTAAATATCAGTAACCTGCGCCGCAAAATTGAACGCGACTCAAGCCGGCCGCAGTTCATCATTACCGAGCCGGGAGTCGGTTATCGCCTGCGGATAAGCTAAGGCCGGGAGTTGTATTCGCAACGTGCTCCACAACCTCAATATCCCCTAAACAGAGGCTGATCAGACCCGGGCTTAAGTAACGGAGTGACTATCTCCGATCTGATCGGGCAGGTGGGAAACCGGCAGATGTTTTATACGCCTGTACACCAGGTATATCGCTATTCCGACTGCCATCCATATAAGGCCGGCCCAGCGGCCATAAGGCTGGGTGATCAGCATGATTACCCAGATAACAAATGTCGCAGCGAAACCAATGATAGCAGTCACCGGCAACTCTCTGCCTTTGATTTTTAGATTGGGTTTAAGCCTGAACGGGCGGGGCAAATCCGGGTTCTTTACCCTCAACCCGATAATCGAGAAATGAGCCAGCGCAAAGCAGAGCAGGGAACCGAAGACATACAGTGCTCCCAGATCGGAGAAAAAACTCGAAGAAAAGAAGCCGGGTATAAGCAGGGCGATAGCCATCAGGGAAAATAATATAATCCCCGTATACGGCGTTCTGAACCGGTGGTGCACCCGTTTAAAGACTGACGGTAACTGGCTATGAGAAGACAGATTGAAGGTCAGGCGGGAAATGCCCAGCAATCCGGCGTTGGTGGCGGTAAGCAGAATGCTGGCGGCAAGCAAAGCGACCAGGACCGGCAATAAATCACGCAGCCCGGTAAATATCCAGGTGAGAATAATAACAGGTTCCTGTGCGGACGCGATCTCATTGGCGATTTCCGCAGGTGAGATAGCCAGTGATATGCTGTTTGCGATTCCAGCTATGGGGTCCCTGGCCCAACCATTTACCGGGTCACCGAGTTCCTGTGGAGTCATCGCCGAGAGGGACACGATGGATATACCGGCAAACAGAACCAGGACGGCAACGATCATCAGCATGTATGCTTGCGGTATTCTCTTTTGCGGCTGACGCGTTTCCTCCCCGTGCTGGGAAACCGATTCCACACCTGTAAAGCATAAAGCGGCCAGGGCGATGCCGAAAATCAGATTATTCGTCGACGGCCAGCTCCCTTCACCAAACATATGCTGCAGCAGGATGCCGGGGTTTGGCGCCAGTATCAACAAAGCGCCTATTACGACCAGGGTGATCTGAGTCAAAATATCCAGGCTGATAAAAAGTATGTTTATCCCCGATGACTCCTTTATACCCAGAACATTTATGATCATCAGGAAAAAGATCAATCCCATCGACATAGCCGTGCCGTATACCGGCTCTTTCAATACCGGCCAGAAATAGGCTAAATACGGCGGGATGGTGTAAACGGAAATCGCCATGGTCACAATATAGCTCAGCATCAAAGCCCAGCCGGCGATGAAACCGATCAGGTCATTGAATCCATGACGGGCATAGCTGGCCGACCCTCCTCCCTCGGGATACATGGCTGAGCCCTCTGCATAAGTAAGCGCATTGAAGACATAGATAAGTCCGGCTATTCCCAGAACTATCGGGGTGGCGCCCAAGGCTACTGCGGCGACAAGCCCCAGACCATAATAAATAGAAGAGCCGACATCTCCGTAACCGATGCTGAATAATCCGGGGATTCCCAGCACCCTTCGCAGGCGAAACCGCCTGGGCCTGGGCGGGTGGGAAAATCTATCTCCGACTTTCAGATGCCAGCCATTCTCCACATTTTGATCAGAATGGGCGGCAGCCGGTTCTATGTTGGAAGTTTTCACTTAATCAGATGCTCTTTAAAGACGGCCGGCTTACCAGACCTGGACGGGCTCATCCTCTAAAGAACATTATGCTTCAGTCCCGATCAAAAAGGTGTCAAGAAACCGGTTAAAATAATCAAGAAAGTGTCAAGGTTTGAAGTCTCCGGGTTCGAACCCGGTACCTTTTGACTGCCGTTCAAACGCTCTCCCAATTGAGCTGCAGCCAGGGGCAAAGCGAAGGACGTAGCGGCTGCAGCTGAAGCCGGAGGGAGCATTGACAACCGGACAGTCAAGCATATAGTATGCTGCCCAAGGGCAATCAGTGGTGATAATTGCCTGATTGAGAAAAAGGAGAGTCTTATGCGATTAGGATTTTGTACGATGGGATACCTGGACTACACAACACTGGAGGAGGCCGTGAGGAGAATCGGCAGGATGGGATATGAAGTCGTTGACTTTTGGGCATACAGTCCTCATCTCGGCCCCGATTTGTATGATAAAAAGGCTCGTCAACAGGTAATGAATGTAGTAAAAGAATCTGGTCTCGAAGCGGTGGCACTCTCGGTCAACGGAGGCGGATTGGCGCTTCACATTAACTTTTCTCATTCAATAGAGGCAATCAGAAAGAAGTCCGTAGAATATTATATTGACTGCATTGATATGGCGGCCGAAATGGGAATCCCCATAGTTAATATGATTTCCGGACACATGATCCATGGAACACGGCGTGAACAGGCGTGGGAATGGAACCGTGAATGTATGCGTGAAGTCGTCAAGCGTGCTGAAGAAAAAGGCATCATGATGGCGCTTCATACACTCACCTGGTGTGAATCACGTGTGATGGTTACGCTGGATGATGCGCTTCAAATGATGAGGGAGATTAATTCGCCCAAGTGCAAAGTCATGATTGATACGGCCGATCAGAACATTACCGATCCCAATCTTTCCGATGCCGTTCGAAAGGCCGGAAAGGACCTTATCTATGTTCATTGCAACGATAACGACGGTGTCGGGCAGGGTGACGTCCACCTTCCGCCGGGACACGGTTCGGTTAACTGGAAGGTCTTCTTTTCCGCGCTTAAAGAAATAGGGTATTCCGGTGATTTAACTGTACAGGTACATACGGGACATCCGGTTGACATCGACGCATGGGCAATTAAATCAAAAGTGTATCTGGAAACTGTATTGCAGCAGATATAACAGCCAGACTTATAAAGTCCGGGGAAGAACTATGAAACAAAGCGATAAAACAAAGATAGGTCTGATTGGCGCGGGAAATATCTGTCGGGTGGGCCATGGTCCGGCCATCAGGGCGGACGGGAGGGCCTATATTGCCGCAATCAGTGATCCCGACCCGTACAACAGGGAGCTCTTCGCAAAAAAGTACAGGGTAAAAGGTGTTTATGATGATCACCGTGCTATGCTTGAACGTGAAGACCTGGATGCTGTTGTCATATCGTCACCCCCGTGGCTTCACGCGCGTCATGTTGAAGACACGGCCGAAAAAGGTCTTCCCATGCTGTGTGAAAAACCGATGGCGACGACTCTTGAAGACTGCCGTACGATCATCGAAGCAGGTAAAAAACATAACGTCTATATTCTCATGGGCCACTGCAAGCGCTTTGAACCGGGACACCAGAGAATCAGAGAATTGCTGATGCAAAATGCCCTGGGAAGAATCTTCCAGATCAGTATCTTCTGGTACTTTTTCATTCCGAATCTTAGTGATGGTTGGCTGGGGACTGTTGCTCAGAAACTTAAGAAATATGGATTCGATGTTGAAAAAAAGTTTGGTTTCTGGAGGTACAGTGACGTCAGAGCCGGGGGAGGCGATTTTTTCGATCACGCGCCGCACTATATCGACATCATCCGTTTCTATGGAATGGAAATCGAACAGGTTTCATGCGAAACCAAAAGGTGTTATCCGGATACGCGCCCCTATGAGGATATAGCTGTGGCCACTTTCAAGCTTTCTAATGGCGCGGTCTTTCTTTATGATAAGAATATCGTCCGCACAGGATGGCCTTATGGTTTTGAGCGTGGATATATATACGGAGAAAAGGGCAAGATCGCTTTCAAAGCCGGCCATGCTTACCAGAAACGTGGAATGAAAGTCGGGATATACCGTCTTTCCAATATACCCCTTAATATTTATTCTCCTGCCCTGTCCCCTTACGGCAGGGGAAATACAATGTTTTACCGGCAAATGAAATTATTTATCGATAAAGTTCGGGATGAGAATACGCTGAAAAATGCTATCAGCGGCGCCTGGGGTGCTACACCGGAAGACTCGTACCTCACCATGGCCTGGACCCTTGCATCGTATAAGTCCGCCAGGGACGGGATAAAGATTACGCGCGACAATCTATTCAGCGAGATAGAGACTTTTCAGACGTGCCGGCCTCATGATTGGTAGCATCTCCTGTCCGGGCCTATACGAGGCAGCTGAAATTCCTTATTCGTAGACCTTTTCCTCGGCCGCTTCCTCATTGCTCAGGTGGATGTCCTCCTCGATAAACTCCACGTGGAATGTACCTGGACAAAATCACACCGGCACATCTTTTGGACTTATCAGCAGTTCTACGCCTTCCAATACCTGTCTCATTCTATCACCGGTGATCGAGCCGATTTTTTCAACGAGGTCTTTCTTATCAACGGTAAAAATCTGGGTGACATTGATAACACTCCGTTTTGTCAGGCCTGCCTCGCCCTTGTTGAGCATAACATTGCCGGGGGACTGTGCTCTCTGGAGATTTGATGTCAGCGAGCACACAACAACCGTGTTGATGCGGCTTCTATTAAATACATTATTTTGAATAACCAGATGTGGATGACGATAACCTGGTTCAGATCCCGAAGGTTGACCCAGATCAACCCAAAATATATCACCCTGCTTTATTTCCAATAGTCCTGCACCAGCCGGCGGTGTCTGGATTTCATGTGCGCTCTCAGTTTCTCTTCTTCAGCATCAGATAAATCACTATACGCTACATTAATTGCTTCCAATAATCTCTGGTTCTTCAGATTTTGAATAAAGGATATAGCAGCCAACGTAAAAAAGTGACTCCGGGACACCTTCATCTTTTGAGCAAACGTTTCAACTTCTTCAAACAAAGGCTTCCCAATCGATATTGCAGTTTTAATATTAGCCATGCTTCTTACCTCTGGGACTCTTATCAGTATAACTAAGAGTATACTCCATGTCAATATTTAATGAAAACATACCGGCAGCAAAGGTATTGATTAATCAGTTACACAAAGAATATAACTGAATACGTCGGACCAAATCTCAAGGTTGAATGAATCTGTCCGCAGGTTGACGTGCAACAAATTTACTCGTAGACCTTTTCCTCGTCCGCTTCCTCGCTGCTGAGGTGGATGTCCGCCTCGATATTCCTCTCGTCCGTCGTCTTTGCCAGCAGCTCCTTGTAAAACTCGTGCTGAATGATCAGGTTCTGGATATCGTTTGTGCCCGTCCAGATCTGGAGCAGCCTGGTCTCCCTCACGGCCCTTTCAACGGGAAAGACCCTGGTATAGCCGATGCCGCCCAGTATCTGCATGGTCTCGTTGGCGATCTCCCACTGTGTCTGGGTTGCGAACCTCTTCAATTCCGATACCATCCGCCTGCGGTAGCCCGCCGTGCCGACCTGGTCGTCGACGGTCCGCGCCACCACGTAGGCCAGCGCATTGACCGCGTCTATCTTTGTGATGCACTCGGCTATCCTGAAGCTGACCGCCTCGAAATTTCTTATGGGCTGTCCGAACGCCTTTCGTTTATTGGCATAGCGGGCAGCGATCTCCAGCAGCGCGCGCGAGCCGTTGATATAGCCCACCATCCTTTCCGGCACCATCATGTGGTAGAAGACCTCGGAGCCCTTGTTCTCCTTTCCCAGCAGGTTCTCCTCGGGGACCTTAACGTCCCTGAATATGATCCTGGCCGTGCCGGTGCCGCGGCTGCCCATCAGGCCGTATACGTGCTTTACCTCGACGCCCATATCCCTCTCGACAATCAGGGTGCTCAATGAGTTGTGACCCCCGCCCGGGTTGGTCACGGCATAGACCAGGAAGAAATCCGCGCCCTCGCCGCCTACCACGAAGCGTTTCTGGCCGTTAAGTATGTAATGCTTGCCTTCTTTACGGGCCGTGGTGGTCGCGCCGAAGAAGTCCGATCCACCCCTGGGTTCGGTCAGCGCCTCACCGGCCCAGATCTTGCCGGCAATCAGCGGCTTCAGGTACTTCTGTTTCTGCGCCTCCGTT
>Ga0268280_1001672_pt1 | contig 14335 bp, 17 predicted proteins | sample saktaG_9_FD_190139 | JGI IMG/M metagenome (GOLD analysis project Ga0268280, IMG submission 190139) | Saline water microbial communities from Sakinaw Lake, British Columbia, Canada - sak_2011_5_24_40m | ecosystem: Environmental > Aquatic > Non-marine Saline and Alkaline > Saline ... | reverse complement strand
GCCAATCCGGAGAAGGCACGGGCCGCGGTGCGGGCGTGGCGTGCAGCCAATCCGGAGAAGGCACGGGCCGCGGTGCGGGCGTGGCGTGCAGCCAATCCGGAGAAGGCACGGGCCGCGGTGCTGGCGTACCGAGCAGCCAATCCGGAGAAGGTGCGGGCGCGGAAGCGGGCGTACCGTGCAGCCAATCCGGAGAAGGCACGGGCCGCGGTGCGGGCGTGGCGACAAGATCAACGCAAATCAGACATGATCCTCGCAATTATGGCAATGCAGGGATGAGGCAACGCGGGGCGCGCATGCGAAACAACGCGCAAACGAAAGGCGGCAATCAATGACCTGTCGAGAATGCGGAACCAAGATGCGCGTATGGAAATCACGCCCAAAACAAATGGAAGTCGAGGAGCGAGAATACCGCTGCCCGACCTGCCGCCGCCGCATCGTGACGGTCGAAACCGTGCGCGACCGCCTCGGTCCGGTGAGAATTAAATAGTCCACCCGTAACCTTACAGAAGCCATAATAAAAATGTAACCTTGTCTCACGGGCGCAAAATAGCGCAACGGAGGCAAGGCATGGCTCTTACTCTAGCAGCTGTTGAAACGGCCATTACAGAATTGCTCACTGGTGGGCAGTCTGTCTCGCTTGATGGCATGGCTGTAACCAAGGCCAGCCTGCCGTCGCTTTGGGAAGCCCGCAAGCAACTCAAACTTGAGGGCGCACGCACTACCCGCCCGACTATCCGCGCCTTTAACATGGGCGGAATGGGCTATGGCTCCACGTCCGGCACAGAGGCCGAAGTAACCCTAACCAAACTGGTAACCTAATGCGCATAGGCAATTTCCATTTTGGTTATGATGCTGTTGAAGACAAGCAACGTCGGCAGGCTCCGCAAACCCGCGTGCGACATGAATCCGACGTTCTGACTGATTCAAAGCGGCGAAGACTACAGGCAACCGCGCAAGAGCAAATGCGCAATCACGCGCTCGTTGCGTGGATGGTTCGCAAGCATTTGGATTACGTAAGCAAGTTTCATTTTTCCTTCCGCACTGGCGATACGAACATTGACGCCATCGTCAATCGAATATTCCGCTGGCACGGCAGGCCCGGTAATCTTGACTTCGGCGGGCGATTCGGACGCGATGAACTCTTCCGATTGTTCGAACTGGAAAAGGTATTGTGCGGTGACGCGGCATTTATCAAGCTGGAAGGCATGAAGCTACAAGCCGTGGAATCGGACCTGATTGCGCAAGGAATCGGCGCGCCTGAAAGCGTAAACACATCCGGTCTGGTGTGCGATCAATACGGTCGCGTCAAGGAATATGCCATTTGCAGACGTGGAACCAACTCCAGCAAGCCCGATTATGACCACTTGGAACCAGTCAGCAACATCATTTTTGACGCCTATTGGACGCGGTTTTCCTCGCAATTTCGCGGGGTTTCGCCGCTTTCTGTGGCAATTAACACCGTTCAAGACATCCACGAAGCGTTCGAGTTCAATTTAATCAAAGCCAAGATGCATGCGCTATTCGGCGTGGCAGTCATGCGCGACGCCAACGGTACAGATGGTCAATTTGGAGGGGCGGGTGGCGCAACGGCTGAAACCGCGTCGGCAACCGCAAACGCTACAGGTTCGTCTTTCGACCTGAACCCACGCGCAATCAATATCGTGGACCTGAACCCAGGCGAAAAAATGGAGATTCTGGAAAGTAGCACGCCATCCGCAGAGTTTGTCGAAGGGTCGTACCTGTTTATTCAGATTGCAATGCTGGCGCTTGACATTCCCGTCACGGCGTTTGACTCCCGCCGCGCCTCGTTCTCTGCGCGTATTGCTGACCTGAACGAGTATGAAGTCAGCAGCGATTACAAGCGCACGAAAAACCGCTATGTACGGCAGGCGTACAGCGATTGGGTGCTTGAACAAATCTGGAATGATCCCGCCTCTCCGTGGGGATTGAAGAAGATTGCCTCCGGTGCGGGTATGGGATTGCGCGATGTGCAGGAGGGTGTTGAATGGATACCGTCCGGCTCTCCGTGGCTGGACAAAGGCGCGCAGGTTTCCGGCGACCAGCTTGCAATTTCTATCGGGCTTGATAACGCCATTGATGCCGCCCGCCGCCGTGGTGGCGACGTGTTCGCAAACATCGACAAGACCGCGCAAGTTATGGCATACGCCAAGGAAAAAGGCGTACCAATGCCAATGGGTATGCCGGGTGCGCGAACCGTTGAAGAGATCGTGCAGCAGGAGGTTGCAGCAGCCAAGGAGAACGACAGTGGACAATGAAAACGTCAACGGACCACGCGACCTATCGCACATTCCCGCCGCCGCCTGTGCGTTTACGGTGTCTGAAGTCGAGTTTGGCGATAATGGCGAGGGCGCAAAGTCTGCCCCAGTCAAGCTTGTTGCGCGAACGGGAAAGCCTATCGAACATTGGTTCTGGGGCCGGATTGTGCATGACTTGGCCGGAATGCGCATGCATAAACCCCGCCTCCCCATTGACTACGCTCACGACTCCAAGGAAGTTCTAGGATACCTAAACCGCTTTGATATTACAAGCGGGGATCTGGTTGTCAGTGGTGCGCTTGTTCCGTTCAAGGATAGCGACCGAGCAACCGAGATCATGCACAAGACTCGCGCCGGGGTGCCTTACGAAGCGTCGATTAACTTCGGCGGCGATGGCATTAAAGTCGAGGATGTGCCGGAAGGATTCGTAACGCAGGTCAACGGTTTCGAGTTTTCCGGCCCTGGCGTAGTAGTGCGCGAATGGCCGTTGCGCGGCGTAGCAATTTGCCCTTATGGGGCAGACGCGAACACCAGCACCAGTGTGCTGGCTAACAGTAACAAAACGTTCTCGGCTGCGGTTTTTCCCGCGCCGAAAGCCACAACGAAGGATGCAGACATGAGCAAGCAGCCCGTCGAAGTTGCGGCCCAGGCGGAAGCGCCCAAGGCCGATGCAACACAAACCAATCTCAGCGAAACTCCCGTTGAAGGGAAGCCCGTCGAGGCCGTTGCGCCCGTAGCGCAGCCGGCTGTCGAGACGCCATCCCCAGAGGGTGCTAAGTTGGAGGCACCCGCGCCGGTCGCGGCCGTGCCGGAACCGGAAAAGAAGCCGGAATTGAGCCGCGAAGAGTTCCTCAAGATCGTTGATGAGTTTGGCGCGGACACTGCCGCCCAGGTCGTCAAAGACGGAGGGGACTATAACACGGCGTTGAAGCTGGCTTATTCCAAGGAAAAAACGGCGCGTTTGGCTCTTGAATCCAAGTGCGCAGAAATGTCTGCTACCAAGGCGGGAACACCCGCGCCGGTTGCGGACGCAACGAAGACGCAAAGCAGCCTGTTTAAGACGGGCAAGTAACCAACCAACCATCACACCCAACGGAGAACATCAATGTCTGCTTCTTATAACACCCTCGCTGGCCTCATTCAGTTCAACGACAAGAATCTGGCTGACCTCAACGTTTCCGACCTGCTGGACGACGCGCCATTGCTGAAGGTTATCTTTGCGCAGGCCGCGAGCAACGGCACGGAGCACAAATACCTGAAGCAGGTTACGGCTTCTTCTGCCGCATTCCGCGCAGCACTTACCGGTTGCGCCAAGACCGCCAGCGCCGATACGCTGGTGACCGACACGCTAAAGATCCTTGATGGGTCTTTCGACACCGACATTGCGCTGGCTGACGCTTTCAAGGGCGGGCGTGATGCGTGGCTTCAGTTGGAGCTGATGCGCACCATGAAGCAGGTGTTCGCTACCGCCGAAAAGCAGATTTTTTACGGAGCCGCCAGCCCCGGCAGCACAACCGGATTTGCCGGTTTGCGTGACAACGCGCAGTTGGACGCGCTTGCAGACGAAATGGTTTACAACGCCGGCGGCTCGAATGCTAGCACGCAGACATCGTGCTATCTGATTCGCAGCGGGCGCGATGACGTGGCTTTCATTCTCGGCAACGGCGGAAAGATCGTTGTTGAGGATGAGCCGACGATAATCCAGAAGTATTCGACGGCTGAACTCGCTGCCGGAACTTCCTACCCGGCGCTGTACGTTCCGGTCACGGGGTATTGCGGGTTCCAGATCGGTGGCGCGTATTCCGCCTCCCGAATCGCAAACATCGAATGCAACACGCTGACAAGTCTGACGGCGTTCACAGATGACATGATTTACGGCGCTCTGTCGCTGTTTCCGGCTGGTCGTCAGCCGAACATGATCGTCATGAACCGGAACGCCCTGCGCTTGCTGCGGCAGTCGCGCACGGCCACTAACCCGACCGGCAATCCGGCACCGCGTCCTACCGAAGTCGAGGGGATTCCGATTGTCGTTACCGACGGTCTGGTTTCCATCGAGGCTGTCGAGTCGTAAGCCGACAAGACGCACGGGGCCGGACGCCAACGGCCCAAACACTCACAACCACAGCTTAACGGAGCACAAGATGAACAAGAAAATCATGGTATCCTTCGCAATGGTCATGCTTGTCGGCATGGCTCTTGCGCAATCAACCGATTGGAATGATCGGTCCTTTCGTGATCCTCGCCAAGCAGTCGCCAAGTTGAATGTTGACGGCGCGGCTATTGGCGTTCGACTGGGGCAAGTCGAGGCGCTTGGCATCACCAACACGACATCGGCTGTCGTTGTTGGCTCGTTGACCACCACGGGGACAGTTGCCACGGCGAAAGCCACGGTATCTGGAACTCTGGCTGTAACGGGTGTTGCCACCCTAACTGCGATGCCAAAGCTGACAACCACGAACGCACCTGGGGCGGTCGTTGCAGCGGCTCTCAACAACTTGCCGACTGGCGCTACCACGAACGCTCTGTTCTTCACGATCACTGTCGGAGCGGTTAATTATGCCGTTCCTATGTACGCTCTTCCGTAACCAAGGAAACAAAACATGAAGCGCAAACTGTTCATCATCGGCGCGGCGGCAATGGTAGCGGCTTGCGCTTTTTCGGCACCACAAAGCGTTACGCTGAGTGCTGCCAGCGGAACAAACGTCACGGCAACAAGTCAATCAGTACGGCTGACAGGGTACGTTGACGAAATCGTGCTGGAACTTCCGAGCGGTTGCCTTACCGGGACCGTGGTTGTAACGGCAACGCCTGACGTAGGCGCGGCTGTTACACTGGCAACCAAGACGATTACGGCAACCACGCTTGTGCGTCCGCGCTTGGATGGCACAACGACGGCGGCTGTTGCGCTGGATAGTGATCCGCCTTCGAGGTACCTGTCTGTGCGCGATACGTTCGTTGCAAACGTCACGGCGGCGAATGCGACGGGCGGAACATGGCGCTGTTTTGTGAAGTTTGATGACGGAAAGTAGCTTCCTCCCGACCCCACGGCCCGCCGTTCCGGCACCCCTTCCGGGGCGGCGGGCTTCCCGCAGAGAGACGCGATGTCAATCAACGCAACAACCTTCCTAGCAGCCCTTCCCGGCAAGCGTGCGAGCGTAACGGCGCACGGCGTGACGGTTGCGAGCGTGTTGCGTTCGGGGCGGATGGCGAACGGATCCCTTTCCGATAACGGGATGTACGCCGAACCGCAGGCGACGATTTACCCGCTATCAGGCGCGTTCGGGCTCGAGATCGTAGCCGGGGACTTGTTTCTGGTTGCCGACACATACGGCATTTGCTTTTCCGTTGACCATATAAACGAGGACACGATAGACCGTTGCGCCTTGCTGTTGCTTCAGAAGACCTGCACATTTGCGTCCGCTTCCATCGCGTGCAACGTGAAGGCAACAAACGCAACGACCGCATGGGACATTGGCGGCGCAACGGAGGGCACGGAAGAAATCATCGTTACGCACACCTCTTTGATTCCAGACGGCACGGACGCACCGCAGACCGGCGATTCTATCACGCTGCCTGATGGCATTGTGCGGTCAGTCAACTCCGTTTCGAGAGACTTTTCGGGAGCGGTCTTGCACATTCGATGCACCTCGAAAGGAGCGCCGGCCAATGGGTAGCCTTTCCGAAACGATGGCGCTGTCACGCGGCAATGCGCGCATGGACCGCAAGGGAATCGCGCAGGGCGGCGGATCCGGTGGCAATCCAGGCGGCAGCGGGGACGTATCGTTTGCCGTTGACATGCGCGATTTTTCAAACATGCTCGGTCACGTCATGCGCGAAAGCGGACGGTCGGCTACGGAAACGGTCAAGTATGGAATGATTTTGATGCTGACGGCGGGACGATCGGCAACGCCAAAAGGAAAAAAGAACCGCACGATTGCCAAGGTGCAGAGTTTAGAGACGCGAAAACGAAGCGACGCCTATGCCGTGTGGCATCAGGGCAAGCGCGAAGCTCGCATGATTCGTTTACCGACCGGCAAGGGGCCGATGAGCAAGGAACTGCGGGCGCAACTTGTGGCCGCACGCGCCGACCGCATACGGCGCTTTCGGGCAATCGAGCGCGTGGGTATTGCCAAGGCATCCTGGGGATGGGCGCTCAAAAAGTATTGCGGCACGGGATCAACGGTGCTTTCTTCCGTAGGCAGGATATACCATGACCCGGTAACTGGACAGACAACGCCGCTTTCGATGACTGTTGAAAACCGCCTTGGCTGGATCGGTAAACTTGTGCCTGGCATCGAACAGCGCATGGTCAAAAGCGCGGTCGGGAGAATGAGCAAGTGGATGGAAAACCGGTGGCAGAGCGGCATTGACAGGGCCGCACGGAGGGCTAGCTAATGGCCCGCTGGCTAATACTACGGCGCGAACTTGGCGCGAACGCGATAGACGCGATCAAGCAGCTTTACGTTGACAAGATGGCCGAGGTGCAGACGGTTGTTTCGGGTGATGGCAATATGGCGATTGCCGACACGCATCTGGCCGCCTATACGCCGCGCTTCGATACGATGGCCGATGGATTGCAGGCAAGCTACAAGTGCCAGATGATCGACCTAGAACTGCACGCCGTTTGCGACTATCAGAACCGGCAGATTGCGCCGAAGTTTGCCGCGATTTGCGAGGCGCTTGAAGACTTCTGCGCACGGACGGACCTGCGCACGCACCTGACCAGCGCGGAAGATGACGGCATTCAAGTAGACCAGGTTACGCCCGACGCGGCACGGGAAGAGATAGACGATCAGCAATTTAGGGCAATTTATACGCTTCGGTGCATGGTGCGCTCGAAGCTCTAACGGAGAACAGTCATGTCAGCAGGCGGAACATACAGTGGGACCGTAACAGTCCCGACGCAAAAGGGCACGGCCTACGGCGTGAACTTTGACAGCGTCTTTATCCCGGCGCTACTCAATGCTCCCGAGGATGGTTTTATTGGCGAGCACGACTATCAGCACAAGGCCGAAGTTCGCGACATCGCGGGAAACATCATGAACAAGCTCTATGCGGGAGCGTTCAACCGCAGCAAGGGAACGCTCAAGATTCCGACCGGGACGGAAGACGCAACCCGAATCGCAATCTACGCGCTGAAGGCAGGTTCGAAGCTGTCTATGCACCAGGTTGTGACCGCTGGCACATTCGGCACTCCTGAAGACTGGGTTATCGAAGAGGATCCGGTCATCACGCACAACCGCGAATATGTGACGGTTGATTTTGTCGTCATCAAGGAACCCGGCATAACCGCCTAGTAAGGGAGACCAGCAATGTCAGCACCCGAAGCACCTGTTCAACTTGGCACGCCGTATGTCGTGAACTTCAACGGCGCATATTCTCCATCCGCAACCGGATACATGCCGGAAGATGGCTGGAAGCGCACGAACGCGTCCGCGCTCAAGGCGACGGTAGAGGATTTGGCCGGCAATCCGGTTAACCGCACGTTTGCCGGGGCAGAGGAAGTGTTCGAGGGTACGCTCTTCGTTCCGGCTGGCAGCGCGCCGGCCGCACTGAAGCCCGGCGACACCATCGGACTCAAGCCCGTTGTCGCCGGCGAAGTCATCGGGACCGAGGTAGTTTACTGCATCCGCACGGTCAGCCTTACCGGCAACCGGCTCCACGACAAGCTCAATTTGACTGTCGTTAAGGAAGCCAGCATGACGTATACGGTGTAAGGTGCGAACGAATGCCCGAAACAACCGACACCGCTTGGCGGGACGCGCTCCTAATGGCGCCGGGTAGGGTGGCAGGCGTGCAACTGCTGCCCCTTTCCGCGTGGCATCTGCACGCCATGCAGATAACGGGCATGCGGTTCGACTTTGACTGTGACGGGCGCGGGCCGACGCCGGGGGAGCTGGCAAACGCCATTGCAATTTGCCGCAGTCGGTGGACAGTCGGAAAAATCGGCGTTGCGAGCGCTCCCGCGTGGCTCATTATCTGGCTGATGTGCCGGTGGGTGTTCGTGGAGTGGCAGACCGACGCGATCGCATTCTTGACCCACTGCATCCGGTATCGGCAGTCACCCGCAATGGAGGCACCGAAGAAAGGCGTTTCGTTCACCGAGCTTGGCGCTCCGCCATATCTCGCGAGGGCGGTTGACCTGGCAACCAAGATACCCAGCCTGACGCTGGAACAAACGATGAACATGCCGATTGTTTGGCTGAATTGCCTACGCATGACCCTAACGGACATGGCCGGAACGCTGGCTTGCGCGTGGAACCGCACGGACGGGCCGGCAGGGCAGGCTATAGCGGCAGGGCTACAGTCAGCACAGGACGCCGTTGAGAAGGCCGTACGGGCCGCACAAGGGGCAGCAAATGGCAACACTTAAAGTATCCAGCACGCTTGATCCGTCCGGCTTTAATCGGGGAGTTGACGGGATGAAGCGCAAGGCCAAGGAAATCAACGGCGCGGGCGGCCGCATTGGCGGCGGATCCGGTGGCGGGTCCGGTGGCATGGGGTTTGGTCAAGTGTCCTCATCGGTAGCGGCTGGCAATCTGTTGACCGATGCTCTTAGCAAAGTTAAAGATATGGCGGTTGCTGGCTGGAATGAACTTTCTAAACTCGGCATGGTTGCGAAAAGCCTAGGCGCGGAAGTTCCGGCAATCAACGAGATACAGGACGCAATGGCCGAATGGGGCGTTGAAGGCGACCGCGTGCTTTCGATTTTGGAAAAGATAGACATTGCACGCTCGCAAGCGGTTGAAGGAAACAACGCGCTGGCAAAGTCTTTTGAGCAGGCGGGAGTTTCGATGGAAGATTTGATCAATCTTGACCCAACACAGATATTTGGCAAGATGGCAAAGGCGGCAGCGTCTGGTGGTACGGTGGCGCCGACCGTAAGCGCAGAAGCCGCGGCAGCGCCTGGTGGTACGGTGGCGCCGACCGTAAGCGCAGAAGCCGCGGCAGCGTCTGGTGGTACGGTGGCGCCGACCGTAAACGCAAAAGCAACAGCGGAACCGGTGGCGCAGAATGACATAACCGGCCAAGCGATGACCGGAATAAGCGCGATCATCGGGAAGCGTAATATGGCGGGGCTTGAAATGCCAATGATGGAGTTCGGAAAGGGCTTCCGCAATGATCACATGTTCGAGCCTGACCAGAGGGCGGCGGATATTGTTGCGATTACAGAGCGTAAGGCACGGTCGGCGGCGGTGTCGTCGGCAAACGCGATAGCCGTTACAGAAACCAAGTCAGCAGGGATAAACGTGTCCGAGGCGGAAATCAAAGCAGAGCAAGACCGGCGCGTCAAGGGAAATAAGATACGCATAAAGCGCCGAGTCGATGCGGTGAAGCAGGCGCGGGAACGAATTGCGGCGGAACTGGAAGAGGAGAAAGAGGACATCCGCACCGAAGGCGCCGCCCGCCTTGAAGAGGAAAAGAAGGGCATCGGCTTTCAGCGGATGGAAGTTTCGCAGGAGCAATCAGTCGGTATTGGCAGTATCGAAGGCAGCGGGTTCGACATGGGCGTAGCGAACGAGGCCAATCGGCAGGTCGAAATTGCGGAGAAGACCAAAGAGATCATGACGGAAGTGCAGAAGCTGATTGCCAAGGTCGAGGAACATGCCAAGAAAACGGCAGACGCCGTAACTGCGGAGTGATTTTAGATGTCCTACACATTAGTCGATACGGCGTTCCCCGGTTCTGACATTCGCGTGGTCGGCACGGCGAATCAGATTGTGCTTGGCCGTCGTACAATCAAGCAATCGCAATTTGGCAAGGAAACGATTGAGATATGGGGCGCTACGGATTTGGCGAGCGCCAAGGAGTTTCAAACGGCATGTTTGGAAGATGAGCGGTGCAGCGATTGCGAGCTCGATCAATCGCCACCGACATTTACCCTTACGGCGCGATGGGCGTTTGACCGGACGGATGCGGGATGGTTGCCTGGGGCGTACATTGAGGAATCATGGGAGCTTGATATAATCGAAACACAGCAGCTCCTGGCGACGCACCCCTATTTCACGGCAAGCAGCGGTTTATGGCCGACCGAAGTTGAAGCGGCAAATCATGCGCTGGCAACCGGTGCAAAACCCGCGCTAGGTACGTTTCCCGCGCAAATGTCCCGGTACGTTAGCTTACGTCAAAACGGCGTAGATTATTGGAATCCGCACAACGTAATCCTGCGGCATAAGCTGCGGATGTATAGGTCGCAGCCAGCGGAAACATGGCAGGCGTTTTATGAGAATATTGGGCGCTCATATCGCAAGGCGGATTTGCCGGACTTACCGTCAGAGATTGAGTCGGCGCTAGCCGGTCTACAGGTGCCGACGTATGCGGTCGGCGGTGCGGTTGACCCATCGGGCGTTTCTGCTGCTCATTTGTTTTGGGTGAAGAAGCCGCCCGCCTTTCAGATGGTAGGTCGCAATCCACGCGGGCCACGGGACGTGGCTGAAACATGGATGGGCGCGGGTAAGGTTTCCGCAGTGCTTTATCCGGCAAAGATCGGATTGACATCAGCTGGCATCGGGCTATGGGACCCACTCTATACGCCATGATCGACAAACTCAAAACGGTATTCGGACGGAAGGCGTTGCTGCAGATTAACGAAATGGCCGCACGCTCGCAGATTACAGGGCAGCGCGTGGAAAGCAGCCCGAACGGAACGACCGTGCTGCCTGCGCCGCGGCAGTACATGGCGCGGGAGTTTCCTTGGTTGCCTACGATCACGTTTGGCCTTGAGCGCGCGGGGTCGGAAAAGATCAAGGTACTGAATTGCAAGGCTCGGCGGTATGGCGATCCGCAGGGCAGCAGCATCTATTATGTGTGCAGCGATACCGAGGTCACATTTACCGGCGCGGGTGACGGACAGCGCATCTGCTGGAAGTGGAACCCGACAGCCGGCCTGTCGATCCTTACCGCCCCGCAGGTCAATGACCCGTTGGATGATTCCACGTACATCTACGGCGTTGTGGCAGTATTCGACGTTTCGGCTAGCCTAGTCGCAACCCTGGCAACTGGCGGCAGCATTCAGTGTGGGCAGGTCATTACCCTGCCACTATTCACTGTAGCGGGCGCTTAAATGGCATACGCATACAAAACCATAGGCAGCACGACGGCGGCGGTGGCGAGCCTCCTAGCCCTTGGCACGGCGCTATGGTGGCAGCGCACGCCAGCGCCTGTGGAGATCCCGCGCCCGCAGGATGAAGCGGAGATCATGCACGCCACTCTTGAGCGGCTTTACGGAATGGAAATGCCATACTCGTTTGTGAACACGAACGGGACAAACGTTGTAGGCTACTCGCCAAACGCCACAACGAAATACCCGCCGAAGATTCGGGACGCTGTAGGACCAAACGCCAAACCGCCAAACGAGGGCGGTGGGTGGGGCGATTCAGTTACCCGCAGATGGATCAGCCCGACAAACTTCCCGAACGAATCAGCGACATGGGACGGAACATGGGGCATCACATCAAACACTCCTCCTACGAGTTGGGTGCTTCAGAACTCTGTTACTAGATTCTGGGCGCACATAGACAACATAGCGATTCCGTGGAATACGTTTGTCACGGGAACAAACAAGACATGGCTTTCGACTTCCAACATTGTAACATATACGACCAATATTCTTAGTGTAACCACGAATGACGGTGTTTTGTTTACGTCAACTTCTGTCATTTCTGGATTATACGCGGCTGACATTTTCGGGGAAGGGTCTGGACTATTTAGATGCGAGTGGACAGCAGGAACTGTTATCAATCAAAACAATGATGGAACATACACCATCATAGACGAGGTGCCTGATCCTTTCACGGTGAGTTATGACGATCTGACCGTATACTATGATGATCATGTTTATCAATGGGTAATTTATGGAGGTGTTAGGTTTTATACAGGATGGATTGGCAGCGGGGATTATCCACTACCACTTCCCTCTTCATTCACTCCGCTTTATGGATCTGACACGCTAACTGCTGACGTTGCGGACGGAGTCGTCACAAATTACCAGTACACAACAAGAAGCGTCCTTAGCACAAACACATCAGAATATGACGCATTTTCAGCAGGAAAGACGTTTCCTTTCGAGCGGGACGGAAAATCTCTCTACTGGTCAACCAACGCATACAACGACATGGCACGAGCGTTGGCAATGATGCAGTATCAGATTGTCAGGAACGGCAGCGATGTTACGGAATACGGGATAAAGGTGCAGGTTGCATTTGATGGAACGTTCGACACTGTGACCAGCAACATTACGGAAACGATTACAACAAATTGGAGCTATGAGGTTTTTAATAACACGCTTACAACGGAGGCTTTTGAAGGTGGCGCGGACCTGGGTTCTTTATCGGAATATACGCGAGAGTATACGCAACCCCCACCTGCCAGTAATGGCACATGGGCAAGTCACTGGGCGTATACGCTCTACATCTCGACATCGCAGCTGACGTTCTCAAACGCCATACCGTTTGGACTAACAAATGTTCTGTTTCTCGGAAACCAATACGAGCCATCTGGCATGACGGATTATGAATCGCGTGGATGGCGTCCCGATCCTGAGTACACGCAAGAACGCAACTGGTGGCAGAATCCTAATAGCAAGGAGATTATTCCGTACTGCCCTCCTTATGGCGTGGTTACTTCGGCATGGCACTTTCTGCCGCCCACCGAAGTAACAAACCTACTTACATCGCTTTCAGATGAATGGTCTTCTGATTGGCCGGCCATACGAGACGCTACGGAGGAGGCATGGGGAGCGGGCGGAAGTAGTCGCGCGGAATACTATCCCGGCAAACTCAACCCGCCTAGAATACCATCTTGGAGAATGCAAGCGTTGGGAGGCGGCAGCGAAGCAAATACATTCAAGGTTCTTTTCCAATCCCTGACAAACTACCCGACGCATTCCCCGGCACGTTGACAAACCGACCAGACAAACGCTATCATAGCACGAAAGGCACACCATGAAACGCAGCCTAATTGCAGCCCTAATCCTGACCGCGTGTGCGGCGTCCGCGCAGCTCACGCCCGACACGTTTACCGTGACATGGACTCGCGGCGGCGTGACGGCGCTTATGAATACGAACGTCTACCTATCCGACGTGTCGTATGTGCTGACGAACTGTCAGGCGCTTGTCGGGACTGCAACGCAAAACCTGACATCGTGCGGCGTGCAAGTGCGCGTTGGCGACAGCACGACTAATCGGCTGTTTATTGGATGGATTGAAAACGCTGCTGATGGCAGATTCGGTTGCGCGTTCACCATCCCGCCGCGCCCTGCCACTTCTGCGCGGGCGGAAATCATGACGGCTGATATTCAGTTGACGCTAACGAACGGCGCTGTAACGATCACAGACCGCGAACGCAAGCAGCTATACTACTCGCAACCGCTGAAATAAGGGACCGACCATGCGCAAACTATTTGCCACGCTCTTGTTCACCGCCGCCGTCGCAACCTCTGCGCACGGCATCGGCTCTCCAATCGTGTTGGACACCACGCAGCCAAGCCCGTCACTGACGCGAATTGAGGCATGGCAGGGCGCTCCGTTGACCATTATTCCGACCATCAGACAGGGCGGCACGCTCTACACCAACGCCGCAACGGTAAAGTTCCAGTACGGCAGCAACCTTAATGCGCTTGCGTATGGCAGCGTGACCGGTACTCTGACGGGCGGAACGGCTACATTGACGACACCGGCTATAGGGATTACAGGGCGGTGTGTGTATGTGGCATCAATTACCGAGGGAAGCGTTACGACGGTCTTGGGAACTGGCGTGCTAAACGTCACACCGACCACATCACAGGGCGCATGGCCGGCGCTGCCTGGGCTGACGTTTCCCGAAACTGATCCGGTGTTCGTGACATGGCTGGCGACCAATACACTTATTTCCGCGCACAGCTCCGCGACCGACCCGCACGGCGACCGGGCGTATACTGACCAGCGAACGAATCGGTTGGATGCTGCGACAATCGCCCGCGACTACCCGCGCAGCAACCCGTCCAACTGGATCACGTTGGCGCAGGTACCCGCACAGACCACGCAGCTATACGTTGCAACGGCAGGCGCTGCAACGGCTCT
>Ga0268280_1001670_pt1 | contig 14344 bp, 13 predicted proteins | sample saktaG_9_FD_190139 | JGI IMG/M metagenome (GOLD analysis project Ga0268280, IMG submission 190139) | Saline water microbial communities from Sakinaw Lake, British Columbia, Canada - sak_2011_5_24_40m | ecosystem: Environmental > Aquatic > Non-marine Saline and Alkaline > Saline ... | reverse complement strand
AGTCCGATCAAGGCATGCTCTTTTTGATATTGGTCAACATCGGGTCTTTGCTTGCGGTCATCTATCATTTCCGGCGGAAGGTCGGCACACTGCTGTCGGGATTCATTCGTTTCATCTTCCGGCCTTCTTCCCGTGCCCAAACGACCGACGATTTTCATTACTGCATCAAAATTGCGGTAGCCTCCGTTCCGCTCGGAATCGTCGGCCTCGCCCTGAATGACATCATCAAAACGCAATATGCAAGCCATGCGTTGCTCATGGTCGGAGTTGGTCTGCTCGTCACGGCGACCTGCCTCTATCTCGTGAAGGACGCCTCCGCCGTCAATGGGCGGCAATACGTCACCTATAAGGACGCTCTCTACATCGGCGTCGGCCAGATGTTTGCGGTCATGCCGGGGCTGTCGCGAAGCGGTATCACGACAAGCACCGCCCTGGGACGGAAAATGTCGATGGAAACAGCACTCGTGTTTTCCTTCATGATGTACATTCCGGCCTCGATCGGTTCCTCGATCAAATATGTGTGGGATATTTCCCAAAATCCGACGGCACTCGGATTCGATCCGACCAACTTCTCGCAGTATCTGTACTACTTTCTCGCGCTCCTTGCCAGCGCTTTTGCCACCCTGTTTTCGCTTAAGTTCATCTTTCGGCTGTTCCGTCGCGGTCGTCTCGTCGTTTTCAGCATCTACACGTTCATTCTCGGCATGATCGCCCTGATTGCCGGCGTCCTCTCGGTCTGAAGGCGCAGTCCAACCCGTTCCATTGCCTTTTAGCATCGGATATAGTAAAATAAGAATGTCATTCACGTCGCAAAGCGCCGCCAAAGGAGATCCGTACATATGGAAGAATTGAAGCAACAACAACTCCCCGTCGAAGAAGGCATCACCCTGTCCGAACTGGTCAGGATCGTCTGGAACAACATCACGATCGTCTTTCTGATCACGCTATGGGTCACCGTCATTGGCATCGTCTATACTTTCGTCGTGGTGAGCCCCAAATACACCGCCGACACATCAATCATGGTTCAGGTCGACATTTCGTCGACGACGACATCCGATCAGTCCGCCCTCACCGTGGCCAACGGACTCATGGGTACCTACAAGGGCTTCTTGGTTTCGAACCGCGTCCTGGGGTCCGTGATCACCGACATTCCGGAGCTTGCCGGCATGACACCCAAGGAACTTACCCAGATGATCACCGTCACGACGACGACGAACGTTTTGATCATCTACATTTCTGTCGTGAACGAGGATCCGATCCTGGCGGCGACCATAGCCGACCAGCTGGTGGAGAATTCGATCCAAATCGCCAATAATGATGAAAATCCCGAGTTGGCGTACCGGTCGCTGCAAAACAATCTGAGGTTGCTCGATGTCGCGGAGGTTCCGATTACTCCGAGCTCGCCGAACAAGATATTGAACATCATTATTTCGTTTTTGATCGGTGCGATCCTTTCTCTCGGCGTCATCTTCATCAAGGAACTGTTCAACAACAAATTCCAAAGCACCGCCGACATGGAGAAATACCTGAACATCAACGTGATCGCGGCCGTCCCCGGCTCGATCAAGGAACGGAAGCTGGTGGACTAGATGGAATTCTTCGAATACAAGAACGTCGTCATCGAATCGCCGCATTCCTCCGAAGCGGAAGCCTATCGCAAGTTGGAACTCAACATATCGCTAGCCGGTCTTGACAAAAAGATCCAGGTCATCCAATGCACCTCGGCGACCCCGGAAGACGGCAAGACCACCACATCGATCAATCTGGCGGCCGTTTATGCCGAAAAAGGCAAAAAGGTCATCATTCTTGACTTTGACCTGCGCCGCCCGAAAATGCATCGCGCTTTCCACCAGCCCAACGATCGGGGCTTTTACGATTATGTGATGGATAGTGTCGATTATCATGATTTGATCATTCATGATGAATCGAAAATCGACATCATTCTGTCGGGGAAACGCATTTCCTATCCGCATATTGCGCTCGGGTCAGGCCGGACTGCCGCCCTCATCGAGGCGCTGCGCACCGAATACGACTATATCGTCATCGATACACCGCCGGTTCTTTCCGTAACCGACGCCGTGATCATTTCCAAAATCGTCGACGGCGTCATTTATGTCGCCGCCTACAACAAGACGCGCAAGGATGATGCCCGTGAAGGGTTGAAGATCCTGCATTTCAACAACGCCAACATCATCGGCGGCGTCCTCGCCAACATCGATGTCCGCAAAACCAAAGCCTATGGTTATCACGGATATTATTATTACGGCGCCGAAGACAAGAAAGAAAACAAATAAGGAGGGATCGGCATGATCGACGTCCATTCGCACGTCCTGCCGTTCATCGACGATGGTTCGCCCGACATCGAATCGTCGCTCGCACTGCTCCGGGAAGCGGAAGTACAAGGCGTCAAGGACCTGTTCCTGACGCCTCATTATTATCCCGCCCGCGGCTATCTGTCGACACGCGTTGAAAACCAGGAAGTATTTGTCATCCTGCAGAAAGCTGCCAGCGACGCCGGAATCGGCATCGCCATGCACCTCGGCAACGAAATCTATTATTCGATCGGAACGATCCGCGATCTGCGGGAGAAAATCGTAGTACCGATGGGAAACTCCAAAATGGTTCTGCTTGAATTCTCGATGGGTAAGGAAGAAGAAGACATCGCAGAGGCCATCCACAATATCCGGTCGATCGGATATGTGCCGATCATCGCTCATCCGGAACGGTATCCATATCTCGATAAAATTCGCGATATCGAGATCATCCGCAGAATGGGCGGACTGATTCAGTTGAACGCGGCGTCGATCGTCGGGAAATACGGCGCGACGATCCAAAAAGCGGCATTTTCTTTGCTGAAACTCGGATGGATCGATTTCATCGCCTCCGATATTCACAGTTTTCGACAGAATCCAATGAAAGAAGCATACGATCTCGTTGCCCGGAAAATCAATCCGGAAACGGCGGAACGCGTCTTCAATAATCGTTCCATTCTTACGTGAAGCGTTTCCGCCTGCCGGAAACGTTTTTTCACGAAAACGAATGGATATCTGCATGAATCATGGAAATTGTTCACGAAATCTACATATTTATCGTCTATAATGAAGGTGAAAATTCAAGCGTGCGGCTCAAACTCACTTCTCCCCCTATCCAAAAGAAGCGCCCGCCCTTGAATTTCCCCTTTACCGTACTGCGGCCGGACGTTTCGGATGCGTCCGGTCGCACCGCGGATATCGCTTATCAGACTTGACAAAGTCTTTTATTTTCGAAGGATGTGTGATGAATATATGAAAAATATTAATGTTTTAGTTGCGGACGACGAATTTCGAATCCGGAAATTGCTGGCGGAATTTCTCGGTCGCGAAGGCTATCGCGTCATCGAAGCAGAAGATGGCGAACAGGCGATCGATCAGATTTTCAACGCCAAAACGAAAATCGACCTCGTCATTTTGGACGTCATGATGCCCAAGTACGACGGCTGGTTCGTCTTGGAACGGATCCGCGAATTCTCAACCGTACCGGTCGTGATGCTTACGGCGAGAAGCGACGAATACGACCAGCTGAAAGGATTCAAACTGGGGGCCGACGATTATGTCACCAAGCCGTTTTCGCCATCGGTTCTGATGGCGCGGATCAACAAGATCGTCAAGCGCGAAAAAGTCGAAGCGGAAGAACTCCGGTTCGGCGTCGTCCGCATGTCGCTGGCATCACGCGAAGTCTTTGTCGAAGGAAAAAAGATCGAACTCACTCCGAAAGAGTTTGAACTGCTGAAGTTCTTCATCGACAATCGGGGCATCGCCCTTTCCCGCGACAAAATTTTGAATGCGGTGTGGAACTATGACTATTTCGGCGATCTGCGGACGGTCGACACGCACATCAAGCAGCTGCGTTCGAAACTGGGAACCGCCGCGACCTACATTTCGACGGTCCGGAGCATCGGCTATCGCCTGGACATCGAAAATGAGAACGTCGATTAGAAGTCGTCTTTTCCTCATCATCTATGGCATCATTCTGGCGTTCATCGTCGGGCTGATTCTTTTAAACAACATTTTTTTGGAAGGCTTCTATACCAACCATCGCGAGCGTACGCTCGTATCCGCTTTTTCCGACATCGCGACGGTCGATCTCGATGATTCAGATCTGGAAACCATCGCTCTCGAAATCGAGAATTCCTATAACATCGACATTCAGATTCTCAAGCAAACCCAATCGGTGACGGAAATCCCCGAAGGTCAAAATTCGAGTTTTCCTCCGTTTGAAGTTCCCTATGAACGGATTTACGGTGACGAATTCGCCATCCGCGATGGCGTCATCGCCGCGGTCATGCGCAAATTCAGCGGGCTGTCGTCGGCAGGTACGGCTGACGGATTTGAAACCGTCGAGGTTTCTGATGATACGACCTTCGTCGCTTATCTCACCGAAATCGTCCGGGCATTCGGCGACGTGGCGCCCGAAGAACCGCGGATGTTGGCCCTGTGCGTCGGTCAGGAACAGTCCGATGGGTTCTACATCTATTACATCCTGACCGTTTCCATCCAGTCCATCCGTGACAGTATCGATATCTTCAATGCCTTTACGGTCATGATCGGCGCTCTGTTCATGATCCTGGCCGGCATCATCGTTTTCGTCTTCAGCAACCGGTTCACCCGACCGATCCTGCAGATGAATGAAGTAACCCAGGATCTGGCTTCGCAGAATTTTTCCAAACGCGTTGAAACAAGAACGCGCGACGAACTCGGCGATCTCGGGCACTCGATTAACCGGATGTCCGAACAGCTGGAGTCCTCGATCCGCGATCTCCAACGCGCCAACCAGAAACTGGGCGAAGACATCGAACTGAAAACCAAGATTGACACGATGCGCAAAGAATTCATCGCCAATGCTTCTCACGAACTGAAAACGCCGATCTCCCTCATCCTCGGGTATTCGGAAGCGCTCAAGCTGCCGGGACTCGCCCAGATGACTGTTGACGAGTATCTCAACATCATCATCGATGAGTCCAACAAGATGAACAAGCTGGTCATGGCGCTGCTTAAAATCAGCCAATTGGAAAGCGGCTTCCAGCAGATCAACATCGACCGCTTCCCGCTTCGGGACCTCATCGATGAAACGACGAAGTTGTTCTCCATCAAATTCATCGAAAAGAACGTCCACGTCGAGATTGACATCGATGACGTCGAAATCGAGACGGATTTCGACGCAATTCAGACAGTACTCACGAATTATCTTTCCAACGCTTTGAACCATGTCGACGCGGAAAATCTGATTCGCGTTTCTGCCAAGCCGATCGATGGTGGCAGGATCCGCATCGAAGTCTTCAATTCCGGCAAGCCGATCCCCGCTGAATCCATCGAGCGGATCTGGGAAAGCTTCTATAAGATCGACAAGGCCCGCACCCGCGCCTATGGCGGACAGGGACTGGGACTTTCGATCGTCCGGACGATACTGACGAATCTTGGCTGTCCTTTTGGCGTCGAGAACCGCACGGACGGGGTCGCTTTCCATTTCGATCTGACGATTGCCGGAAATTAACATAAACCATCCATGCCGCGCCCATCGGGACGCGGTTTTTCTTTGTGGCGAGGGATACGATTGCGTCGCGGTTTTTACGGTAAAGGCCAATGGATGCCTTGTATTTGTAGTTTTCATGTGTTAAAATCTATTGGTAACAAAAAGAAACGGAGGTGATTCTCGGTATGAAAAAAGGCAAATCGGCTCCCATCGGGGAATACATGCGTACCGTCAGAATCCTCCAGTTCATGTTCGCCGACGCCATTTGCATCGTCCTCACCTATGCCCTCGCGATTCTGGCGATGATCATTCCTCCGACCGAGGCCGGTCCGGAACAAATCCGGCTGGCGATGATCATTTTACCGATCATCGTCGTCTTCAAAATCATCGTCTACTATTTTGCTGATCTCTACCGGCTGGTCCTCGACAATGTCGGACTGGATGAAGTCCTCAGGATATTCATCGCCGTCATCATCACCGACCTCGCCGTTTTCCTCTTTTTCTTCGTCATCCAGAATTTCTATTTCATTCCCGATCTCCTCTTCGTCTTTACTGCGGTACTCGAGGCACTCTTGATATCCGGCACACGGATGCTGAAACGCATCATCCGTTATTTGTTCTATAAACAAAAGCCGCATGGCGGCTGCCGGACGCTGCTCGTCGGCGCCGGTGCCGGCGGCAAGCTCGTCTGCGATGAAATCCGCAACAACGACTCGCTCGCCAATTATCCCGTCGCTTTTGTCGACGACGATCCGATGAAAATCGATCGGATCATGTCGGGGCTCAAAATCTACGGACCGATTTCCCGCATTCCCGAACTGATCGATGAGTTGAAAATTGAAGAAGTCATCATTTCGATCGCCAACATCGACGGCGAACGTTTCCAGGAAATCATCAAGATCATCGCCGAACGTCCAGTCAAGATCAAACGGCTTCCCAAATTCAAGGACCTGAAGAAAGATTCCCCCAAGACCCTGCTCGAAGTCAACGTCGAGGATTTGCTGTCGCGCGACGTCGTCGATCTCGATACCCCCGGCATTGCCGATTTCATCCATGGAAAACGCGTGATGATCACGGGCGCCGGCGGGTCGATCGGATCCGAACTCGTCCGTCAGATTGTCGGGTTTGTTCCGGCCGAAGTCCTGATGGTCGACATTTATGAAAACGGCGTCTATGATCTGCAGATGGAACTCAACCGTCGATTTGCCGACGAGGGCGCGACTCCCGCTTCACGCAAAGTTCTCATCGCTTCCGTCTACAATTATGATCGGATGAAGCAGATATTCGAACGTTTCCACCCCGATCTCGTCTTCCATGCGGCCGCATATAAGCACGTGCCGCTGATGGAGGATTCCGCCGTCGAAGCGGTACGCACGAATGTCATCGGCACCTACAACATCGCCCGGCTGTGTTCGGAATTCAAAGTCAAGAAGATGGTTCTCGTCTCCTCGGATAAAGCCGTTCGGCCGACGAACGTCATGGGCGCTACGAAACGGTTCGCGGAAATGATCCTGCAACACTGGGGCGCGCGGTCCGAAACCAAATATTCCGCCGTCCGGTTCGGTAATGTTCTCGGTTCGAACGGATCCGTCGTTCCGCTGTTCAAGCGGCAGATCGAATCCGGCGGACCAGTCACCGTGACCGACCGCAACATCCTCCGTTATTTCATGACCATTCCCGAGGCCGTCGGTCTCATTCTCCAATCCGCCACCTTTGCGAACGGCGGGGAAATCTTCATCCTCGACATGGGAAAACCGGTGAAAATCATCGATCTCGCTGAAAAGATGATCATGCTTTCGGGTCGGCGTCCCTACATCGATATCGACATCAAGATCACGGGTCTCCGTCCCGGCGAGAAATTGTTCGAAGAACTGCTGGTCGACAAGGACAAGGACAATATCCTTACCGCCCACAGAAAGATCCTCATCGAACAGGCGCAGGATGCCAAAGACATTGATGAGGAAATCGCGTTCATCCGCTCCGCCTTCGAATCACTGGAAAACCTCGAGGTCAAGGAACTCGTTCGTAAATTCGTACCAACCTATACGATTAAGGACTAAACATGCCGTGCGCATGTTTTTTTTCTCGCTTTTTGGTATAATGAAGAGGGTGAAATTATGGAAAAAGCAAACATCCTGACCGTCGGAGAAAACATTACCGTCGACATCAAAAAACAGGGAATCAATGGTGAAGGAATCGGCTATCATCAGCAGATGGCCGTTTTTGTGCCGGGCGCGATCGCCCAGGAAAGCGTAACGTGCGAAATCACCGCGACCAAACCGGGGTTCGCCATCGGCAAGATCATTGAAATCCTCAAGAAGTCGGAAAAACGGGTGGAACCACCCTGTGAATACTATGAAAAGTGCGGCGGCTGCCAGATGCAGCACATCCAATACGCCGAGCAGCTGAAGAGCAAGCGGCACCTGCTCTTGCAGTCGCTCCGGCGATATACCGATCAAAATGCCGACAAACTGGACATCCGCAAGACGATCGGCATGAAGACGACGTTTGGCTATCGGAACAAATCGCAGATGCCCTTCGCCAACACCAATTACGGCTTGTCATTAGGTCTGTATGAAGTCAACTCCAACCATTTCGTGGCCGTCGATGAATGCATCGTCCAGGACGCCGTCGTCAATGAAGTCAACGCCAAGGTGCTGGCGATCCTGATTGAGCGGAATCTGGTCGCCAACGACCACGTGAACAAGGAAGGGGTTCTCCTCAATCTCGTCACCCGTTACATGAAATCCTCCGGATCAGCCCAGGTCACGCTCGTCGTGACGCGCAAACTGCCCGAACTGCCGGCGATCGCCGCGGACATCATGAACCGGATTCCGGCGGTTAAATCGGTGTTCTATTCAATCAATGCGCCGAAAAATCTGTCGATGTTTGGCAAAGCGATCGAACTGCTTCAGGGAGCGCCGCAGATCTCTGAGCGGATCGGCGACTTGGAGCTCAAATTGTCGCCGGATGCCTTCCACCAGCTGAATACCGATCAAATGCTCATCCTCTATCAGGAAATCGCCAAGGCAGCTGCATTGACAGGCGCGGAAACGGTGATCGACTGTTATTCCGGCGTCGGCATCATTTCGCTGATGCTCGCGAAAATGGCGGGCCAGGTCGTCGGTATCGACTATTCGGAGGCATCCATCCGCGACGCCAAGGCGAACGCCGTCCTGAATCGGATCAAGAACGTGTCCTTCATACAAGATCGCGTCGAGAAGGCGCTGCCGTTGATTTTGGCAAAAAGGGGCATTCCCGATGTCATCGTTTTCGACCCGCCGCGGACGGGGCTGGAAGATTCGACGATCGCCGAAGTCATCCAATCCAAAGCGAAGCGGATCGTGTATGTATCCTGCAATCCTTCGACGCTTGCGAAGAATCTGAATGATTTCGAACCTTTCTACGATATTGCCTATATCCAGCCGATCGACATGTTCCCGCATACCGCCGGTGTCGAAAGCGTCACGCTGCTGAAACGGAAGGTTCTATGAGCCGCCGATTCTTTGGACGTCAGTATCGGGGTGGTTGCTTGTGAAAGGAAAAATCGCCGTCGGCCTCGGCGCGGCCTTGATTCTGATGCCCTGCTTCGCGTTTTTTTATCCGCTGTTCTTCGGCTATGACACCGTCGCCGGACTCGAATTCGTCACGGCGTCCTATGCCGGCATCGCGGCCAATACATTCGAAGGTACCCGATATTGGATCGAGACCAACGGATCTGATACGCAATATATAATTGAGGCTACCGTCAGCCATTTGTTTGATTACGACACCTTCACTTCGGAAGTGAATCCGGGGACGACCCTCGAATTACTCGTGGACGGACCGAGCGTCATGGGCATCCGCGTCGATGGCGTGATCTATCTCGATGAAAACGACACCGTTCGAGCAGTCAATGCCAATGCTCGGGCCTTTGTCATCTTCGGAGTTGTATACATGTCTGCGTTGGCGACGATTGTCGCCTTCGCCATGCGAAAGAAAAAGCGTTCCATGCCACCGACAAGCAACGATACTCAGGGGGAAACCATATGAAAAACGATTTGGAAATCGCACAAAGCGCAATCCTGAAACCCATCACCGAGATTGCATCCCAAATCGGCCTGCGACCCGGAGATCTGGAATTATACGGTTCGTACAAAGCCAAAATCGCCATGAGCGCGGTTCAGAGCGACCGGTTCCGCCATCAGGGGAAAGTCATTCTGGTTACCGCCATCACGCCGACGCCGGCTGGCGAAGGCAAGACGACCACCACCGTCGGACTCGGCGACGCCATCACCCGGCTAGGGCGGAAGGCGATGATCTGTCTTCGTGAACCTTCGCTCGGCCCCGTCATGGGCGTGAAAGGGGGCGCGGCGGGGGGCGGATATGCCCAAGTAGTACCAATGGAGGACATCAATCTTCATTTCACCGGCGACATCCACGCCGTCGGCGCCGCCGACAATCTGATCGCCGCCGTCATCGATAATCATCTTTTCCAGGGCAACGCGCTCCGGATCAATCCGGAAACCGTGACCTGGAAACGGGCCATGGACATGAACGATCGGGCCTTACGGAAAATCCGGGTCGGATTGTCGAGCGCCAAGGAAACGCCGCGCGACGATGGCTTCGAAATCACCGTTGCTTCCGAAATCATGGCGGTTCTATGCCTCGCCACCGACCTTGCCGATTTTCGCCAGCGCGTCGCGAAAATCGTCGTTGCCGACAATCTGGACGGCGATCCCGTCACCGTTGGTGACTTGAAAGTTGCCGGCGCAGTGACGATGCTTATCAAGGATGCGATTCAACCCAACCTCGTGCAGACGCTGGAGGGCACACCCGCAATCATCCACGGTGGGCCGTTCGCCAACATCGCCCATGGCTGCAATTCCGTGATTGCGACCGGTTTTGCCCGCCGTGCGGCCGATTTCGTCGTGACCGAAGCCGGATTCGGCGCCGATCTCGGCATGGAAAAGTTCATGGACATCAAAACCCGGTCGCTGGGCGTCATGCCTTCCGCCGTGGTCATCGTCGCCAGCATCCGCGCCCTGAAACATCATGGCGGCGTCGGAAAAGACGATCTGAAAATTCCGAATCCGACGGCTTTGGCCGCCGGACTTCCGAATCTGGAAAAACATCTCGAATCGATCGCCGCATTCCATGTGCCATCCGTCATCGCCCTCAACCGCTTTGGCAGCGATTCGGACGAAGAAGTCGCCGTGATCGAGACCTGGGCAAAGCGCCGCGGTCAAGCGATCGCCGTGTCCGACGTGTTTGCCCGGGGATCAGCGGGCGGCGTCGATCTGGCGGAAAAAGTCATCGCGCTAACAGAGCGACCGAACGAATCGCTGGCGGGGCCCCTTTATTTGCTCACAGCGGGAATCAAGGAGAAAATCGCTACGATTGCCAAAGTCGTCTATGGCGCCGCCGGTGTCATCTATTCGGAGAAAGCCGAACGACAGATCGCTGCCTTCAATGCCCGCGGCTGGGATCGGCTGGCAATCTGCATGGCGAAAACGCAACTGTCGCTCTCCGATGATCCGAAACGCTTTGGACGGCCAACCGGGTTTATGATTACCGTGCGCGAATTCAAACCGTCGGTCGGTGCCGGGTTCCTCGTCGCCCTGACCGGCGAGGTCATGACGATGCCGGGATTGCCGAAAATCGGCGCGTATGAAAACATGGACGTCGTCGACGGGCGTATCGTCGGCCTGTTCTAAAGGAGGGTCACCATGAAGAAGGTCCTGATCCTCGGCGGGGCATCCTATGATGAAATCATCCGCCTCGACAAACTGCCGGAGCCCCGAAGCGCGACCGTTTTCGGTACCGGCTGGCATGCTGTCGGATCAACCGGTGCCGGCAAGGCGCTCAATCTCACGAAGCTGGGGGTGCCGAACACTCTCCATGCCACCATCGGCGACGATGAATATGGACGGGAGATCCAGCGATATCTCGCCGCGGAAGGCGTCGATGCGGTCTACGATTCCGTGCCGGCGACGGATCATCACGTCAACCTGATGGATGGCGAAGGAAACCGGATTTCCATCTTCACAGTGCCGGAGCGCGTAACGCCGGAAATCGATCTTGTCCGGATGGAACGGCTGATCGAACGGCACGACATCATCGTCCTCAATATCATCGGATATACCAAGCAGATCATTCCCCTGATCAAAAAACATCACAAGGAAATCTGGACTGATCTGCACGACTATACGGAAGGAAACGCCTACTATGACGATTTCATCGCGGCGGCGGACTGCCTGTTCCTGTCTTCAGATGGGACGGCCGATCATCTCCGGCTGATGGATGAATGGCTGAAGGCGGGCAAGAAACTCGTCGTCGTGACGCATGGCAAGAACGGCGCGGCTGCGAGAACGGCGACGGAGCCGATGCTGTACGAGCCGATCATCAACACGTATCAACTCGTCGACGCCAACGGCGCCGGCGATGCGTTCTTCGCCGGGTTCCTGTATGGTCACCTGACCGGCGAAACGACGGCCAAATGCCTTTGTTATGGCACGATCGCCGGCGGGGTCACCGTTAGTTCGAAACAACTCGTGGCGCCGGAACTGTCGCCGCGTTATCTTGCCGACATGTATCGGGAAAACTATTAATCCAAGGAGGAATCAAGATGGCGAACACGATCAAGGATTTGCCGCAAAAACTGCGTGAACTGGGGCTCAAAGTCGTCAAATCAATCGAAAAGGGCGTCGTGTCGACGCGCAAAGGAATCGAAAACACGTTTTTGACGGAAGAACTGCGTCGTCGCTTCAATCTCGAAAATCCGTATAAGTTCGAAATCCGCGATGCCAAGGCAAAGACCAATCTGTTTACCGGATTGGCGGCCAAAAACGCGAAACGCTACGAGGACGATGATCTGTTCGTCTTTTTTGGGCTGCCAGAAGACACCGGGTTCACAGTCGGAACAATCCTCAAGGATCTTTCGGACGGCGCTGAGTATGCCGTCGAAACCATCATCGCCGTCACGATGACGGTGACCCTCGAAGACAAAGGCCATGACGTGCCCGCCACGGCGGTCAAATGCCGGGCATTGTGAGGCGGCATGGATCGCAAGGCTGAGTTCATCCAATTGTTCAACCAGCACATCCGTCGCGAAGGTGCCGATAAACTGCTGGAATACCTGACCTCGCCGAACAGCGATTTTTTCACTGCGCCCGCATCGACGCGCTTTCATCTGTCGATCGAAGGTGGGCTTCTGGAACATTCGCTCAACGTTTACGCCGCCTTAAAGGATTATGCGACGCGGCCCCGCATCCGTACCGAATATGGTCTTTCCTTTTCCGAGGAGACGATTGCCATTGCCGGCCTGCTCCATGACTTATGCAAAATCAACGTGTATCAGAAATCAACGCGCAACGTCAAGGATAAAAACGGCGTCTGGACGGCCGTGCCGACCTATGAGTATAATGATACGCTGCCTTATGGACATGGGGAGAAATCCGTCTACATCATTTCCGGTTTCATGAAGTTGACGCGGGAAGAAGCCTTTGCGATCCGCTATCACATGGGATTTGCCAACGGGGAAGACAAGCAGAATATTTCGCAGGCGTTCGAGCAATTTCCACTGGCGCTCGCCCTGTCGATCGCCGATCTGGAATCCACCTACTTTCTCGAAAGCCGCAAATGATGTCTTTGGTAAGACACATGATGAAGAAACCCATTAGGGTTTCTTTTTTTTCAATAGAAGCTTCTATGGATTGCGTTTTGACATTCCGTTCCGATTGTCGGCATGATATAATAGTGTCAATGGCGGGTGATTCGCATGGCGAAAATGGTGGACTTGACAAAGGGATCAATATTGAAGAAAGTACTGCTCGTGGCTTTTCCCGTGCTGCTTTCTTCGATCGCCCAGATGGCCTACAATCTGACCGACTTGTTCTGGATCGGCCGTGTCGACGAAATCGGCCTGAACGAGAGCGCCGCCATTTCCGGCATCGGGACAGCCGGATATGTCACCTGGTTCGCCTTCGGACTGATTTTAATCGCCAAAATCGGTACCAGTGTGAAGGTCGCTCACGCCGCGGGGGCAAAAAAGCAGGAGAGCGTCGATCGCTATGCTTCCAATGGCCTCGCAGTCGCCGTTGTCCTCGGCATCGCCTTTTCAGTACTCGTCTTCCTGCTGCGCCAGCCGATCATTGCCATTTTTGAGATCAGCGATCCGACCGTCGTCGCCAACGCGATCAGCTATCTTTCGATCGTCGGCGGGCTGCTCGTCTTCCAGTTTTCTTCATCGGGGTTCGCCGCGATCAACGAAGGCCTCGGGAAAACGATCACCAACTTCTTCGTCATGGGCGTCGGTCTTGCTCTCAATATGATCCTTGATCCACTGTTCATCCTGACGTTCCGCATGGGTATCGCCGGTGCCGCGTGGGCAACGATCATCGCCCAGGCTTCGACTTTTCTCGTCTTTTTATTGATGTATCGTTTCAACCAAAAGAAAGGATATCGGTTGGAACTAGGATTGCTCGACCGCAAGACGGTTGGAGAAGTCGTTCGGATCGGCGTGCCGGCCGGACTTCAGAGCATGTTTTTCACTTCGATCTCCATCATGATCGCCCGGCTGATCTTTGCCTGGTTCGGGAAAGACGTGATGGCCGCCCAGCGGCTGGGATCGCAGATTGAACAGTTTACCTGGATGATCGGTGGTGGCTTCCAGACGGCACTCACGGTGTTCGTCGGGCAGAACTTCGGGGCCGGAGAGTTCGGCCGGATCCGGCGCGGCACGATCGGCATCGCGGCCATTCTTTTGCCCTATTCGGCAATCATTACGTTGCTGTTTGCGTTCCGAGCCGGATTTTTCATCCGTCTGTTCATCGACGACCCCGTAACCGTCGCTTTT
>Ga0268280_1001668_pt1 | contig 14347 bp, 13 predicted proteins | sample saktaG_9_FD_190139 | JGI IMG/M metagenome (GOLD analysis project Ga0268280, IMG submission 190139) | Saline water microbial communities from Sakinaw Lake, British Columbia, Canada - sak_2011_5_24_40m | ecosystem: Environmental > Aquatic > Non-marine Saline and Alkaline > Saline ... | reverse complement strand
CCGATTATTTAAAGAGGCTTTTTTCAGCGTGATATAATCAAAGGTTAAGTATCCCAGCGAAATCACGCAGACCACAAGAAAGAAAAATCCATAACGGACAATACTGCCGGAAGCAGTTATCTGTTTTATAGGGGAGCCGGTATTGCTTAATATGAAAAAAGAGACCTTCTTTTTTTTCATGCCAAACACACCATTATTTGAAAGGTTTTGCCGGACGTCAAATTAATAAAAACCTCGAAAAAAATCGATTAAAAAACTATAGAAAGCTTGACATTCCGAAAGGTTACACAAACATGAGAAACAACTACTTTTCAACCAAATACCATGACATAAAAACCCTGTCAAGTTTTTATGTCATGGTATAGAAATTAAATTTTATTTATTAATTTACGTGATTTGCCTGCTTTATAAATGAATGATCCTTATATCAGGCTATTCCCAGCTTGAATTTCAAAGACTTCAAGGTGTTTTTCATAAGCATCGTAATCGTCATAGGCCCGACACCTCCGGGAACCGGCGTAATGGAACCGGCAATCTCCTTTGCCGCTTCGAAATCCACATCCCCTTTTAATATCGCAATCTTCTTGCCCGTTTTTTCACTTATCTTCTCACCGACTCTGTTGACGCCGACATCGATGACACAGGCGCCGGGTTTAATCCATTCAGGTTTGACGAGATCGGGAACACCGGCCGCGACAATAAGAATATCGGCTCTTTTGCAATGTGATGCCATATCCTTTGTTCCTGTATGGACGATCGTCACCGTCGAATTTGCCCCGGGACCTTTCTGAAGCATCATGTTTGCTATTGGTTTTCCGACAATATTGGACCGCCCGACAACAACAACTTCGGCCCCCTTTGTCTCAGTGCCCGAACGGACAATCAGCTCCTGGATTCCCGCGGGAGTGCATGGGGGAAATCTTACCTCTGAGCCTCCTATCATCAATCGGCCGACATTTACTGGGTGAAAACCGTCAACATCCTTATCCGGATCAATTGCATTCAATACCTTTTTTTCATTTATATGCTTTGGGAGAGGTAACTGCACAAGGATGCCGTTGATCGAATCATCCTTGTTATATTTATCTATAAGAGCAAGCAGATCTTTTTCTGAAATATCAATTGGCTGGCTGTCCTGAACTTCCTTGAAGCCGACACGGTGTGCGGTCTGGATTTTTAAAGTTACATAGGAAATGGAAGCGGGATTTTCACCAATTAAAATGGTAACAAGACCGGGGATGACCCCATGTTTTGCTTTGATTTCAGCAACCTCCTTTGTAATCTCATCGAGTATTTTTTCACGGATTTCAGTTCCCAGAATTAATTTTGCCGGCATCTTTAATCTCCTTTCAAAAAATATATTTAAAATCGGTTCAAATTCTTCCCAACTACCCTTGATGTATTTCACGATTGTTTAGACTATTCATATATTCTTGTCAAGAAAACAAGGTTTCATGAACAGTTTGAAGCTCCCCGCCGCAAATAGCTGGAAATCATAGACCGTAGGGAATGATCTCCGTTTTTAATTCGCTCGCTAACCCGGTCAAAAGCAGCAGGGAATACGCTTGCTGTTTCGGTTTAATGATCTCTTTCAGGAGCCGTTACGACGGTTTACAGCGGATACGGAACCTGCGCAAGGCCGGCTGTTTCATCGAATCCCATCATTATATTCATGTTCTGAACCGCCTGCCCGGAAGCCCCCTTTACAAGATTATCAATTGCTGAGATCAATATGAGGCGCTTTGTCCGCTTATCCATCCTGAAGCCGATATCGCAATAATTCGTTCCCTTTACATGCATTGTATCGGGAAGACTGTTTCCGTCACATATTCTCACAAACGGACGCCCCGAATAAAAAGACGACAGGCATCCGCCTATATCTCCGGGAGTTACTTTCTTTTCAGGAGACGCATAAATCGTTGTAAGCATCCCTCTTGTCATCGGAACAAGATGAGGAACAAAAGTTATTTTAATCTTTTTTCCCGTTTCATATGAGAGAATCTCCTCTATTTCCGGATTATGCCTGTGAGAAGCGACTTTATAGGCCTTGAAGGATTCATTGACCTCGCAAAAATGGGACGAAAGGGAAAGTGACCGACCGGCACCGCTAACACCTGATTTTGAATCGACGATAATGTTATGTCTGTCGATAAGCCCTGCTTTTAACAACGGCATGAGGGGAAGCAGCGCGCTTGTCGGATAACATCCGGGGTTGCCCACTAAATCGGCTTTTTTAATGCTTTCATGATATACCTCACAAAGCCCGTAAACCGCCTTTTCAAGCAGATCCTTTGCCGTATGCTTCTGATAGTGGGTTTCGTAGGCCGCGGGATCCCTGAACCTGAAATCCGCCGAAAGATCTATTACTTTCTTTCCTTTATCTATAAGAACAGGCGCAATTTCCATGGGTATTTTATGCGGAAGAGAAAGGAAAAAGATATCCGCTCTTTTAAACATGTGCTCAGTCGCAAGTTCTTCGCATGTAAGATCAATAAGGCCTCTCATTGACGGATAAATCTTGTCGAATCGCATGCCGGCATACTGTCTAGAAGTTATGAGAGTAATCTTAACCTTCGGATGCCCTGAAAGAATACGAACAAGTTCAGCACCCGCATATCCTGTAGCACCAATAACGCCTACTCTTACCATTTAACCTCCTTATCCCGATAAAAGGGACTTTTTTCAGTACCCCCTTGAGGGGTGCTCTTTTCAGTACCCCCTTGAGGGGTGCTCTTTTCAGTACCCCCTTGAGGGGTAGAAAGACGCAGAAAATTATTTCTAAGGCACTAAAAATCTTTTGTTTCCGGTCTCTTTTCATTTATCCTTAACCCTTGTCCCACTGCATTTTATTCCCTATCCCAGATACGCCTTCCGTATATCCTCATTGTGCGCAAGCTCTACCGCGCTTCCTTCCATTACTATGTTTCCCGTCTCCATGACATATGCCCTGCCTGCATATTTTAATGCAATATGAGCATTCTGCTCAACAACAAAGATAGTGGTTCCAGTTTCATTGAGCGCTTTTAAAACTTTAAAAAGCTCCTGCATCAGAAGAGGCGCAAGGCCCATTGACGGCTCGTCAAGAAGAATGAATTTTGCACCGCACATGAAAGCCCGCCCCATTGCAAGCATCTGCTGTTCCCCTCCGCTCAATGTGTCACCTCTCTGGTTCTTCCGGTCGGCAAGCCGTGGAAAAAGAGAAAAAACCTTTTCATAATCATTCGAAATCCGGTTGAAATCCTTCCTGGCATAGGTTGCGATTTTGAGGTTTTCATAAACAGTCAGGTTCCCGAAAATTCTTCTGCCCTCTGGAACAAGACCTATTCCGTGCTTTGCAACCACAAGATGCGGCTGAACAGGAATAAGATCATTGCCTTTATAAGTTATCGTTCCGCTTTTTACGATTGGAGCTTCGGGAGGAAAAAGTCTCATTATGCTCATTAAGGTCGTGGATTTGCCTGCTCCGTTCGCTCCGAGGAGAGCTACAAATTCCCCTTCATCGACATAAAGCGAAATCCCGTGTAAAGCCTCGATATTTCCATAGCGGACGTGAAGATTCTCTATCTTAAGCATTAACCGTCACCTCCTCGCCAAGATAGGCCTTTATTACACGTGGATTTTTTCTTATTTCGGACGGAATCCCTTCCGCTATAATTTCCCCGAAATCAAGAACGCATATTTTCTCACACAGCCCCATGACCACCTTCATCTGGTGCTCTATAAGCAATATTGTCAGTTTGAACTTTTCCCTTATCCACTTTACAAGCTTTATCAGTTGCTCAATATCTCCGGCTGTCATTCCGGCCGCCGGCTCATCAAGCAGAAGAAGCCTGGGCCGTATTGTAAGAGCCCGTCCTATTTCAAGGCGTCTCTGGAGTCCGTAAGAAAGATTTTTCGGATATTCATTTTCACATTCCTTCAGATCCAGTATCTCAAGAAACTCTCTGGCGGACTTAATGACCTCTTTTTCCTTATCTGCATACCGCCTGGTCTGAAGAACCGAATCGACAAATCCGTATCCAAGCCTGTAATGCTGTGAAATACATAAGTTTTCCAGAACAGTCATGCTGTTCCACAGACGGATGTTCTGAAATGTCCGGGCTATCCCGAGTCCTGTAACTTCATGGGGTTTAAGGCCTGAAATCGATTTTCCGCAAAATCCGATTTCTCCTTCGGTCGGTTTATAAAACCCGCTTACAAGATTGAATATGGTTGTTTTACCTGCCCCGTTCGGCCCTATAAGCCCGATCAGCTCCCCCTCTTCAACCTTCAGGCTGAAATCGGATACTGCATGCAATCCGCCGAAATAATGATTGATGTTTTTAAGTTCCAGAATCGCCATCTTTGATTAAAGCTCCTTTGAAGGGAAAAACCTGCGCAGCTTCGGAAAAACATCCGTAAGTTCTCTGTTTCCCATAATCCCTTCGGGACGGAAAAGCATGAGTATAATAAGAAGAAGCGGAATTAAAACCCACTTATATACCTGCAGAGGGCGAAGAACTTCCATAAGCAGGGTAAAGCTTACTGCGCTTAAGACAGACCCGCTTAATGAACCCATCCCCCCGAGATATACCATGACCATTATCTCGGTTGATTTCATTATGGTGAAAGACCCTGGATTGATATAGCCCAGTACATGGGCGAAAAGACCTCCCGCAACCCCCGCCATGCCTGAAGAGAGCGTAAAAGCGACTATCTTCATGCGGTTCGTGTCAACGCTCATTATCTCAGCTGCGATTTCATCATCTCTAACCGCGATTATCCCCTTCCCGTAAGTTGAATTGACAAAGTGATTGAGAACCCATATGCAAAAAGCGGTAAAAGCAAAAATCCAGATCATGACCCAGGGCAGGTTCAAGACACCGGTCATGGAATCAACAACTTTGCCCATACCCATAAAGCCTCTTGCTCCTCCTATCACCTGAATATTCTCTATAGAGCTTTTGACGATATAGTTGACTGCAAGCGTAATTATGGCAAGATAATCACCTCTTGTCCTGACTGAAGGAATTGCAACCAGCAGCCCTGCAAGGGCAGCCGCTATCCCTCCGACAATCAGAGTTACCGGAAAGAGAAATACTGCCGCAACAGGTGAAAGAACAGGCTCGCCGAAAATCTGGCTGGATGTAAAAAGCCAGACATTTAAAATGGACGTGACGTACGCCCCTACAGCCATGAATCCGGCATGCCCGCAGGAGAATTCACCCATGTATCCGTTTATCAGGTTAAGTGAGCTGCAAAGAATTATATTGATGCCTATGAACATGATGATAACCTGCTGATAGGTATCTATCAAGCCACTGCGGGCACCGGCTATGACAACAAAACAGAGTATGCCGTATAAAATAAATGATAAATAACGCTTCATATAAAACCGATCTTTTATCAATAAGATTCTTCTCCCTATAAGACGGGAGAAAGGGGTCCAGGATCACCAGCTGATTAGGATATGATCCATTAACAACGATACAGATAAAACATCCGCCGATTACTAATCAGATCTTTTGCGCCCTGGCTATCCCGAAGATCCCCGTCGGCTTCAGGCTAAGCAGCAAAAGAAGTATGGCAAAGGCTATAAGATCCCGCAATGTTGAGGGAAATACAGCCGCAACATAAATCTCAATAAAACCCAGAATAAAACCGCCAACAAACGCCCCGCGTATTTCGCCTATACCTCCGACTACAGCGGCAATAAAAGCTTTCCATCCGACCATGGCTCCCATGTAGGGTTCAAGAACAGGATATGCGGTAACAAAAAGAATACCGGCAAGGGCTGCCAGAGAAGAGCCCAGAATAAATGTAAAGACTATTACAATATCAAGCGGAATTCCCATCAGCAGAACAGCTACGCGGTCATAAGAGATTGCGCGCATCGCCATTCCGATTTTCGTTTTACGAACAATAGCCTCGAGAAACAGAAAAACCAGTATTGTCGTAACTATCACGAGTATCTTGATGTTTGTAAATGTAACACCGCCGATTGTATAAATGCTTTTTTCTATCAAATCCGGAAAACTTTTTCTGCTTGCCCCCAGAAGGGCCAGATTCCCGTTCTCAAGAACAAGCCCGCACATAAGAGCGGTGATAACAACATAAAGGCGCCCCGCCCCTTTTTTTCTCAAAGGTCTGTATGCCACCCTCTCGATGGTAACCCCGACACCGGCTGTAAGCACCATTGTAATGATTACGGTAAACACAAAGATGACGTTGCCGGATAAAGCAAAGGGAAGATGAAATGCGTATGAACCAAGGAAAAAAGAAGCAATAAAAAAGCCGATATAAGCTCCGACCATGAATATATCTCCATGGGCAAAATTTATTAAGAGAAGTACACCATAAACAAGGGTATACCCAAGGGCTATCAAAGCATAAAAGCTTCCCCACTGAAGCGCATTTAAAAAATTCTGGAAAAACATTTCGAGTGTCAATTTATATGCCCCCGAAGTAAATAAGCCGTCGTTTAAAAATAACTTATGATAGTCAAATGCCGTGCCCGGCATATGAAGCCATATCGAAAGGATCAGAAATATAACGGTTATTTCGTAACGGCTCCTAATTAAAAAGGCGGGTTTTACAAGCCCGCCTTTTTAAAACAAACCGGTTTAAATTATCATTTTTGGAATCATATGGATACAATCCAGATAGCCTGGTAAAAGGTTTCCGGTTCTTTTTAATTTTTCAACCTGTTCTTTAATTATAAACCGGAAACCCTAAACCTCAAAATATATCACGGACATACCGATTTATAAAACTCGAATTCTCCCGCATTGCTGATCTTAACAACAACTGCGCACTTGCTCGGATCGCCTTCGGGATTAAATGTCATCTTCCCTGTTATTCCGTCAAAATCCTTAATCTTGGCAAGCTGATCTTTAATCGCATTACGGTTTTTCTTCATATCACCCGTGAGAGCTCCGGCGTTTTGCACTGCCTGGATCATGAGACGGGTGGCATCCCATGTAAGGGCTCCGACATCATCAGGCACATATCCGTATTTTTCCTTGTATTTGTCGATAAATTCTTTTGTGGCTCCCTGTGCTCCGGCAGCAGCGTAATGGGTGCTGAAAAAGAGCCCCTTGCAGTCATTGCCGCAAAGATTCATGAGTTCTGCCGAACCCCAGCTGTCGCTTCCCATAATGGGTTTTTTCCAGCCGAGTTCATGTGCTTGTTTTACAATCAGGGGAACTTCATCATAATATTGCGGAACAAAAAGAACATCCGCGCCTGATTTGACTATTGTTGTAAGCTGGGCTGAAAAGTCGCGGTCTTTTGTGGTGAATGTTTCGAAAGCCACAACCGAACCCGGCCCGTGAACTTTTTCAAAAGCTTCTTTGAAGAATTCGGCAAGACCCTTCGGATAATCGCTTGCTATATCATAAAGAACCGCGGCTTTTGTTGCCTTGAATTCTTCGGTCGCAAAGTTGGCGGCAACGGGGCCCTGGAAAGGATCAAGAAAACAGGATCTGAAAACATAAGGACGGTCTTTAGTTGTCTTGGGGTTTGTTGACCATGGAGAAATCATTGGCGTTCCGTTATTATTACAGATTTCACCTGCAGGAATAGCCTGTTTGCTCGACTGCGGCCCGATAATTCCCAAAACCTTGTCCTGGTTTATAAGCTTTAAGGCTACTGCTGTAGCTGATTCGGCCTTGGCTTCATTATCCACATATACAAATTCGAGAGGATAAGATTTTTCGCCGATCTTAACACCGCCCGCCGCATTAATCTGTTCTTTTAACATTTCAGCAGAAAATTTGGAACCCTCACCGACCTTTGGAATATCGCCCGTCATCGGAATATTAAACCCGATCTTGATTGTCTTTGGCGGCTCTGACCCGCATGATACCAGAAAAAGACCAGCCACCAGGCAACACAAAACCAACAAAATTCCTTTTCGCATTGTGACCTCCTTTGCTTTTACCCCTTTAACATATTGATTTAAAATTAAATACCTACTCCGTATCAGACGCTAAATTCAAGTTGCTCGTTAACACAGGATATAAAGATTATCAACTAATATTATTGGCTCTTCTCCCAATTAGTCGGGAGAAATGGGTCCAGGATTCCAGGATTCAATAGACAGGGCCGCTCTTCTAATTTGGGAGGTTAAGCCAAAACCCTCATTTTTGGGAAATATTTCCGTTGCTTTATAAATCGCCAAACATAGCTGATAGGACTTTTGTCAAACCTTTAACTCTTTATAAATTTTAAGCCTTTCGCTCGAATCCTTGAACCCTTGAACCCTCGAATCCCATAGGATCACCAACTAATTTAGAAATGATCCATATATCTTTTTCTCCCACATCACTCGTACCAGGTAACTATTTCATTTATATCCACCCTTCGGGTACGAAAAGCGTTTGCCGGGGAATCCTCATCAGCATATCCGAGGGAAATGCCAAGAAGGATTTCCTTATCATCGGAAATATTGAGCATCTGGGAAATATCATCATTGTAGGCAGCTATCAGCCCGATCGGGCATGTTGCCAGACCTTTTGCTTGCGCCGCCAGCAGCAAATATGAGACTGCCAGCCCAACATCCAGATAGCGAATCGCCGGGAAAATTTTGTCAATAACAACTATAATGGCCACAGGCGCACCATAAAATGAACAGCTGCCTTCCTCAATAAACCGGTTGAACGTAAGCCCGGTTGCTGATATATGAGGTTCCATAATAGCCATTGCCTCTGTCGCGCGCAGGCTGATTCTTTCAGGCAGAGGCCTGTCGGTACCGGGCCCGCATTTGACCTGCCGTTCCAACCGGGCCTTGAGCAGCCTTCTCACCAGCCTGTCCTTTTCGTCGCCATAGGTAACAATAAATTCCCAGGGCTGGAGATTGATCGCCGAAGGCGCGAGTGAGGCACAGGACAGGATCTCTTCGATGTCACGCCGGGAAACCTCTTTGGCAAGATAAGCCCGAATGCTTTTTCTCTGTTGCATGGCACTTATAATATCCATATATTAACCTTTCTTTTTGTTTCCATCCGGAAATGGCCCTTTTGAGCGATCTCAGAGTCAATCTGCGGGATTCCTTGTGCGACATACTATGCGTATATGTCTCCGCGCAATCCCTTGATTTTCTTGAGCTTGCGCAAAATTGCCGATTTCCGAATTGGAAACATGTATGTGTTCGAATAAAGTTTTCGGATGTGAATAACTTAACATTTTGGAGATATTATGGAAAGAGCTTTTTTATGGTTCAAGTGCGCCGCCATGCACGATCCCGTTCGGCCTGTTTTGAAAAGGTCCTCTGTTATCGGATGGGAAGCGAAGTTCCGCAGGATCGATCTGGTCATAGAACGTCCTTTGAGAGGAGAAGAACTGCTATCCCGCATGAAGGGATGGTTCACCGTGGATGTCAGGCAGGTAATAGAAATCATCAAGCAGCACGGGAAGCTTAAATTGCTCGATGATTACCATCTGGTGGTGGAAACTGAGGGCGAACAGGAGATGACCTCTCTTGCCGAAAAACTGGCTGAAACCTTCGAAGAGGAAATGAGCCTGGAACGTTTCGTCAAAAAAAAGCTGGATTGACGGAAGATTCTCATCAACAACTGTAATACGAAACCTTTGCATGACATCCGATCGAGATCCATGTCTGTGCATGTGACAAAACTCCCGATATATGACGGTTCTATTGTCTTGACACCCAAAGACCGTTTTCATATAGTCGCGCCGCTAAAAATTAGAGCATCTTCCGGATAAGGAGCATAAATCGTTGCGTATGATCAGTTATAATTCGAGATCCGTGGATATGAATATCAAATGATTATCGACTGCCATGCCCACATATTTTCCCCCAGGATTATCAATGGTGTTTCCGCTAAATACGCGATGGTGGAAAAACTTAACCTGCATACCTCATTTGCCACGGGACGAACAAATATTTCGGCACTAAATGATGACTGCCGCTTATCAGACATAGACGCCTGCCTCATCCTTCCTACGGCTGACGCGGCAAATGTAAGTAAAATCAATACGGCATTTATTGAACTTGCTGCCGGCTCTGACTTTCTTTTTACTGCGGGTACCCTGCATCCTTTTTATGGGAACAACAAAAAAGAGCTGTTAAGGTTGCAGGAGCATGGGGTCCGGGCGATAAAACTCTGTTCCTTTTCTCAGGGTTTTTCTCTGTCAGCTCCGGAAACATTCAATCTCTTCAATATCATCGAATCAGCAAATATTTTGAAAAAGGGCAAAACCTTTATCGTACTCGACACCTTTTATTTCGCCCACGAATATTTCGGAACGCCGATCCAACATACCACTACCCCTTTATTGTTGGGTGATATCGTCAGGAAATACCCCGGCATTGATTTCGTGGCTGCCCATATGGGAGGGCTCGCCGCCCCACCGGAAGAGATATTTACACACCTCATACCGTCAAAGAACCTCTATCTCGACACATCCAATGCCGCGCATACATTATCCGAAAAGGATTTTCTCCATCTTCTCAAAACCCACGGCCCGGAACATATTATCTTCGGCACAGACTGGCCCTGGTTCGACCATAAAGAAGAACTGGATATTATCGGCAGGCTGCTTGATCTGGCAGGATACGACAGGGGGGAAAAGGAACTGGTGTTTTACCGAAACATTGCCGGTCTTCTTGGTATTGTTTAATCGTGACCTTTGCATAACATCTGATTAAGGGGCTGACATAGGTAATCGGTTTTGTCGTTCAGCAGGATCGGATTCTGACTCCGTCAATCCGCCTGAGACGGACTCCTATTAGACCTGGACAGCCCCAATTTTCCCCGACGTTCGTACTTCGAAGTTCGATGTTCGATATTCGGCTGTTTATAATCAGATATACTGCCCCCCATCAACTTTTATAACTTCTCCGGTAATATGTCTCGCTTTTTCCGATGCCAGAAATACGACGACATTCGCCAAATCTTCCGGCTGGCCAACGCGTTTTAAAACGATTTCATTTAAAGCCATATTGACAATCTTGTCGCGCGAGTCGGAGTCCCTCAGCATGGCGGTTTCTATCAAACCGGGAGCTACTGCATTCACGTTGACGTTAAAAGTGCCCAGCTCCTTTGCCAGAGCTTTGGTGAATCCGATAATGCCTGCCTTGGAAGCAGAATAATTGGTCTGGCCGAACTTGCCGCGAAGCCCGTTGATGGATGTAATATTGATTATTTTGCCGGACTTTTGTTCCTTAAGGAGGGGCGCCACATGACGCGTAAAATTAAAGTATCCTTTCAGATTGACCTCAATTACCCGGTCCCATTGCTCCTCGGTCATCTTCCACGACACACCGTCCCAGTTCATGCCGGCATTGTTTACCAATATGTCGATTTTTCCGAATTCATCAAGGGCTGTTTTTACTACCCTTTCGGCATCGGCAAAAGACGACGTATCGCACTGGACGGCTATGGCTTTACGACCCATTTTTAAGATAACATCAGCTACTTCAAGGGCTTCGGCTTCATGTTTACGGTAAGTTATACAGACATTTGCACCTTCACGGGCAAGTTCTATAGATGCAGCAGTCCCAATTCCCTGTGATCCGCCGGTTACGATTGCATTTTTCCCTTCCAGAAGCATTTTATCCTCCAATTATATAAAAAATTAGGTGTCCGATTCAGAAGTTGTGCATCGGGGCTTTTTACATAACATCCGATCTAAAGACATGGTTTGCATAAACCCCCTTTTGCTCGATAATCGATTAAGTTCCGGTGGAATATATTCGTTAAATTTTATGATAGTCAAGAATAAAATTGTTCCGCCCAGCGACTCTTGCTGTTTTGGAGCGAGAAGAAAAGTCACATATTAATAGACAAAATATTATTGACAAGCATCATTAAATATAGTTACATTGTGGCTAAATTGTAATTTAATTGCGTGAAATATAAAGCTGACTATTTCGTAATAAACTCATTATGTGAACATTTTTGGACTTTATACGAAACCGTCAAAATTGTCTTTTTCGTATAAACAGGCTCTAAAAACCTTTTCATCAGAAGGAGGAATAACATGGCAGCAATACCCGATAAAATTATGACCTGGCAGATGGTCCAACCAGCCTCGCGAAACAAGGAAACCGGAGAGACCTTACCGGGAAAGATTGAAAAAGCGGAAATTCCGGTACCGGAATTAAAGCCGGGAGAGGTATTGGTAGAAATCGCGGGGTGTGGGGTGTGCCATACAGACCTCGGGTATTTTTATGATGGCGTACCGACTGTTTCAAAACCGCCGCTTACGTTAGGTCACGAAATCTCAGGCACCGTTGTGGCAGGCGATAAAAACTGGATGGGTAAAGAGGTTATTATTCCCGCAGTCATGCCATGCCGGCAATGCCTCTTGTGCAAAACGGGCAGAGGCAACAGGTGCCTTGCCCAGAAAATGCCGGGCAACAGTCTCGGGTTATATGGTGGTTTTTCCAGCCACATACCCGTACCAAGCGTTGATCTTTGTGAAGTAAAGAACCGGGGTAACGTTCCTCTTTCTAACCTGGCAGTAGTAGCCGATGCCGCAACCACACCATATCAGGCGGCAAAGCGTGCGGACCTGCAGCCCGGTGACAACGTTATCATTATCGGAATAACCGGTGGAGTGGGTCAGTACATGGGCCAGGTTGCAAAAGCCCTTGGATCAAGAACCGTAATTGGTATTGCCCGCAATAAAGAAAAACTGGAAAGATCTCTTAAGTTTGGTGCCGATTTCGTCATCAATTCTACAGACAAGGATGCCGGCGCCGTTTCCAAAGAGTTCAGGGAACTTTGCAAAAGCAAGGCGCTTCCGAACTTCGGTTGGAAGATATTTGAAATAACCGGCGTGAAGGGCGGACAGGAGATTGCCCTTTCCCTGCTCGGGTTCACGGGCAAGCTGGTTGTGGTAGGTTTCGGTCTTGCCAAGACGGAATACGCAATCGGCAGGTTGATGGCCTTTGACGCCGATATTCTTGGAAGCTGGGGATGTCTGCCCGAATATTACCCCATAGTTTTAGACATGGTCCTGTCTAAGAAAATCGATATGGCACCCTTCGTGGAAACAAGGCCCATGAGTACAATTGTAAAAACATTTGAAGAAGTCCACAAGGCAGGATCACCTGCAAAAAGGATTGTACTTACGCCCGATTTTTAATGATTTGATTTTTAATAAATTTATAACGTAAAGGAGATGAGATTATGGCTTTAGAATGGATGCCGAGAGAAAATCAACCGAAAGACCATTCCCTTCATACCAATGGTCACTGGGGCACGGAAGCTCCGTGTGTCGTTTATGAAAAACGTCCCCTGACAGGACCGGATGGAAAAGTAATTGATAAACTGTTCGTGTCATGGATTCGCCTGAACAATCCCAACCAGTACAATTCCTACACAACAGAAATGGTCAAAGGGGTCATTGCAGGGTTTGAAAATGCCTCGCTGGACAGAAGCGTTGTAGCCGTCGTGTTCACCGGAACAGGACCGTTCGCATTCTGCACCGGCGGCAATACAAAGGAATACAGCGAGTTTTACAGCTTAAGATGCGATGAGTACGGCCAGTACATGGAGCTCTTTAACCATATGGTGGATGCTATCCTGGCCTGTAAAAAACCGGTTATCTGCCGGGTCAACGGCATGCGCGTGGCAGGCGGCCAGGAAATCGGCATGGCCTGCGATCTGGCCATCTCCTCGGATCTGGCAATCTACGGACAGGCCGGTCCAAAGCACGGCTCTGCCCCAGTAGGCGGTGCCTCTGACTTTCTGCCATGGTATCTTTCCATTGAAGATGCAATGTGGAACTGCATCTCCTGTGAAATGTGGTCGGCCTACAAGATGAAGGCAAAGAACCTGATCAGCAAGGTAGTGCCCGTGCTCAAGGTTGACGGCAAATGGGTTCGCAATCCCATGATTATCACAGACAAATACGTTGAAGACGGCGAGATAGTCTATGGCGAATACAAGAAAGGGGATGCTTTAAAAGAGGCACGGGAATTAGTCAAAATACATCAGCCCAATGCCGATTTTGAGCTTCTTGACAAGGAAGTAAATAAAATAGCCTGGACATTTGCCAACCTTTTCCCCGGATGCCTGATCGAGTCCATCGACAGTATCCGCCAGAAGAAAAAGTTTTTCTGGGACACGATGAAGAACTCCCACAGACATTGGCTTGCTGCCAATATGGGCGGCGAGGCATTCCTTGGATTCGGCGCTTTCAACACGAAAAAGATCACCGGCCAGGACACCGTCGACTTTATCAAATTCCGTCAGAATATCGCGGACATGAAGACCTGGGATATGGATATGTTTGCGGAAGTTATGGGAAAACCAAAGAAATAATCCACACTCTATCTGTCACCATAAACGAAACGGCCGGGGCGTTTTATAAAAACCCCTGGCCGTTTTATTTT
>Ga0268280_1001667_pt1 | contig 14348 bp, 17 predicted proteins | sample saktaG_9_FD_190139 | JGI IMG/M metagenome (GOLD analysis project Ga0268280, IMG submission 190139) | Saline water microbial communities from Sakinaw Lake, British Columbia, Canada - sak_2011_5_24_40m | ecosystem: Environmental > Aquatic > Non-marine Saline and Alkaline > Saline ... | reverse complement strand
AGGCGCAAATACTACAGCAATGCTATTATCAATTATTCAAACATTAAGACTGAAGAAGGAAAACGTCCTTCAAGGATTGCAAGCAATCCTGAATAGCCCTTCAGAAAGCTAACCTATTACTGTTGTAACTACTTAGAAATAGTCTTTTTTCTTTTCATCACGGCCATATCGGCGCGTTTGTTACTGTTACGTTGACCGGGCTGTAATCAGAGCACGCATCTGATTTGCCGCCAGAATATTTGCACGCGCCGCAGCCCTTGTATTTCTCATCCTTCGGCTGTCTTTTGAGGTAGCTATTGAATTTATGGAGACAGATTTGCTTGTTGCAGCCCAATTCCTTGACTACAGCTTCCAGATTGGGCTCATAGACAATGACAACCACAGATTACCTCTGTTTTCGCCCTTTAAATTGTTATCCATTTTTCATTTTTGAAAAACTATTTAAAACAGGTTCTTTTCTCTTTCACCCATGATAATCGGAATCGTTGGGAAGCCTAATTGCGGCAAGAGCACCTTCTTCAAGTCAGTGACCCTGGCAGACGTGCTGATAGCCAACTATCCTTTCGCCACAATCGACCCTAACAAGGGATTCGCTCACGTCTCAGTCCCTTGCGCTGATACAGATTTTCACACTCAGTGCAACCCGCGCTTCGGCTTCTGCATGGACCACATACGATTCGTGCCGATAGAAGTCATAGACGTCGCAGGCCTTGTGCCTGGAGCGCATGAAGGCAAAGGCCTTGGGAATAAGTTCCTTGACGACCTGAACCATGCAGACGCGCTGATACACGTCATTGACGCCAGCGGAATGACCAATGAGAGAGGGGAATATACAGGGAAGCCTGAGCACGACCCTCTCGACGATGTCTTGTTCCTCGAGGAAGAGATTAATAAATGGATGTATAACATCCTGATAAAGGTCTGGGAAAAATTTGCAAGGACATCAGTCCAGACCCACCAGCCGTCAGCAAGGTCTATTGCCAAGCAGATGAGCGCCTTTGATGTCACAGAAGACCTGGCAAAGGAGCTCATGAGAAAGCTAGGCCTCGGAGAAGACCTGACCAAGTGGAGCCAGGACGAGATATTCGGATTCATAAAGGCGGTGCGCATCGCCACAAAGCCGATAATCATCGCAGCCAACAAATCTGACCTGCCGAGTTCAGAAGAGAACATCAAGCGCCTCAAGGAGCGCTTCCCTGATTACATCATAGTCCCGACAGCAGCAGAGGCAGAGCTAGCACTTCGAGAAGCCCACAATCACGGATTCATAAAGTACATCCCTGGCTCATCTGATTTCCAGATAATAAAGCCTCTCACTGACTCGCAGAAGAAAGGGCTTGAGTATGTGCGCACGAGCATCCTCCAGAAGTTCGGCTCGACAGGTGTGCAAAAGCTCATGAATACTATAGTCTTTGATTTCCTGAAATACATAGCAATATTCCCTGGCGGAGTGAATAAGCTCATGGACTCTGAAGGCAGGATATTGCCTGACTGCTTTTTGCTGAAGCAAGGCAGCACAGCTTTGGATTTCGCCAACACAATCCACACAGACCTGGCTCAAGGGTTCATCAGGGCAATCGATGTCAAGACAAAAAAAACTCTCGGAAAAGAGCACGTCCTGAAGAACAGGGATGTGATTGAGATAATAAGCAGCAAATGAATTGGTCTATTGAGATGTGTTTACGCTTTTTTTCTTTTTTTATCGGGCGCGCCTTAATCGCGTTATGGTTGGATTTCGGCGCGGTTGATGTGATGGTTTAATCATAGCGTTAATTGTCGCTGTTCCTTTTCCCTCCATTTTCTCCAAAACCTTTATTAACTAATAGCTCCAGTTCTCATTCTTGATGGCTGAGCCTGATTTTGACAAGATGAGCCCGGAAGAGATTTCTGAGTATCAGAAGCAGAACTGCATCTTCTGCAAGATAATAAAGGGCGAGATCCCGAGCAGGAAGGCTTTTGAGGACGACAAGGTCGTGGCGGTTATGGACATCAATCCTGCGGCAAGGGGCCATCTTCTCATGATGACAAAAGAGCACTATCCTGTGCTGCCGATAATCCCCCCAGACCTTTCTGCGCATATGTTCAGGATCACAAGAGAGCTTGGGGTGGTAGTGAAAAAGGCGATGATGGTCGATAGGATGACCATGTTCATAGCTAACGGGGGAGTCGCAGGCCAGCAAAGCCCACATTTTCTGTATCATCTGATTCCTCGGGAGAACATGGATGGGCTTGATAATTTCAACATACCTTCTGTCGAGGTGAAAGAAGAGGACGTCGCACAGTTGATGCCTGCCATCAAAGGGAAGCTTGGGCTTATGATGCGAGGCTATAACGCAAAGTTCAAGCCGGTGGCTGAGAAGAAGCCTGATGAGAGCCAGGCTTCGCCTGTTGCGCCCGGTGTTTTGGCAGGAAAAGAAATGCCTCCTGCGCAGCCTTCCCAAGCTTCGTCTGCTTCAAGGCCTGGCGCTCCTATAACGGCTCCTAATGCTCCTGCGCCTATGAACCAGCAGGAGCTTGCAAAGTTTATATTTGACAATCCAAAGATAAAAGATAAGATAATGAAAGACCCTGAATCGTTCAAGAAAGAATTGGACAGTGACCCTGTGGCGAAGGTGATGTTCACAGGCATCAACATCACAAAATTATCAGATGCCCTAAGAAAGATGGGTGTTTAGAGGAATGAAATGGCTGATTGTGCAGTTTGCGAAAAGATAAAGGAGAAAAAGGCACGCATCGTCTACGAGGACGACGACCTTATAGCTGTGCTTCCGTCAAAGCCAGCAACTCTCGGCCACATAAAGCTGATGCCAAAGAAGCACGCGACCAAGATCGATGAGCTTGAGCCAGAACTCTTCCAATCACTATTATTCCTGTCGAACTTCGCATCATCAACAGTGTTTGATGTCTTCAAGGCCCACGGCACCAATATAATATTGAATGAAGGCGATGGCCACCTCGCGATAGACGTAATCCCGCGTAAGGATGGCGATGGCATGAATTTCCTCTGGGCTCCGAAGCAGCTGCCGCCTGAAGAGTTCGACAACGTATTCTCAAAGATAAAGGACAAGGCCTTTGTCATTGGAAAATCAGAGAAGAAAGCTCCTGTTGTCGAGGAGAAAAAACAGATCCTCAGGATTTCTGACAGCGACATACTTCCGCCAGAGCCGCCTGAGACAACTCCGCCTGCAGACGCTAAACAAACTTCTGCGCCAGACAGCTCTGCTGCCATCAAGGACAAAGAAGAGAAAGTCAACTATCTTCTAAAGAACCTGCAGAAGATACCGTGAATAGAATCAGCGTATGTTCTAGCTCTGTTTAAGCCGGGATGAACAGGGGCTTTTTTCTGTTCCCACAACCGTCATAGTTATATATGTCTCTGTTGTAGCAGGCTTTATTCAGTTGCCCATTTGAAGAAAGGCTTTATTCTTATCTTTTTTCCTTCGATGGTAAGCTCGTCGGTTTGTTCAAAAGTCAGGATTATTCCTTCGTTTAGTTTGAATGTTTTCATGGCGTCTATAAGCCCGTTTATTTCTCTTTCCTTGTTTTTTTCATCAATTGAATAACAGACTTGTATTGCTTGGATTATTTTTGTTCCTTCTTTTACGATAAAATCACATTCATTCTTATCCATATAATAATATACATCTTTGTTTTTTCTTTTTAATTCTATGAAAACTGCATTTTCAAGGTTTCTTCCTTTATTTGGGGTAAATGTTAATCCGCATACTTGATTGAATGCCGAATCTACTAAATATGCTTTTCGCGGGAATCCGAGCTGCTGTTTTATCGAGCTTGAAAACCTCAATAGTTCAAAGAAAAGATATGAGTTGCTGAGGTAGGATATGTATTCTTTTATTGTTATCGCGTTTGAAAGGCCGAGAGTGTTTTTTAATGAGTTGTATGTGAATTGGCTTGTCGCATTCGTAGCTAGGATGTTGACAAGCTCTTTTATTATCTTTTCGCGTCTTATAGAGTATCTTGTGATTATGTCTTTGTACAAAATATTTTCGAACACAGTTCTTATATAATCTTTATCTTGGTTTTTTAGGTATTCGGGCATACCTCCCATGACTAAATATTCCTCAAAGAGCTTTAGCAGTTTCACTTTTTTTTCTATGATGAGCCAATCATCTTTTTCTATGTTGATTCCTTTGAAGCGCAGGAATTCTGAGAATGAGAAGGGGTATATCTCGAATGATTGGTATCTTCCGGTCAGCCTGGTTCCGAACTCTTTGCTTAAAAGGACCGCGTTTGAGCCTGTGATTATGACTTTTTTGCCCTCATCCTGCAGCCTTCTTACAAAAGTCTCAAATTTTTCGATGTTCTGGACTTCGTCAAAGAAATAAGTTTTTGTTGTGCCGTATGCTTCTATGAGTACTTCATTTAGCATCTCGAAGTCTTGCGCTTTGAAATCAAGCAGTCGTTCGTCCTCAAAGTTAATGTATGCCCACTCTGAAATTTCTTGCATCAGTTGTTTTAGTAGTGTTGATTTTCCGCATCTTCTGACTCCAGTCAATATTATTACTCTGTCGTCTTTGAGCCATTTGAGGATGTTTGATAGTATATCCCTTTTAATCATTTCTTTTTTTAAGGTGAGGTCTTGTTTTTGCCTTGCCACGACCTGTCTCAATACATCTTTATTAACCATACTAATTACTAATTAGTACTATTATTTAAATGTTTGCATTAGTGGTTAGTATGATTTACCGGGTTTCCAATACGTTGGAAACGTAGCATAAATATTTCTGTTTCTCAAGTAGGATTATATCATTATTATTCCTAGCCAGTTCCCTATCAAGAAAGTGATTATGTATGCGAAAAGGAAGCTTGGCACGAATGGGATTCCTATTTTTATCGTGACTTTTCTTATGCTGTTCTTCTTTAGCAGCGCTATCTCTTCTCTTGTGATGCCTGTCTTTGATGGCTTCAGGATTAGTTTCTTGTTCTTTATGATAGGGCTGACTATCCAGTCTCCCTCTGTGAGCGAACCCACACCTGTCTCTTTTATCATGCAGGTCTTTTCCACGCAGCTTATGACAATCCAAAGATAGAACAGGACAAAGACAAACGCGCACATGCCAAATATCATGGCAGAGTCAAAGCCGGGAGCGACTACCAGATAGGCTAATGATCCTAAGACCATCATCAGGATGATTATCCGCGCTATAAAAAAAGGCTTTGCCTTGAGCTTTTCCTCGGCTGCTTTCCTGCATTCCCTGAAGTTCATGAGAGCCTTTGCCAGGCTGTAGATTATCCCATAGAATGCTCCGACTAGAAGGATGTTGATTATGAAGACCAATAGCAGGTTGGAGCTTGATAGGAGCGATTCTTTTATGTTAAGGCCTATGAGCGCTGCAAGGCCCATGATGAGCTTGCTGTCTCCACCGCCCCACTGACCTGTGTAGAACATGAAGAACCCTATGATCATGCCGACAGCTAGTCCGATGGATGAGTTGATAAGGAACCAAGGATTCTTTGCGTAGATGCTGATAATCACTGCGTTCCCGACAGCGAAAGCTATGAGCGCAAAGCTTAGCCAGTCAGGGACCTCGCGCGTCCTGACATCAGACCAGGAAGCCGCGAGCAAGGCAGCGAGGCCGACGAGCAGAGAGGTCAATAGTATTGGCGTCATGAACATGATTATCTCTTAGAAACGAAGCTTTTAAATATTTATCTGTGCTCGCACAAAATTAGCAGGGGGATTTAATGGTTGAGCTTCCTAAAGCATTGTTTCATGGCATCACGTCCAAATCCAAAAAGCCGGTGCATGTGGTAATAAACGCTTCCGGTCTCAAGACCTGGGCTGATGAAAAGAAAAAAGACATGAAAGAGGCTGTCAGCAAACACGTGGAACTATTGGATGAGCTGATAGACCTTCAGCTGAAGAACGACATACGGGTGCTGAGCGTGAACCTCGGAGACTCTGAGCCAGAGGTGCTGCTTTCTTTAAGGGATTTCTTCAGGAAGCTCGTGGAGGATGAGAGAATCCACAAGAACCAGGTGCGCATATTCATAATAGGGCAATGGTATGGCGTGGATTCAGAGCTCTCTGACGCTTTCAAGGATGCCATGGAGCGGACCAAGTTCCATGATAAGTTCTTCCTTAATTTCTGCTTCAAGTACGACGGCCAGGAGGAACTGCTCGGGGCCATGAGGCTCATCGTCAGGAAGATCCTTGCTGATAAGCTTAAAGAGGAAGACCTGACATTTGATGTCATAAAAGAGAATCTTTACTCATCCTATTTTCCGCCGCCGGAGCTGATAATAGAGACGACCCCTGCCTATTCAGGTACGCTGCTCTGGGACTCAAAAGGATCTTTAATATATTTCACCAGGAAGAACTGGCTGCTGTTTGACAAGAAGGAGCTTGATGATGCTTTGAGCTTCTACTCAAAGACAGTCAAGGATGAAGAGCAATGATGATAATGATAACTGACAGAATATTAAGCGTATAGGTGATTTTAATGGCAAAAGGAAAAAACATCAAAAACAATCCCGAACCTAAAAGCTGCAGCATCCATTTTTGGCTGCTGATGATAGCAGTGATTATCATAATAGCCCAATCATTGTATCTATTGCTCATAGCCCCGAAGATGGGATGCGTAGACAAAGAAAATTCTCTTCCAGGAGATGCCGACGGAAAAAGCTTGGTCGTCCTTGTGAACGGAGAGCCTATCTACGCAAATGAGCTGGAGCTGGCATACCAAGCGATACCTGCCGCCCTGAAGACTAATGACTCCCTGGATATCACATTCAACAGGCTTGTGAACAACAAGCTGCTCTTGCAGGACGCATCAAAGAAAGGGCTTTCTGTCTCAGAGAAAGAGATTGACGAGGCGATAGCTGCTTTCCTAGACCAGAACCAGCTGACATCAGACCAGCTCGAAGAGAGATTCGGCCAGCTAGGCTCCACCATGAACCAGTTCAGGGTTGATGTGCGCAGCGAACTGCTCCTGAAAAAAGAGGTTGATGAGCTGACAAAAGACATCAAAGCCCCGACAGAGACTGACCTTCAGCTGTACTACGACGCAGCCAAGAATAATTTTGTGACTCCGCTCTCTGCTTCTGTGAGGCAGATAATGGTGTACGCCAACGAGAGCAACAATGACGCTCAGCTTGAGAATATAAGAAGCATTGCCTTGTTGATTAATAACATCAGCTTCTGCGAAGCAGCAAAGCAATACTCTGAGGATGTTGCGACCGCGGATACCTGCGGGCAGTATGATTTCACCGAGGGACAGCTCCTGCCGGAATTCGAGGAGGTGGTTTTCAGCTCAACACCGAGTGATGTCAAGCTCTTCCAGTCAAGGATAGGCTACCACATAATCCATGTGCTGAACATAACCGAGCCGAGGCAGCTTGGCTTCGATGAAGTGAAAGAGAACATAAGGAATTATTTTGTCCTGGCAAACAAGCAAGCAGCGCTGAACGACTACATCCTCGCATTGAGAGAGAAAGCAGAGATAGTCAGCTACCTGAAGTGATGCTTTGCAGGACGAATCGTTGTCATAGCCATTTAGGTGAGTGAAGCGGATCGTGGCAGAGCCGGGTCAAGAGACCGATTTCCAGCAGTAATCTTGGATCATGAAATCGGCGTAGCGAACGGCTAAGACGATTCGGCCTCTGTCTTATCTTTCCACAACCTTTATAAACACCCCTTTTTTCTCAAGAGTTACCGATGAGTTATGACGCCCAGAGTCGGTTTCTGGGCTGAACGAGGTACAAATTCTGATTTTGTATCTCCAAAGAATACTATGGATTGGAGGATTGGAAACATGAGCGAAAAAGCATACGAAGCGATTGAGCTTGCGAGGAAATCAGGCAAGATAATCAAAGGGACAAACGAGGTCACAAAAGCGATTGAGAAGGACAAGGCAAAACTTGTCGTCTACGCAAAGGACGTGGCTCCGCCCGAGATAATCATGCACCTGCCACTGCTCGCAAAAGAGAAAGGCATTCCGTGCATCGAAGTCCCGAGTAAGGACGAGCTAGGAGCGGCAGCAGGCCTGAAGCTTGGCACTGCTAGCGTCGCCATCGTCAATGCAGGAGACGCAAAGGACATCGTGAAGGAGCTCGGCGGAAAGCAATAATAGTGCGTGGTGATATTCATGGTTGAGAACAAGAAAGAGCAGGAATTCAAGAAGAAGCCTGATGAAGGCCCAAGGGGCGGAGTCAACTTTTCTCCAGCAGTTCCTGGTCGAGTCGAGGAAGTGATCGGCAGGACTGGCACAAGAGGAGAGGCTACCCAAGTGAGGTGCAACATCCTCGACGGCAGGGACAAGAACAAGGTCATAAGGCGTAATGTCAGAGGGCCTGTCCAGGTCGGAGACATCCTCATGCTGAGAGAGACAGAGATAGAAGCAAGGCCGCTCAATAAGTCCGGCAGGAACAAGTAAAGGTGATGTCTGATGGTCAAGTGTGAGTTTTGCAAATACAGCATTGAGCCGGGAACTGGCAAGATGCTTGTCATGAAGGACGGTAAGATTATGTATTTCTGCAGCATGAAATGCGAGAAGAATCTCATGAAGCTAGGCAGGAAGTCTAGGACCACTAGGTGGACTGCGGAGTTTGCCAGCGTAAAGAAGAAGAGCATGGCTTGATTAAATCATAAAAAAATATTTTTTTGTTCGAATTATCGATTGCAGAAGAACAGGTGAAACATATGATTGAAAGGACGCTTGTCTTGATAAAGCCTGATGGAGTGCAGCGATGCCTCATCGGAAGAATCACTGGCAGGTTCGAGGACGCAGGACTCAAGATTGTCGGATTGAAGATGGTCTGGGCTGACGAGGAGTTCGCGAAGAAGCATTACACAGAGGATCTTGCGATAAGGAGAGGCCAGCATGTAAGGGATTTCATGACCACTTTCATAAAGTCAGGCCCGGTCGTCGCTTTTGTGCTCGAAGGAGTGGCGGCAATCGAGAATGTGAGAAAGATTGTCGGAGCCACAGAGCCGAAAGCAGCGCTTCCAGGCACCATCCGCGGAGACTTCGCTCACACAAGCTATCATTACTGCGACGGAAAGAAGCAGGTGGTGAAGAACCTGATCCATGCATCAGCTGACGCGAAGGACGCAGCATATGAAATGCCTCTCTGGTTCAGTCCAGAAGAGCTTCACTCGTACAAGACAGTGCACGACGTGCACATACTGTGATTTTATGTTGTAAGATAAGAATTTGATAAAGGTGATATTACTATGGGAGAAAAGATGGTTGATAGGATGAAGCGCATGATACATAAGCCGCAGAGCATAAGGAACATCTGCACGAGCGCGCACATCCACCACGGAAAGACAGCATTCACAGACAACCTACTCGCGGCCTCAGGGCTCATGTCAGAGAAGCTTGCAGGAGACCTTGACAAGGGAATGATGACCTGGCAGCACTCAGACGAGCAGGAGCGTCTCTTGACAGTAGACTCTGCTAACGTATCAATGGTCCACGAGTTCCATGGAGAAGAATACCTGATTAATCTCATAGACACTCCTGGCCACGTAGATTTCGGCGGTAACGTCACCAGAGCCATGAGAGCCATCGACGGGACAATCGTCCTCGTCTGCGCATCAGAGGGCATCATGCCTCAGACAGAGACTGTTCTGAAGCAGGCCTTGCGAGAGCGAGTCAAGCCAGTTCTTTTCATCAACAAGGTAGACAGGCTCATAAAGGAGATGCAGTTCACACCAGAGCAGATCCAGGAAAGGCTTGTAAAGATAATCCTTGAGTTCAACACTCTCGTCGAAGAGATCGCTGAGAAGGATTTCAAGCAGAAATGGAAGGTCAACATCCAGGATGGAAGCGTTGCTTTCGGCAGCGCCAGGGAGAACTGGGCATTGTCACTCGCTTACATGAAGAAGAAGAACATAACATTCAAGGACATACTCAAGGCCTACAATGAGATGACTGCTGATGAGAGGAAGGATTGGTTCTGGAAGAACTCTCCGCTCAACGAGGTCATTCTCGACATGGTAGTAAAGCACCTACCTAATCCTCTTGACGCACAGAAATACAGGATCCCGAAGATATGGCATGGAGAGCCAGAGAGCCCTCTCGGAAAAGGCATGCTGACATGCGACCCCAACGGCAAGCTAGCTTTCTGCATCACAAGGATACTTATTGATCCTAAGAGCAACCGGGAGATCTCTGCCGGAAGGCTTTACAGCGGGACCATCAGAGAAGGCATGGAAGTCTATCTCAACAATATGAAGCAGACGCAGAGAATCCAGAATGTATTCATGTACCTGGGAATAAAGACCGAGGCATTCGAGAGCGTGCCTGCAGGGAACGTCCTTGCAATCTCAGGAGTGCAAGGCTTTGCCGGTGAGACAATCACTGAGGAGCCTGACCAGGCTTTCGAGGAGATGAAGCACATATTCGAGCCGGTAATCACCAAGTCTATCCAGGTCACCCAGACCCAGGACTTGCCTAAGCTTGTAGAGGTCTTGCGAAAGGTCGCTAAGGAAGACCCGTCCATCAAGATCGAGATCAACGAGGAGACAGGAGAGAACCTCATGAGTGGAATGGGAGAATTGCACCTTGAGATAATCGAGAACAGGATTGTCTCAGAGAAAGGCCTGAAGGTCAAGACCAGCCCGCCGATAGTCGTCTATAGGGAGTCCATCATTGCAAGGTCTCCGCAGGAGTCAGAGGGTAAATCACCTAATAAGCACAACAAGTTCTACTTCATAGTCGAGCCTGTGCCTGACGACGTATACAAAGCCATCAAATCAGGAGAGATAAACTCAGGCAGGATAAAGAAAAAGGACGTGGTATTCAGGGATGCACTCATAGATATGGGCTTGACTTCAAAGGACGCTGACAAGGTGAAGGACATCTATGAAGGCAACGTATTCATCGACGACACAAGAGGCCAGGTCTATCTTGGAGAAGTCATAGAGATGATACTTGACATGTTCGAGGATGTCATGAGAGGAGGTCCTCTTGCAAGGGAGCCTTGCATCAAGGTCATGGTAAGGCTTTCTGACATGAAGCTTCACGAGGACGCAATCCACCGAGGGCCAGCGCAGGTCTACCCTGCTATAAGGGATGGTATAAGGGATGCCATGATGATGGCCCGGCCTGTCATGTACGAGCCGAAACAGGTGCAGCTAATAGAGGCTCCTGCTGATTTCATGGGGGAGATATCAAAGCTCGTCGCCAACAAGAGAGGCCAGTTGCTTGAGATGACCCAGCATGGGAACAGCACTGACATAAAGGCAAAGCTGCCAGTAGCAGAGCTCCTTGGATGGAGCAACGACCTACGAAGCGCGACCGCAGGCAGAGGAGTTTCCTCGCTCGTCGATCAGAGCTTTGAGAAGATGCCGGAAGAGCTCCAGGAGAAGGTCAAGAGGCAGATAAGGGAGCGAAAGGGCATCGATGTCGATACTGAAGTGGCAAAGCAGCGCTGAGCTTCCAAGAATATTTTTTTATTTTTCATTTTCAGATTTTTTATAGTTAAATCAATAGCTTTAAAAAGGTTTGATTATTCACGTGAGAACATGACCAAGAGAATAGGCGGAACAAGGAAAGTCAGGGGAAAATTCAAGCGAGCAGCCAACCTAAAGGGCAAGCTCAGCCAGAGGAATTACCTCGCAGACTACAAGAAAGGAGACAACGTATTGTTGAAGATTGATTCTATCACTAAAGAAGGGATTTTCCATCCCCGGTTCATAGGCAAGAGAGGCGTAGTGGCAAAGAAGAGAGGGAACAGCTACGAGATCAAGTTCAATGATTACAACAAGGAGAAGATGATAATAGTCCATCCTATCCATCTGAGGAAGTGCTAAACATGGCAGGCATCGAAGTTATCGAGAAGAAGTCCATCAGCATGGCTGTGCTGAAGGAAGAACTGGCCAACATCAAGAAGAGGGATGGTGAGCTCAGTTTCAGGGGCAACAAGACAGAGGAGTACGTCAACGAGTTCAACCTATTGAAGCCTAAGCAGGCAGCGGAACTCTACAAGAAGCTAGAGGCCTTGAACATCCCCAGGATGAAGGACACCTACATCAACAAGATAATTGATTTGCTCCCTAAGAGCGTGGCTGAGCTCAAGCTTATAATCCAGGGCTATGCCTTGCCTGTCACAAACGATAATCTCAAGAAGATTGTTGAGGCAGTGGCTGAGTTCCTGCCTGACAAGAAATAAGGTATAATTGTTCTTTTTGGCTTGAAAAAAGAGGTTTTTCCCATAAGATTTAAATAATACATCTTAATATCTTTTCATAGAATATAAGGAATTGACAGCTCAAAGGTATTTATATTTATACAGGGGGGATTGGTATGGAGAGGAGAAAGGAAGAGGAAGCCATAGTGCTGGATTTCTTGCCGAACGGCTATCCCTTTGACACCAAGCCGATGCATCTAAAGACTGCAATAGCCCAGTGCATCGGAAAAGAGAATTTCACGCTACTCGAGCTTGTGCCGAGAAAAGGCATCTTCCTGCAGCCCTTCGAGGAGGTATATATAGGAGAGGCCAAGAGGGATAAGATACATCACATAAACGGAAGGATTGGTGTCAGCAAATTGACCCATACCGCGAAGAGCGAGCTTGCTCATGTAGTTGAGGAGCTTGTCAAGAAGCACGAGGCAAGATTCATCGAGTTCTTCAACAAAGCCCAGCCATTGAGCACAAGGATGCATGTCCTTGAATTATTGCCTGGCGTCGGGAAAAAGCACATGCAGGAGATAGTCGAGGAGCGAAGGGTCGATCCTTTCAAGGACTTCAACAACCTGCGAGCAAGAGTGAAACTCATGCCAGACCCGGTCCAGACCATCGTGAAGAGGATAGTCTCTGAGCTTGACGGAACCGAGAAGCACTTCTTGTTCGTCGACAGGCCTGCGAGCCACGATTGAATCGTTCTGAAGCATCTGATTATTCATTTTTTCTTTGAGTCAGGCTGAGATCTAAACTAGACGAAAGATATATAATCTGTTTGGCAGTTACAGATTCTATGAGCAGGGCCATCTACGCAGTATCAGCAGATCCGATAACATACGGTCACATCGATATAATAGAGCGAGCTGCAAGAAAATTTGATGAGGTGATTTTTGCTATCGGGATAAACCCTGGAAAGAAATATACTTTTACAACAGAAGAAAGAGTTGATATGGCAAAAAAAGTCCTTGCATATCTTCCGAATGTCAAGGTGGTCTCATTTGAAGGGACGCTTGTTGATTATGCATGGGAAAATAACTTTCCCACACTGATCCGGGGTGTAAGGGATATGAATGATTTCCAATTTGAGAAGGACATGTTCGAGAACAACCTTGACCTGGCGCCTGATGTCGATACAATACTCTTATTTGCGACTCCTGAGCTGGGCAAGATAAGCTCTAGTTCAGTGAAGGGATTCCAGTCTTTGCATGAAGAGATCCATACAAAGGTCCCACTTTACGTGAAGCAGAGACTTGAGGAAAGGCTCTCCGGCCAATACTTGCTTGGAGTCACTGGCGAAATCGGCTGCGGAAAATCATATGTGAGCCAAAAATTTGTCGAGATAGGGAAACAGAGAGGGATTGAAGTCCATAATATAGAGCTTGATCATGTCGCTCACAGGATACTTGATGCTAAACAATGCCCGCATGAAGGATATCAATTGATCCGTCAAAAGCTCGCAGATACGTTCGGAAAACAGATAATGCTGCCTGATGGTAGCATCGACCGTAAAGTTCTCGGCGATATAGTATTTACTGATGAAGCCAAGCTGGCAGAACTCAATTCTATCATGCAAGACCCGATAAAGAAAGTATTCAAGAAAGAGCTGATTAATAATAAAGGGCTTCTCCTATACAACGTCGCTTTGCTTGCTGAGATGACAAAATCATATGTATGCAACAATAACGTCCTTCTAGTCTACGCTGACAAGCCAACTCAGGAGAAGCGCCTCATCGCGAGAGACGGTCCGAGGCTGATGCCTGAGCAGATCAAGCGAAGGATGGAGAGCCAGTTCTCATTTGAGCAGAAGAAGTCAAAGCTCGAGGAGCAGATTGAAAAGGACCGCAACGGAAAGATTTTTGTCCTAGACAACTCTGAAGAAGTGCCTGCTGGCAGCATCGAGAAGATGTTCGATAAGATTGTCAAGGAGCTAAAGATAAAATGACTTGCAGGAGCGATAAAAGCCCTGGCTGCTTTTTCTGAACTTTTCATCAAGCGCGCCTTCATAGGATGTGGAGTGCAACCAGGCGCGGTCGAGTGACGTTTATGGGAAATTTCGCAAAATTTGCTGGGGTTGAATGCTCAGAACGCTTTGGCGTTCTGGCACGGAAAGCGAAGCTTTCCCGAACCCCGCACTTTTCAGCTATCAGGCTGATGCAGAGTAACAACTCTGTTTAGTGCGAAATTTCTCATGTGGG
>Ga0268280_1001664_pt1 | contig 14357 bp, 10 predicted proteins | sample saktaG_9_FD_190139 | JGI IMG/M metagenome (GOLD analysis project Ga0268280, IMG submission 190139) | Saline water microbial communities from Sakinaw Lake, British Columbia, Canada - sak_2011_5_24_40m | ecosystem: Environmental > Aquatic > Non-marine Saline and Alkaline > Saline ... | reverse complement strand
TTTATACCAAGTCATTTGCCCAGTCTTCAATGAATTGAATCAATTCGTTGAATTTTGGGCTACTTGCGTTACGCACATAATATCCACTTGTAGACATTCCGGTTAAAAGTGCTTGATCAGGAGTAAGTCCAAGCATAAGTCCTAGGACATATCCTGCATTAAAGTTATCACCGGCTCCTGTTGTAAGTTTTGGTTTTTTAACATAAGGTCCCGTTTCTTCATAATAGACAGAATCAATTACAGTACAAGATCTGTCCACTGGATGAACAACAACAGCGTCAATCTTTAAATATTGATAGAGAGCCTGGGTCAAATCTTCAAGAGACACCTGCATATGTTCTAAAGACTCATCGTCAAATAAATCAAGAACATTTGCAACGTCATAAGCTTCTTTCTTGTTTAAACCTAAAACGACTTTAAAACGAGATTTAAATTGTTTTAACAAATCCAAAGCTTCAATGATTTCATCGTCTTCTCTTTTTTCCGGATCGGCGATGTCAACAAACAAGACTGGCAGTTCTTTTTTTATTGGCATCTTTGGAAGGATATCTGAAAGCAACTTTTTCCATAACTCAGTCATATGCGGAAGCATCGACCAGTTGACGGTTGCGAACAAGTCTGTTTCAGAAAGAAGTTTTACCAATTCGTCTATTCCATAAGTTGAAATGAGGTTCTCATAATTGACTTCATTTAAGGAAACCATTTTTCCAAGTAATAATTTTCCATCGTCAAATTCAAGTGCATCTGTATGTCCGCTATTTGCGAAGGAAACGAGTTTGACATTACTAGGCATTGCATGAAACACCTCGTCAATTACTGGGGTTCCAAGGGCACCAAGATATGTAATTGAAGCGTCGTGTTTTGCAAGAGCATTACACATAATCGGGCCGTTTCCACCGATTTTCTTTGTAATTGGAACGAGTTCAATATTAGTTGAAAGCCCACTGGCTCTCTCGATCCTTTTCGCAAGGCTTTCAATGGTCTCAATTCGACTAAAGGTCTCTGAATCAAGTCGTTTATCAACTGCATGAATGATTTCGTCGATGAATCCATCGAATCCCACGACCATCTTTTTTGTTGCAGGGTTTTTCTGTTTTAAGGCATTTGCAAGTACCATCTTTTTTGTGTCCATTTGTACTCCTTTTATGAGTTGAATCATTTCTCATGATATAGTATATCAAAAATAATCTGTTTGTTCTAGTAAACCGTCAAACTTTCTTAAGAAGTGGCTTCATTCATTTGTGACTCTGAATCTTGTGATGTAGAAGCTCCTACTTTATCGAGATTGTCAAAGAACTTTGTCAAGTTCTTGCTAAAGACAAATGCGATAGATGGAATCAAAATCATGACTGAACAAAACAATCCAAGCATGATAATTCCATAGGAGTCAATGATAAGACCGCCAATGATTTGAGCAAATGGAATTGCGATTTGCGAAATAGCACCAGTGATAGCGAAGACCCTTCCTCTGTAATTTGCATCGACGGCTTTCACCATTCCGGTATTGACAGGAACGTTGACGAAAATGATATTAATTCCAATTAGCCCATTAATAAATAGAAGAAGCCCGTAGAATAACCAGTATGAGATTACGCCTTTTTGTTGGATATAAATCAATAAGGCAATGCCTACAAATAAGAGAGTCAAGAATGACATTGAGATTTTGATGACTCGATTTGAAGATTTTATTTTTATCATACCGATGATTACACCCGCAACCAACATTGCGACAGCGAATACGACATCGACAAGAGCAAGTTCAATCGGATCTCTTTCCATTAAAGTATTGAAGTAATAAGGAATTCCAACATTGAAAAGTGGAGTGATAGCAAAATTGATGAAAAGTATAAAAATAAGTAATGTAGGAAGCCCTTTTTGTGTTAGCAAGTACTTGACGCCCGCTTTAAAAGATTTATCGTCCTCATGATGAACTAGGTTCGAATGAGCCTCTTCTTTATAGGGTGTTTTAATGAACATTTCGGAAATTGCCGATAAAAGGAAAGTGAATCCATTGATGATGAGAACCCACATCAATCCAAAGAAAGAATAGACGATCGCGCCAAGCAAAACACCGATAATCGTTTGAAAACTTCCAACAACGGACTGTGCGCTATTTGCGGCTTGTAAGTTCTCTAGACCAACGATTTCAGGAACGGCAGCAGTTACTGCTGTACCGAAGAAAGAACCGTTAAAACTCGAAAGAATCGACATGACATAAAGCATGATGATGATTTGAGAAGATCCCCAGTTACTTGCCATTAACAATCCACCGGTTAAAAATAGACCCGCTCTGATGAAATCCGTCATGTACACAATCTTGATTCTATCTAACTTATCTACCAATACACCTGCAAGCGGGCTTGATAGGACTCTGACCGCTGTGCTTACTGCCATAAAAACAGCCATGGACCCTGCGGACCCAGTCACGCTTAAGATATAGAGTGCAATTGCAAATCCGTAAAGAACGTTTCCGATTTCGGATACTAAACTTCCGAAAAAGAGAAGCGCAAAACTTTTGTTTTTCTTGAGCAAGTGCATTCGTCCACCTCACATACTTGATAGTACCATTTTATTCGAGAATTCTCGCTTTGTCAATCTCATTCTTTTTCAGCATTTTTATATGGAAAAATATCTATATTTATGATATGATGTTAATGAATTGAAATGAGGTATTACCCATGCAAAACTTAGAAAAATTAGCTCGTTTAATCTTTCCAAAAGTGACTCAGACAATTGTAGATTTGGAAAAGATGTTTCCTGAAAGAAATTTAAAAGTTGGAGCGATGGTAACACGGTTTGCGCCATCACCTACAGGGTTCTTACATACAGGTTCTCTTTTTGCCTCGATGGTATCTTGGCGCTTCGCGAAGCAATCTGAAGGCGTCTTTTTTGTCAGAATTGAAGATACTGATCAAAAAAGAGAAATCGAAGGTTCTGGAGACAAGGTTCTTCAAGAACTAAGCATCTTCGGCGTGACACCTAATGAAAGTTTTATAGTAGGTGGCGCATATGGGCCTTATGTTCAAAGCGAACGCAAATGGATCTATGATATCGTCATCAAAGATTTGATCATTAGAGGAATCGCATATCCTTGCTTCTGTACTCATGAAGAGTTGGATGAGATTCGTAATAAACAAGAAGCGTTGAAATTGAATCCTGGATATTATGGAGAGTATGCAGTCTGTCGGAAATTATCTGTAGAAGAAATGATTCAAAAAGTTGAAAGCAATCAAGACTATGTCATTCGTTTTAAATCTCCTGGAGACGAAACAAACCGTATCGGTTTTGATGACTGCATCCGCGGACACATTGAATTCCCTGAAAACGTTCAAGACATCATCATCATGAAAGGCGATAAGCTTCCCACCTATCATTTTGCTCATTTGGTTGATGATCACTTTATGAGAACGACTCACGTAACCAGAGGAGAAGAATGGATGCCATCAGTTCCCATTCACTTGCAACTGTTTGACACTGTAGGATGGAAAAGGCCTGAATTTGCACATTTGCCCGTAATCATGAAAATGGATGACGGCAAGAGAAGAAAGTTATCCAAAAGAAAAGATGAAGAGGCAAGTGTTAAATATTTCTTGGAAAAAGGATATCCAATTGAAGGATTCCTTGAATACTTGATGACCATCGCAAACACGAATTTTGAGGAATGGAGACTGCAAAATCCAGTTGCAGATATTTTTGATTTTCATTTGTCATTCGACAAAATGAGTTTAGATGGAGCTTTGTTTGATCTTGAAAAAATCAGATCTATTTCAAAAGAAACGCTTGGAAATATGGATGCCAACACTATTGCAACAAATGCTTATGAATGGGCGAAAGTCTATGATTCCTCTTTCCAAAAGGCAATTGAATCTAACTTTGACCAATTTGAAGCACTTCTAAACATTGAACGTGGTGGAGAAAAGCCGAGAAAAGATTACGAAAAATTCTCTGACATTTTTCCAATCATTGACTTTATGTATGATGAGTATTATAATGTTTCATTGAAAGAAACTTTGCCTTTTAACGAAAGGTTCACACCACAAGACATCAAGAATGTTCTTAATGCCTTTCTTAAAAATCCGGGGTTGAATCTTTCAGAAGAAGAATGGTTTGCAAATTTAAAAACAATTGCAAGCACTTTAAATTATGCAGAACGTCCTAAAGACTATAAGAAGAATCCAGAGCAATACCTTGGTCATATCGGAGACTTCGCAGAGATTATTCGAATTGCAGTATCAGCTAGAAAATCAACACCAAATTTCTACTATGTGTTAAAGATCATGGGAGAAGCAAAAATTAAAGCAAGAATTGAAAAAGTAATCAGCCTTCTATAAAGGCTGAATCTCGGCCCGTTGGAGAAACGGTTAACTCACCGCCCTCTCAAGGCGGCATTCACGGGTTCGAACCCCGTACGGGCTACCAATAAAAAGCACCAGAACTGGCGGTAAATCGTTAGTTCTGTTTTCTTTTGCTTAATGAAATCGTGATAAGATATTTGCGCAATTGTATATATCAATAGGGGTATGGATAGGGGTACAATAGCAGCATTGATCCAATATTTCTCCATTTCTGGGCATCTGAAACGCAGCTTCTTTTCCTTCGTATGGCGGTGAGATAGAATAAGATATATTTTCTGGAGAGAGAATTCCTAAAGGGGCTTGCTGAAACTTCGTACAAATGATATGATTTGTGTATATATGAGTTTATTATTAAATACTGTTTAAAAAGCACCTAGCCCAGCCATCTATATATGAATATCTCTTTTATCACAATGACTTACCTAAAGTATTCAGAAGAACAACTCATGCAAGCAAAAATGTTCTTAACGTCAATGATGAACATGTATCTTACTTTAGGCTACAATAATATATTCCTTCACTTAGTTACAAAGACCGATGGAAATAGAAAATATTATTTCTTTATCTACCAACTCGATTCAAACAAGTAGTTTTTTTGGAGGTATTCAAATGCGAAAAATAACCATATATGGTTTCCTTATTGTATTTGGAATCTTTGCCATTATCTCATTAGTTCGATGGCTTTTCCCTCAAGATAGTATACAGGGACTTATCTCAGACGATGTGGAAGTCAATGTTAATACCGGGGAATTGGTTCAAGACATTGACACGCACGAAGGGTTTCTTGGAGACGGATTAACATTCGTAGAATTGCATTTCTCAGAAGAGGATGGAGAATTGATTCTTGAACAGATTATCGAAGGTACTGTCTGGCAGGAACTACCGATGTCATCCACTTTGCATACCGCTTTGTATGGGGGATCAATCATGGGTGGAAATCGCAGTTCTTTGCTCGACAATTGCGAACAGGACAACTTTTGTTTGCCACCGATTCCATATGGATACTATTTTTTCGAAAACAGAAATACCCAGGCTGAAGGACCACTTGATCAAGATTCATTGTTTGAGGTATATTCCTTCAACTTCACCGTTGCATTATATGACCCTCTAAATTACACTTTGTATTACATTCGATTTGATACATAGAATCAATTTATTTGAATCTCGGTGCATGTAACGGCGGAGAATCCATTTTTGCAGAATTTGATTATTGGATTGGTATGGAAATTGAACAGTGGGTTTTGATGCCATGTGCATATTGTGCCAATACTCCAGTCATACCACAATATGCATTGAGAGTAATCGACTGAAAATCCGTGTGTTGGAAAACACTAGATACAATATGGAGAATATTTTATGAATAAATACGGATATGACATACATATAAAAAAGTATATCAAATTGAATAAAGTGGGTTACAGAAATAGAGAAGGTTTGTCTAGTGAATGGTTTGCGATATTGGAGATTCCAGGGGTCTATTTTGTGTATAATTCTCAACTATCAGAAACCGTAAAGTATTTGCTTCTGATCGGTAGTCTTGCCGCTATAATATTGTTTATTTTATTGTTTAATTTTGTTTATAATAGAATGATATCTCGTAAGTTTCTTCGCGTATTCAGTTCAGAAAACAAAGATCCTAAAAATCTAGTTAATATACTTGACAATTACATATCAAAGCATAAAAAAAGAACTGCTAAGTTGCATACTGAAAAAGTACTAGAACTAGAAAAAGCAAAATCATGTGTGAACGAGCTTGGGGACCACATGTTATAATTATAGGATTATTCTTGCATGAAACGACTGAAAATCCATGTGTCTGAATTAATCAATTCAAGGAACCGTATTACAATGAATAATACTTTATGAGATTATTTATCCATTTAATTGTCACAAATAAATACAAGAAAGTTACGTCATAAATGTCGTAACTTTCTTATTTCCAATGCAGTTTGCTTGATTTTTTGATAGTAAGAGTTGACCTGTTATAGTCATGCATATAAGTAAGACATAGAAAAATGGCCTTTTCGTTCAGGAGGCTGTTTTTTCTTTAATGATCTAGTAGCAAAGGCATTGAAATATGTGCATTTTAGCGATTTTCTGTAGGGGTACGATTAGGGGTATGGGTCATCTTAGGCAGTCGTTTTATCGCCAGAAATGGACATTTATGAACTTTCTTCTCATCGCCCTCTCAAGGCGGCATTCACGGGTTCGAACCCCGTACGGGCTACCATCCAAAAGCACCAGAGCTGGCGATAAAACGTCAGTTCTTTTTCTTTTTTTGAGTTTTTCACAATAAAAAGCAGAGTGAAAAAACAACAAATAGCAAAGCAAAATATCAACAAATAGCAAAATGATATTGCAACAAATAGCAAAGTGATGTATACTGTTTTTGGAGATGATGATATGGAATACAAGAAAAGAATCATCGATGATCAGCTGAAATTCATGCTGACGGCATCGTGTGCAGTTTTAATTGAAGGACCAAAGTGGTGTGGAAAAACCACAAGTGCTAAGCAGGTTGCAAAAAGCCTCATTGAAATGGATGAACCGAAAAATAGACTTAGCAATATCAACTTCGCGAAAACCGCTCCTGAAATCATTCTTGACGGGGACTCACCAAGATTGATTGATGAATGGCAGGTCGCCCCGATATTATGGGACGCAATCCGTCATGAAGCGGACAAAAGACAAAAGATGGGGCAATTCATTCTAACCGGATCCTCAGTTCCAGCAGATCGTGATGAGATGATCCATAGCGGAACTGGGAGAATCACCACTTTAAAGATGCGGCCGATGAGCATGTTCGAGTCGCTGGAATCGAACGGCCTTGTTTCGTTGAGCGTCCTCTTCTCGAAGGAAAAGATCTCTCCATGCAAAAACGATTTGACCATTCAGAAATTGGCATATTCCATTTGTCGTGGAGGGTGGCCTCTTGCGGTTGATTTGGAAGAGCGAGCAGCCCTTCAACAGGCTAAAAATTATTACAAAGCCGTGACCGAATCCGACATTTCCCGAGTGGATGGGGTAGCAAGAGATTCCTTGAAGGTGAAGGCTTTGATGAAATCACTCGCCAGAAATCTCGCCTCCCAAGCATCCATTCCTACGCTAATATCAGATCTAGTATATAATGATTCATCGATGTCTGACGTAACAATTGCTAGTTACTTGACGGCTTTGAAGAAAATTCATGTGGTCGACGACCTTGAGGCATGGAACCCAAACTTAAGAAGTCGCTCTTCAATCAGGACCAGTCCGACCCGACATTTTGTCGATCCTTCGATCGCTACCGCCGCCCTAGGAATATCACCAAGCGATCTGTTACGCGATTTTCGTACATTCGGTCTCCTCTTTGAATCGCTTTGCATTCGTGACTTAAGGGTATATGCGGATGCTATTCAAGGACAGGTTTTCCATTATCGAGACAGTGCCGGCCTTGAATGCGATGCAATAATTCATCTTGAAAACGGCAATTGGGGTGCAATCGAAGTGAAACTTGCAGAGCATCTTGTTGAGGACGGAGCCCGTACTTTGAATGAGTTGACCAAAAAAGTGGATACTGACAAAATGAGCCGGCCTTCCTTCTTAATGGTTTTGACCGGTGATGGATATTCATATCAACGTGAAGATGGAATCTATGTTGTGAATATTGCTTCTTTGAAGCCTTAATCCGATGGGTAGGAGAATATATGATGATTTCCAAAATCGCCTCCATTATTTCACTTGAAAAAGTACATATAGATGAAAGTGGGTTCCTTGATTCAGTAGGTGATACTTTTTTTGATGATTGGACAGAATCGAATATCGAAGATGAAATTTGTAGCTCACGATTTCAAGATACAAAATGGTTAATGAGCGACGAAAACAATATCTATCTGAATTCCAAAAAGGCATTCTTGTTGGTTTCTCGACTTGTGCAGGAATATTCAGGGATTTTTGTCGAAATCGCTGCTGGGCCAACGGGAGGGTTCTCCTCAGGGTATTTGGTTAGGAATCCGAACTCCCAAGTAATCGTTTCAGATATAAGTAGAACATTGATGAAGAAGTGGTCTAGTATACTCCAGGAATCGGGTTTCTCAAATTCAGGTGCAATGGCGATGAATATCTGCAACTTGCCTTTCCTTTCTGAGACTATCGATGTTGTGTCAGGTAGATACGCGTTGATAAACATCGCCAAAGAATCAGGCTCATATGAAGATGGGATGGAGGAAGCATATCGTGTATTGAAAAACGACGGGTGCATGGTTCTTTGCGAATTTCGACTCTCCGAAAAATCAATCCAATATTTGACTTTAGAGCAAAGAGAAATGATTCTCAGGGAACACCCAGCAGTTTTCAAAGACATTGTTAAAGAATGTAGTAAACTTGGTTTTAAACAAATAGAGAAACATATATTGGGCTCATGGAACAATGCGGATGACGATAGTGATCTCGCGGCCTTGTGCAGGGGACTTGGCGTTTCTTTGGACTTTGAAGAGGTTTTGTTGTTTTGCTATAAATGAAATCATTTGAGTTTTGGACTGTTGTTTTGGAATATCTTGATGATATCCAATTAGTTATTCAAAATTGCCTCAAAAAATTAGGGCTTCTCTTATTGATTATCTAGTAGCGAAGGCGTTTGAACTTGGACATTTTAGGTGAATTTCTGTAGGGGTACGCTTAGGGGTATGGTTGGTATTCAATAGCCATTTTATCTCCAAAAATGGACGTTTATAGGCAAACGCTTCACCGCCCTCTCAAGGCGGCATTCACGGGTTCGAACCCCGTACGGGCTACCAATATTATTAACTAGAATTAGAGACTTATGCTAATTCTTTTTTTTTCATTTTTGGACTAATATAAAAATGGGAAACAGGGTTAATATATAGTAAGTATACAATTAATTTGATAATTTTTTCTTGATCCAAACCAAGAATCGAGTATCGAACTAAGTGCAGGAATTGCACTTCAAAGTAACATTTCTGGTGCAATAATTGCACTTTCTGTTTCGATAATGGTGCAAATAGAAGTCCATAATTTAAACGCGTTCATCAGAACAATAATTTGACTGTTTTACTGTAAGTCGCGTGTATTAATCCTATTTCTTGAGCGTCATATCAATTCAAACTAACAAAATTATGATAAAATAGTAAAGAATGGATTAAATACATGCTAAGGAGAAAAAAATGAATATTCTTTTATCAAATATAAATTCAAAAAACAAAACATCTACCAAAAGGTCCGGAATTCTGTTATTAAAGATTGAAGGAGTTATGGTTGCACTTGGAATTATTCTGTTAATCATTGATACTGACTTTTTCCTAACCGTATCTGTTTTATTGATTTTTTTTGCGTTTGCATTAGGAATCATTACGCTATTTATCATACTAAAGAATGCAGTGAACAATCATATGAAAATGATTGCAAATAGTGTTGATATTGGATATAGGTATTATGTTGATCAATGGAATATTGAAAACAATACATCATATCAAGTTTCAAGTAGTGCCGAACCTCACAATAATTGGTTTTTAATTCCGAGTTTTGCAAACAAATCTGTGCACTATGAACTAAGTGATGATACCATTGAAATGTATCATGTAGAAGCATTTAATGTAGTCTCTGCAGAACAGCGGAGAACGTATTTTTTTAAGGGACTTTATCTAATTATGGAAGGACCTAGTGGAGATATTCAGTACCGGGATAAAGAGTCTATTAGTGACAAAATCATTGGAGCCTTAAAAGATATATACAAAAAAGATGAAAATGATTTATCTCTTTATACAAATAAAGAAGAATACCAATCTGGAACATTATATCTTCAAAAGCAAAGCAAAATATCTTCATTAGTGGAAGCACTGATTCCGTTAATTAAGAAGCAACCGTTTGTTTCTTCGATACGAATCGGACAAAAAAACAATCAATTACATATTGCGATTGTACAAAAACAAATACGCCTGCCTTATGTTAAAAAGTATAAAGAAGAAGAATTGCAACAGATTAAGCAAACAATGAATGAGAATTTGAATATTCTTGAATTGATAAAAGAGTCAGTCGCGAAATATAATATCTAAATGACAAATTTCGAAATAAATATCTTAACTTGCTATCTATAAGTGATTTTTAGTATCATATAATGGACATAATTACAAAAATAATAATGTATTTATAATAGTATGATTTATGCAGCAGTAGCATTGCAGTAATAACAGAGAACATTGTATTTCCATATCCGCCGGTTTGACATACACTGATAAAAATGTGAACCTATACGGATTACCAACATAAGCAAAAGAGATTAGCATGTTCTCTGCTAATCTCTTTTTTTGTATATATATTTTTCAGAAAAATCGATGTTTCTTCTTATCTGCCTAATTTATAAAGTACATCGCTCCAAAGAACATTGGAATTTCATCTGGCGACAGGATGATATAGATAAAAGGTCGGTTCACGATGAATTCAATGACTTCTACAGGACCAGTTGAAGTGGTGACGCCTGAAGTTGTCGATCCAGCTACTTTTACGCCTTCTTCATCAACCTGTATCTTGGTAATTTGCCGAATGGTATCGACATATAAATTTGAGTTTGAAATCAGATTAAAATTGGTTCTGCTAGGAGAAAATATAGAAATCAATCCAAGATTATTTAATGGAGTGATAAGTTCAAAGTCACTATAAAAAGAGAATTTTGGAATAGTCAATAAAATAGAAGAATGCGTAAAATAAGTATCTGGTTGAATCAATTTCATCATTTCATTGTGGTTATTGATGATGTCGCCAAGAGAATACCCTTCGTTTGGAAGAACAAAAATCATCGAACTGCCATCCATGAAAAACTTTTGAGCAGCTGTGGCATTATCAGACTCGTAGTAGGAAGAATTGAAATCCAGTTTCACCATCATGGAAACAATCTGTTCGGACTCATCGTTTAAAAAGAAAGTTCCATCTTCAGTTGATTCAGGACTAAATTTCGTTATCCAAGAGCCTCTGTAGTAGATTGTGTTATTAATCAAAAGACTCATGTCTTTCAGAAATTCAAAAGCACTTTCTGAAGGGGATAAGAACCCATCGGTACCTTCTGTTATTTTCTCAATCAATCGTCGTCCTGCATCTCCAGAAGGGAAATCGACTTCTGCAAGCTCATAATCAAATTCCTGAATGTATTCTTCCAAACCTTCTAGTAAGTAGATACTGTTGGTATTGTCATAATAGACGGTATTTGCAAAATAGAAATCTGTATAATCGTCCGATTGTGGAAGTTCATTTGTTAACGCTGCTATTTGACTTAGCATTTCATCTTTGGTTATGCCATACAAGGTTTCAAATTCTTGTTCCGCGATATCTGATGAATAGGAATATAAGATTGACAAACAGTAGTATAGACTTAGTGGAGAAAAAAGAAAATTATCCGCAGTGTCAATTTCAGAGAGGGTATTTAAATTAAATTCGATAAAATCAGAATACATATCATCTGTGTATTCTACATTTTCTGCTCCAACAAAGTCACAACCAATCACACTTAAGCCTAAAATTAGAAACAAAAAACTGATCAAAACCTTTTTCATTCAGATTTCTCCTTTCGATCATTTTCAACTACATTATACACCAAAAATCTGACAAATTTATGACAAAAACGAATTATATTAAACAATTTCAACAATCATATATTATTTAATATTTTGAAGTTTATCCATTTGAATTCATCACGTTCAATTTATCTGTGGTTACAAAAACGTAACTTCATTAATTTCAAAAATAGTTTATGCACGATATTAACAACATAATAAACAAGTTTATCACTTTATTGTTTATGAGTACATAAAACATACAAGCTGATTATGTATTATATTAAATTTATAATCTGCTTAATTGAAAAACTTTCATTTCTCGCTTTTTTTGTATGCTTTAAATTGTAATGTATAAATGTTATAATAGTTTAAAATGCTATCTTTATTTCAAATCCATATGGATTGACAATGTTTATTGGAGGCGTTTATGCTGAAGAGAATTTTGATTTGTATATTTGCTATTACTATAAGCATTTCATTTATGGGATGTGATTTTATTTCTAATACGACACTTCCGTCATCAACCACAACGACAACAACAACAGCTACGACTACAACAGCTACAACTTCAACTGAAGAGACTTCAGTTTTATTTGTCGTTTCTTTTAATGCTGAAGCGGGAACAGAAGTGGATTCTATGAATGTAGCAAACGGTTCGTCTTTGGATTTGCCTACATCCGAAAGAGAAGGCTATACCTTTTTGGGTTGGACTGTTATTAACACGCCAGAAGCTGAAACTGTCAATGAACCATTTCTTGTAAATTCAAACATCACTTTGTATGCAAAATGGAGCGTTAATCAATATACGATTTCGTTAGATACAAATGGTGGAACTGAAATTGATTCAATTACTCAGGATTATCTTACTACAGTATCACAACCCGATGACCCAACCAAAGAAGGATACACATTTGGTGGGTGGTATTCTGATATCGAACTGACAATCGCATATACTTTTAACACGATGCCCTTTGAAAATATAATCCTGTATGCAAAATGGGAGACTCAAGATTGGAGCGATGTTGAACTCTATTTGGCAAATTCAATTCCAAATGAATTATCTAGTAACATCACTTTGCCTACCACTTATAATGATTACTCAATTTCGTGGGAATCAAGTCATCCCGAGAGTCTAAGTAATAATGGCACCTATACCATGCCGTATCAACCAATAACAGTCAGTTTAGTTGCGACCATTCAATTAGGACAATTGACATTGACAAAAACATATGATGTCGAGGTTGCTGGATATAAATCATTAAGCGCTCCTTTGACATCCAGCTACATATATAGAGATTATTATTTAGTAAGTGATTCATTCTTCACAACACTAGATATTATCAATTGCGCCTTTATCACTGCGAACGCTGAGGGAGCATTGTCAGGAACCACTGTGTTAAATAACATTAATGCTTACATTATGCCTAAAGCACACGAAAATGGAAATTGGGTGATTTTCTCTATTGCCCCAGATTCCGAGTGGTCAGAGATTGCATCAAGTTCAACTAAAATTAATGCGTTTGCAGATAACATCGTTGCCCTGATTAATGCCTATGGGTTTGATGGTGTTGATATCGATTGGGAAACACCTACCACTCAGGAAACTTTAAGATTTACTGAAATGATGCGTGTCATCTATACAAAAGTAAAAGCCAATAATCCTAATCATCTTGTCACTGCAGCAATTGCTGGTGGGATGTGGCAACCTCCAAGATATGATTTAACAAATTCACATCAATATCTTGACTATATTAATATGATGACTTATGGTATGGTAAGCAATAATGGATATTATCAGAATGCTTTAAGTAAATCGACAACTTATTCAAATCCAACAAATGAGGTTGGCAAAACATTGACCAGCTGTTCTATCGAAGAGAGTGTTGATATTTACCATACCTACGGCATTCCAAATAGTAAAATTATCGTTGGAGTTGCTTTTTATGGAATAAAGCAAACGAGATCTTATGATTCAGCAACCCAAACGTGGTCTGATTGGGTCAATGCTGGATCGGTTTCATATGCTTATATACTTAACAACTACCTAAATAACAGTAATTATTATTACCGTTACGATGCAATAGCAGGAGTGCCCTACATCATTAAAACAGATGGAACAATCTTCATTTCGTATGATAACCCTAGGTCCATTGCAGCAAAAAGCACCTATATTATTGAGAATGGTCTTGCTGGAATGATGTACTGGGAAAACGGATTGGATTCAACAGGGACATTACTGTTGGCAATCGAAGTTGGACTTAATGAATATGAGTGATTCAAACTCTCACTGGCTACCATATAATGCACAAAAGATTAGCAAAAGTCTGCTAATCTTTTTTTCATTTAATAGGAAATTGTATTTTAAAATCAGATAGTCGCAAAAAGCAAAAAAGCCTACAGTTTGTAGGCTTAAGAAGATGAAGTTAAGGAATTATTTTATGTGTTTAATCTTATTATA
>Ga0268280_1001663_pt1 | contig 14358 bp, 10 predicted proteins | sample saktaG_9_FD_190139 | JGI IMG/M metagenome (GOLD analysis project Ga0268280, IMG submission 190139) | Saline water microbial communities from Sakinaw Lake, British Columbia, Canada - sak_2011_5_24_40m | ecosystem: Environmental > Aquatic > Non-marine Saline and Alkaline > Saline ... | reverse complement strand
TTACATTCCTTCTTCTTTTACCATTCTTGACTACTTTTTTGGATTTGCAAAATATACATTGCATATTACCACCAAAAGATATTATATAAGAACTCATATATAAATCATTCGTTAACTAGACAGTATCCTGTTTTTTTGGTGGTAATTCTATGGTCTATGCAGAAGATTTTTGGAATGTTGAATGGGGTATTGCTAAGATTATGTGGTGAAACCTGACGAATATTGCTAAAAGGATTAGCAGATACCTGACGAATATTGCTGGAATTATTGAATGAAACCTGACGAATATTGCTAAAAAGTTTGGCAGGTATCTGACGAATATTGCTAAGGTTATACCTGACGAATATTTCTATAATTGTTCTTGGCTGGCAGGGGAGTGCCTGACGAATACTGCTAGCAGAATTTGGCAGGTGTTTATGTCGTGGAGATGAGGGGTTAGCAAGGGGCGTTGGAGATGTTGGTGGTTTGAGACTGTTAGCAAGAGGCGTTGCAGGGTTTTTGGGTTTCTGGGTTTTGTTGGGTTTGTTTTGGATTTTTTATGCACAGAAATGCTTGCGAAAACCTCATACTTTAGTATGAGGATGAGCATTTCTGGCATCCTAAAAATCCACTATGAAAAGAAAACTCCGTCAAACCAGCATCTTTAGATGCTGGTAGGAGTTTTCTGTGGATTTTTATGATTTTGCCTCTCACTTCCAGCTATGCGCAACCCCATGAATTTTAATAGATTTATCATTGAATGTAGTTATATTCCATCTCATTGTCTGGTCATCCCTGTCAGTCAGGGTTTCTGAGCCGGTCAGTATCCTGATTGTTCCGCCTGAATTATATTTTCCTTTATCAGTGAGAGTGACCTGCTCGTAATTAGCACCATTATCTAAGCTGACATATGCTTTGATATCTGTATTTACAGTTACATCTGCAGAAACATTCTCCATCAGGATAACAACCTTTGATTTAGTGGGCTCAGAGGTTGCTTCTGTTGAAGTTGAAACAAGAGTTAAATTTTCAGTGATTGAATAACTTATATTAACCCACTCTAAGATTGGAGAATAGCTTGAATTTGTTGTTAGATTTGCCATGTACTGCAGATACCTGGCGGATGAGTTAATTGTTCCAGAAGGATTTGTATGAGGAGAACTCCATGAACTCCAGCTGGCTGCATCATCAGATGTTCTTGTTTCTATTGAAATGTTTGATATTAATGAAGCATTATTAACAGTTACACTCCCCCAGTTTATATTATCCCAGCTTGCTGCAGAGCCAGCATCAAAAACCTGGGAAGTATAGTTTCCTGGAGTGTTATAAGAATCTGTAAGGTATCTTATTATGACAATACCTGAACCGCCAGTGGCATAGCCACCACCACCACCACCAGTATTTGCAGTTCCAGCGACCTGACCAGCGCCACCCCCCCCAGTGCCTCCAGTGCCGTTGGAATTACCAGGATAGGAGCCACCTCCACCGCCAGCATAATAAGTAGAAGTTCCAGAAATAGAATAGGCGAGACCACTACCACCAGAACCACAGGTGCTACCCGAACTATTGCCTCCAACGGCTCCAGCACCACCACCACCTGCTGCCGGATTTGGAGAGGTTATTACAACATTACCACCAGCATTCCCTTGTCCAGCAGTACCTGGTGCACCTTGGTCATTACCGGATGAAGATGATGCCCCCGCACCACCTCCAGAACCACCTAATTGTGCACCGCCGGCATTACCATATGTCCTGTCATTTCTACCGCCTCCACCACCTCCAATTGCTGTTAAAGTAGAGAAGACCGAATTAGTCCCATTTCCACCTGCGTAATTAGCATCGCCGCTGGCACCTCCACTGCCAATGGTAACAGTATACGCCTGTGGATTAACGGCAAATGATGAATTATAAAGTAATCCACCAGCACCGCCACCGCCTGTACCACCACCACCGCCACCAGCAATCACAAGATATTCAACATTACCACCAGAAGTAACTGTAAATGTCCCATTAGAAGTAAAAGTATGTATAGTATAGCCACCAGCGTATGCTGGTGATGACCGTGGATTTTCACCATTGGAATCAGAATAAGTTATTGTTCCGCCAGTGGCATTAAATCTATTTAAAGTGATATTTTCATTTCCAGTAACATTTATATCACTAAAACTCCCGGCACTCCAATTATAAGCAGTTGACTCGTTTGTTGTGAGGAAATTACCAGAGGAACCCCCATAATAATAATCCCCGCCAGAATCATAATTTTCACTCTGGCTTGCATCGGCATCAATTCCTGTCTGGTCTTCAAACTCATCAATAATGCCATCCTGAACATATTGAACTGATAAAGAACCTGCTTCAGATGCGCGGAAAGCTGTTAATACATAGTTTGTTTCAACCCTGTCCATATCCGGAGAATCTATTGTTCCAGTAACATTCAAACCGCCATCCCATTTTAATGTTCCTGCATCATTTGAAAGAACAATGCCTCCAAGATATAATGAATTACTTCCAACATAAACATCTTTCCAGACCAAACTTGAAGAACCTAAGCTGTATGTATTATTTGAACTTGGAGTAATATTGCCTGCAGCATTTATTCCTCCTGTAATGTTTAAGCTGCCAGTAACCCTTAGCCAGCCATCAACAAGGTTGTCAATAAATTCACCTAAAGCGAATGTTATCTTATCTCCTATTGTTATGTTTTGTGTTGTTGTATTGCCTCGTCCAGTTACTGTTGCCAATGTGTCTGCTTCTGATGATAATTTAGAGTCTGCTAAATCATAAGCTGATTTTACTGCTGTGGCTGTGGCTGCTAATATCGATGATGTTGTTGATGTGCTGTCTGTCAGCTGAACAGCACCTATTTGCGATGTTGATGCATTATCTATTCCAATCTGAGGAGTTGCACCTTCTGTGCTTGTTATTGGTGAAGCACCTGTGACAGCAGTAATATTTCCTGACTCATTTGCACCAGCAGGGCAGTTAGTTCCATCCTCTCTGCAGACCTGCTGCTCTGCAACATATAAGCCAGTTGTGAAGTTTCCTGTTCCAACAACCTCCAGCTTCTGCCCTGGAGAGGTTGTGCCAATGCCTATATTGCCATTAACATAAAGATTATTCTGCACACTGCCATAACTGCAGTTCTTCATCTCTATCCACAGCTTTTGCTGACCATCATCAGTTGATATCATAGGAACCCAGCTTGTGCCGTTATAGACATAATTATACAAGTTAGCTGCAGATACATTACAAGCTACTAATGCAATTAACAGCATCAAAAAGACTATCTTTTTCATGCTAATAAATACAATGTTCTTTGCATCCTTGTTTTGTGTTTTGATTTTCATTATTTTATTTACCTATTGTTTATCTGCATGCAATATCTGTAACTGTTGCAGATTCTTTATCTGCCATTAATGTGACTGCCTGGCAGGCTTTAACCCTGCCAATAACAAATAATGTAAAGTCATTGACCCCTTCCATTACTCCTGTTTCATATTCCTTATTTTGCTCATTTATCTGCTCTTTTAACTGCATGTTCTGCATATAAACTAATGATAGTGCTATTGCCAAGGCAACTGAAATTGTGAGCAATATTAAGGTTGTTTTGTTCATTTTAACGCCTCAAAACTCCAGAGCCCCTTTTATCCATAATCCCTGATTTGCTTAGTACCTCAACCAAAACCTTATTCCTGCTCTTAGGAATATAATCATCTTTCATAATCTCACTAATTTTAAGAGGTCTTAATAGTTCACCTGGGCTTATAATATCAATATGGCTGTTAAACATTCCTGCCTCCATTTTTTTTATTCGGCAATTTATTCGGCAATTTATTCGGCAATTTAAGTTGATAATAACCTGTTTTTTTAGACCCTACAAAAGTTATATACTCATTTTTTTCCATATCTTTAAGATCATACCTTGCCATCCTATCAGAAATATTAAATAATCTTTTGTATTCTTTTGGGGTTATTCTAAGGTTGGTTTTCAGATATTCTATTGCCTTTTTTTGCCTTTCATTTAAATCTTTTGTATCTATTTGCAGAACCCTTGTGTAATATCCCGGATTTCTAAATATAATACCAAAATATCCCCCTTGTTCTTCAAATTCTGGCCGGGGCAATTTCCATTCATCACAGAATTTATCCATTCTCAATATTCCGGTTCCTCTTTTATCCATCAGTTTTCTCTTGGATAAAACATTTGTGATAGTCTCATTCCTGCTTTTAGGTCTGTAACTTAAATTATTTAATTGATCAATTGTTAGGGGTCTTAGGAGTTCTCCGGGGTTCCATATCTCTATTCTGTCATCAAACATCTTAAGAAGAATAGATTCTCTAATGTGATAATCCCTGTGAACAATTGCATTTATTATAGCTTCTTTTAGGGCTTCAATAGGATATTCTGTTTTTATCTCTGTTTGAAATCCTTTTGGTGTATAAGATGTTCTCATATTTTTTAACATAAATTTATTTGCATCATCAATTAATTTAAATGCATCACCTTCAAAATCTGCCCTGTCAATCCACATAGTTATATCTAAACCTTTATACCTGTCCGCCCTTAAGACTGTACAGGGCATTTCTATGAAAGGATGTTTCCCAAATAAAACAATCCCCGCAATTGTAGGAGTAAGTTTTCCATCTTTTTCAATAACGAAATTCTCTTTTGTCAATAAATCATGGAAATGCTTCCCTTTCAGTTGCTCAGTTAATTTACTTTCTCTAAAATATTCTTTAATCTTTTTTAAATCTAAATCATCTAAATCAGCGTTTTCAACAGGGCAGATGTCTTGTGATCTAGAAGATCCTTCCCTGTATAACCTTGCTGTTTCCTCTTTGTTTGCAATAACATTGGAAGAGCCGATTCTTACTCTTGGCTTTGGCTCGCCCCTGACAAAATATGGCGTGTCTTTTCCCTTTGGGCAGTTAATTATTATAAAATCTTTATTTTTGTATTTAATAAATTCTATTTTCGGCTCTTTGTCTAATTTGCACCAATGCCTGATTATCTGGGTAAATTTGTGCTCTGTTTTTTGCGGGTCTTTTAAGCCAACCGGCTTTTTGTTTTCATCTATTCCAAGGATTATCTTTCCTCCCCTGCTGTTATAAAGGGCAGCAGCTAGCTGGGCAGCTTTTTCTGATTCAGGCAGCTCCAGCTTGAATTCTATATCTTTGTTTTCATAATTGCTTATGAGGTTTTCAAATTCTTTCTTGTTCATTTTTTGGTTTTTTTAGTATTTTTTTATCTGCATGCAGCATCTATAACTGTTGCAGATTCTTTATTTGCCATTAATGTGACTGCCTGGCAGGCTTTAAGCTTGTTAATAACAAGCAGGGTGAAATCATTGACTCCTTCCATTACTCCCCTTTCATATTCCTTATTTTGCTCATTTAACTGCTCTTTTAGCTGCATGTTCTGCATATAAACTAATGATAGTGCTAAACCAACTGAAATTGTGAGCAATACTGGAATTGTTTTATTCATTTTATTCGGTAATTTAAGGGAGTAGTATCCTGTTTTTGTTATGCTGCTTGATTAATATCATTTAAATCAAGCAATAACACATTTTTTTCATCTATCTTTTTTTTGAATGTCTTTGCAATTATGCAAAAATATTCCTTTCTCCTGCCTTTACGCCAGCCTACAAACCATGATTTTTCTTTTAGCTCTTTCAGGATTTTCCCTGCATCAGCATTATCTTTCCATTTGCACTCAGTAAAAAGTATTTGGCTTGATTTTTGGTTCAGGGCAACAAGGTCAATCTCGATTTCCTGCCTTATGCCCTTAACTCTTGCAGAGCCCCACCAGTTAGATATATAGTCTATTTTGAATGGAAGCCTGTTTTCTGTGTTCAGTTTAATCATGAATTCCATGCATATTTCCTCAAACCTTTTTCCAAAAAAAGCATTAAAATCTGCTTTTATGGATTCCATTAGCTGGGATGTGCCTTTTAATTTATACACTGAAAATTTATCGTAAACAAATTTAAACCAGAATCGCATCAGGGGATGGCTTATGAAGTATCTGGTGTTCTTTTTAGCACCAATTGGTCTGATTGATTTTACAAGCCCAAACTTTTCCTCCAGTTCTGAGAGATGCCTTGTAATTGAACTTTCTTTCATGTGTATATTGCCGGCAATTTCACTCAGTTTTGTTTTTCCTGCTGCAATTGAATGCAAAATTGAATAAAACAATGAGCTTCTTCTGCCGAATTCCTGCTTGAGAATATCTGCAACCTCATTTTCCAGGGGGGCATTTTCCTGTATAAACAGATATTCAATTATATCCAGGTAATCCCTGTTTATCAGATTAAATTGCTCTAAAGAGGCATAATACTTGGGAAATCCTCCAAACAAGCTGTAAATCTTTAGGATGTTTTCAAAGTTATTATACTTAAGATATTTCAGGGTTTCAATGCTGTGCTTAAGGGTGAATGGATTTAATTTTATCTTTGCAGAAATCCTGCCGTATAATGGCTGTTTTTTGTCTTCAAATATCTTCTTGAACAAACCAATCAGTGAGCCAAGAATGACAAAGTTTATTGGGGCTGTTTTGTGTTCATCACAGTTTCTCTGCATTACTGAAAATATGCTCTTATCCACACTGTAGAAATTCTGAAATTCGTCAAAGATTATAACATAATTTTTGCACCTCTCAAAAAGGATTTCAAAGAATGCTGTCCAGGAATTTATGGCTTCCAGCTTTGTGATGATACTGTGCTTTCTTAACTCTTCGCTAAATTCCCTCAATAATTCAATGGATGTTTTTGATTCATACACAAAGAAGTATATTGCCTTCCTGCTCTTAATAAACTCCTTTACAAGGGTTGTCTTGCCAACCCTCCTTAACCCGGATACAGCTACCACAATGAGCTGTTTTCTTGAAAGACCAAGGTATTCCCTCAATTGTTTCAGTTCTTTTTCCCTGTTTATAAATTTCATTTGTATTCACCTACTGAATATTCAATAACTGAATATTTATAAAGGCTTTGCTTTTTTTCCGAAGTTCTTCCCATTTTTTGAAAATCTTGTTTAGCATTTTTTTATTTGCATGCAGCATCTATAACTGTTGCAGATTCTTTATTTGCCATTAATGTGACTGCCTGGCATGCTTTAACCTTGTTAATAACAAATAATGTAAAGTCATTGACCCCTTCCATCACTCCGGTTTCATATTCCTTATTTTGCTCATTTATCTGCTCATTTACCTGCTCTTTTAACTGCATGTTCTGTATATAGAGCAGTGATAATGCTATTGCTAAGGCAACTGAAATTGTGAGCAATATTAAGGCTGTTTTATTCATTTGCATTATTTTTCTGCTTTCAATTTCTTTGTTTCAGCTTTTAATTCATTTATTTCTGATTTTAACTTTTGGTTTTGCTTTTTTTACGTACACGTACATGAACTACAGGTACAAGTGCCTAATGTCCCATCTGATTTTATGCAAACACATTTATTTGTTCCATCCCCAGCTATGCCTGAGATACTGGCTTCTCCAACAACATGTAAAGTGCTAGTTGGGCTAGTTGTCCCGATGCCGACGTTGCCTGTTGTTGAATTTACAACAATACTATCAACTAGAGTAGGATACCGAATTATGACGATGCCTGAACCACCAGCACCGCCAACTCCAACGGTATTCCGACACCCGCCGCCTCCTCCTCCTGTGTTTGCTGTACCAGCAGTCGCAGAAGTAGAGCCACCAGCTCCGCCACCACCAGTTCCACCAGAACCTTGTGTGTTTGTACCACCGCCACCACCACCACCAGCATAATAAATAGTAGAACCATCATAAATTGTAGAAGAACTACCTGCTCCACCATTTCCCCCAGTCAGAGAAGCGGCATCTGCTCCGACCGCACTTGCTCCACCTCCTCCACCACCACCATCTGCTTGGGCAGCATAACCTTTGCCCCCATTGTTTCCTTGTGAAGGGTCTGTTGATGGAGTATTCCCTGCTCCATAAGTTTGAGAAGTTGAACCAGCACCACCACCTGAACCACCAGCATTACCAGCCGTATTAGTAGGGTGTGAACCACCACCGCCGCCGCCAGCGGAAGTAATTGTACTAAAGATTGAACTTGCTCCATCATTTCCTCTATCGTCAGTAACTCCAGTACCTCCAGCACCAATCGTAACTCCGTAGGTTTGTGCAGTTACTGCAAAAGAAGCATTAGTTCTAAATCCTCCTGCACCGCCGCCTGCTCCTACCCAACCACCACCAGCACCGCCGCCAGCGACAACAAGAACTTCTACAGTTCCAGCAACATTTGGGGTGAATGTTCCATTCTCAGTAAAAGTATGAATAGTGTATCCTCCAGAAGTGGTAATTGTTCCACCAGTGGCAGAAAATGTTGTTTTCGTTTTTACATGAAAAGTACCATTTATTTCAAGAGTACTTCCTGGATTTGTTGTGCCGATGCCGACATTGCCAGTTGTGTCATTGACATAAAGCTGTGATGTGCCTGAGGAGTTTAATACGTTTAATCCGCCCTTTATCTTAACTGGTGAGCCGCCTGTGATGTTGCCATCTACTTTTAAGTCACCGGTTATATTAGCATCTCCACCAACTTTTAAGTTCTGGGTTATGTTCAAACTGCCGGTAACCCTGAGCCAGCCATCAACTAGGTTGTCAATAAACTCACTAAATGCAAAAGTAAGCTTGTCTCCTATTGTTAGGTTTTGTGTTGTTGTGTTTCCCCTGGCAGTTACTGTTGCAAGGGTGTCTGCTTCAGAGCCAACGCCTGAGTCAGCTCCGCATGTTCCAACACCGCCAGACCATTTCAATATCTCGCCATCTGCACAATTAGTAGATAGCTGAATATCTGTAACATTAAGTGTTCCAACTACAGTTAATTTATCTGCCGGCGATGCTGTGCCAATGCCTACATTGCCGTCATTGTAATAATAATAATTTCCGCTTACTGACCAGTATCCCTGCTCAGAGTTGTTAAATACAACTTTCTGCACACCATCTGCATCTGAAATCATAGGAATCCAGTCAGTGCCGTTATACACATAATTATTTGCTGACTGGTCACCGTATATCTCTCCGGTAACATTTAAATCTCCAGCAACATGCAATTTTTGGGTTGGTGAAGCTGTTCCAACACCAATATACCCGGTTGTTTCATTAACATAAAGCTGTGTATCCCCAGACTCATTAAGCACATTCAGTCCGCCCTTTATCTTAACTGGAGAGCTGCCTGTGATATTGCCCTGCACCTGCAAATCACCGCCTATGACTGTTGTTTCATTTCCATCACTGTCAATTGTTAATGCCTTGTCAGTTGCTGCACCCCTGTCTGAAACTGTGTCTAAAGTATCTGCTTCTGAGCCAACACCTGAGTCAGCTGCGCAGTTCCATGCTGAGCCATCCCACTTCAATATCTCATTATTTCCGCAGCTTCTGTTTAAGCTCAAGCCGGTTGAGTCCATTATCAAGCCGCCTGTTGAATAAATGCTAATATTTTCAGCAAAGCTTGCCCTGTAAGTGTAAGGAGTGCTTGTAAGATTCAGCCTTGGAGTCATCTCACTATCAGTTCCAACCTGTATTCCAAGATAATACTGCCTGTCAAAGTCAAGTGTCAGTGCAACTGAGGAGCCAAGAATAGCATCATAGATTCCATCCTGGACAGCAAGGGTCTGGTTTTCCTCCCATAATTTAGTTCCGCCAGTGCTTTCATTGTAAATCTTAAATGAGAAATTATAATTTCCTGTTAATGCAGAGCCAGACGAGTCTGTTAGCTTGCCCTGTATATTAAGTGTTTTTGGTATCTGCCCTGCAAGATTATGCGCATAAGCCACAGCATCGCCAAACCTGAACTCCTGTGTATGCACTCCTTCTGTTAAAACCCTGACAGTATGATATCCTGTTTCATTGCATTCATAATCAGGAACAAAGATTTTATTTCCGTCAAAAGAAGCATTAACAATCCCATCACCGCATTTCAGCTCAATAAACTCCAGATCATCCGGAGCAGAATCCCCATAGGTTGTTCCATCAACAGCTGTGATTGTTAAGTCAGCTGTTCCGATTGTTGTAAACTCAACAGTCCATTTTCCGCCGACAGTCGGATAGCTTTGCACATTCAGTACAGTTATTTCTACCTCAAATGTCTGGTTACTTAAACTGGGAACAACCCATTCTATCCTGTCAACCAGGGAATTGTTATTCAGGTCATAATATCCAACACTTGTAAATAATTCCCTTATACCATTCTTTACCCAGTAAAGCCTGATGTTTTCCGGAGCACATTCAACAGGAACATCTGTATAAGCCAGGATATTTACATAGTGTGTATCAGAGCTTATAATTATCTGCTTTTTGTAATCACTGATATATGTTTCAATAACAGCTGGCGCTTCTGTCTCATACTCAGCAATATACTCCTTTGTTTCATTTGCCTCAATTAAATCAGGGAATTCAAATTCTTCTGCTTCTGATTTATCCTTTGGCTTATCTTCCCTGGTTTTTGTCTTAATAGCTATCTTATCTTTTTCAATTGTTTTATTCAGTTTAATGTCTTTAACAGCAAGATTAAATGCTTTTTTCGGAATAGTGAAAGAAACATTAACAGGCTTGGCAATGGTTTCATTGTTTTCTGCCTTTACTTTCTTTACCCACTTAACCGGCTTGTTTATTTCTGCAGCTAACTGTGTTGGTGTTTCAGCAATGTCAGTGATGTTTTCAACAACTATATCTTCCGGAGTTTCTTCTGCTTTGGTTACATTAACCACAAACACATTTGAGACAGCTATCTGCTTTGAGTCATTTACTATAATGAATGTATTCCTTATTCCTGTAAAGCCTTCTTTAGGTATAAATGTAACAATACTTCCATTAACAAACACAGAGATATCTTCCATTTCATAAATTGTATATTCCAATGAGTCATTATCCTTGTCAGAGAAATACTCGCTTAAGTCTATCAATAACTCCCTGTTTTTGCTGATAGTGATCTCAGGAATATCCATTAATAATTCAGGAGCATTATTTATTATTTCAGCTTCTTCCGGAATTATTGTATAGCTTATGTTATTAAGCCTTAAAGTTGCATTTTCCAGCTCAATCCTTAATCTATAAGAGGTTTCATCAAGGCTTAATAAGCATGTTTCCATGCAAATATCGCTAAAGTAAGTTATTTTCTCTTCTTCCTCCAAGAAGACTGCATTCAGGCTTGCCCAGTCAGAATAATAAACATAAGAATACAAATCATCCTCATTAATATTATAATCCACATAAACAACCTGAGAGCTTATCCTGTTGCTTGAGCCAGCCCCATATCTTGAATAATAAGAGTAAAATACCTCATTCCAGCTTGGTGTTAATGGCTCAAGCCCGATAAAATTGCAGCATTTCTCATTTCCATAACATATTGTCACACTACTTTCATTATCCAAAGAATATGTCTCCCATCTTGTGCATAAATTACTTTTATTAACAGCCCAGTTGAATTCTGTGTTTTTAATGTTGAAGTCAACTATTCCACCTTTTGCCTCTATTCCATCATTATCAGAATCAAATTCTGTTCCATCATTGTATTCAAGCCCTATCAGGATCTCTGCGTTTTCAGGCGGATTTGTAATGTTTTCAATGGTTTCATCCGAAGGAATAGTTTCATTACCTGGGATAGTTTCATTAACTTCTACTGTTTCATTACCCGGAATTGTTTCATTCGAAGGAATAGTTTCATTAGTTGAGGTTGAAATTGTCTCATTTATTTCTTCTTCATCTGTTTCATTCAAATCCTCAACAATAAGCCCTGTTATGCCGGCAAGACCTTCTTCTTCAAGAGCATTTGAATCAAACACAAGATAGCTTTCATTATCTGTTTCAAGGTAAACTTTTGCAATGCCGTCTCCGATTAACTGACCATTTAATCTTAATGACCTTAACTCACCATCCTGTTCCAAATAAAATGAGTAAATACTGTCTTCAGCAAACACAGCATCAATATCCTGCGTGTAAGAGCTGGCATTCTCCAGTGCAAAATAGCCAATAAATGCCGGCCTTAAGAAAACCAAAACAGCTATAACAATAACCAATAAAGCTGCTGGCAGGATTGCTTTGCTGAATTTTTGTAATGAATCTGCCCTGGATTTATTTCTTTCGATCTCTGAAGAGTATTTCCTGATAAGGTTTTCATAATGAGCCTTGTTATCAGTCTTCTCAAGGAAAGCATTGCATAGCTTTATCTTTCTCTCTAGCTCAGCTGTCTTCTCTTTCCTGCTCTTTTTTGTTTTATTCATTCTTTTTCTTTAATTGCCTTTTTGGGTAGGCTAACCTAAGCACTAATCCAAAGTTTTGATTTCATTTATCTATAACTTCCCAATGTCCGCCCTTGTCTGGACCAATCCTTTTCAGCAGTCCTTTTTGCTTGAGTTTAGCAAGATTATTTTCAATAGCAGTTGTTCCCAACTGCAATTTCTTTGAAAGCTCTACAATTGAAATAAACTTATTCTTACTAATCAACATCAACATTTCCTTTTGATTATAGGTTAATTTTTCACCCCACTTTTCACCCCACTTTTCACCCCACTTCTCCACAGTTTTTGCGGTCTTTGGCTTGTAAAATATAATCCTGAAAAATTCATCTACCTCAAATTTGACTTTTAACCCCCTATCTTTAACCTGTTTCTTTATTCTATTAATCCCTGAACCGACTTTTTCAATCAAGCCGAGACGATGAAAAATATCAAATATAATCGGATTTCTAGGCATACTTATTTTTCCTAATTGCCGTTTATCAAAAAGCAGCTTGCCTTTATTGGTAATTTCCACCCTATCATCAAAGATTTCAACAAATATGCCAAACCTGTCTTCAAAATAGTCCCTATGGATTAAGGCATTAATTAGGGCTTCCCTTAAAGCTTCATAAGGTATTTCAGGAATTTCTTTACGCGGTCCAAATCCTTTAATTTCGTATTCTAACCGCAAATGCTGTTTTAAGAATGCAAAAGTATTTTCATAATTATTTAATAAATCATTTTTGAAATCTTTTCTGTCAATAATATTCACTTTTTCCCTGCCTTTGTATAAAACACAAGTAACAAAATTCTGCCTGAAAAATCTTTCCGGCTCTTTAGCAAATAACAGAATGCCGGCATTATTTAATCTAAATTTTCTCTTTACAACAATTCCTAGAGAAAGATTAATTAAAATTTCTTTTATAGGAATTACTTTAGAAATATTGCTTCTTTTCAGGAATTCCAAAAACTTTTTTTCATCAAAATCTTGAGGAAATTTGAAATCTGCATTTATTTGATTATCAAACCTTATTTTTCTTTCACTAACTGCAAAATCCATGATTTCATCCCTTGTCATCTTCTGGGAATTAGGTCCATTCCTCATATAAAATCCGAATGAGCATCTGTGGAGCTTATTATCTGATTCCTTTACCCCAATAATTACAATATTATCAAAACTGCTGACCGAGACTTCTATCTTGGGGTCGCAATTATGTGCTATATTAATAATCCTTGATTTTAGATTGTTGGTTAGCTTGCATCCAATTACCTTATTTTTATCATCAACACCTAAAAATATCCTTCCTCCATTTGCATTTGCAAAGGCAACTATTTCTTTAGCCAAAGACTTATCACAAGATTCCTTAAATTCAGTATACTGCCCTTCTTTTTGCTGCAATATGAATTCCAGCTCTTGGCTTTCTCCTTTTTCTATTAATTTTTTTAATTCCATTTTTTAGACTTCTTCATCCTCCGGCTTAAGCTTCAGCTTTTCAGCTATCTCAGAAACCTTTCTTGCCTCTCTTATCTTCTTCAGGGAATTATTATAAAAGCCAGAAACAGCTGGCTGGCTTATCTTCAGAATTCTTGCTATCTCCTGCTGTATCAAGCCCTTTTTCCTTAGTTTCAGAACCTCTATCTCTTTTTTTGTTAACATATTATATCCGGATAATATAATAATTATAAGTTATATTACATATATTTAAACCTTTCTGTTCTGTAAAAGCTTAATATAATCCTAATTAGTTATATAAATAATACTACTTATATTTAAACCTTTCTGTTCTGTAAAAGCTTAATATAATCCTAATTAGTTATATAAATAATACTACTTATATTTAAACCTTTCTTTCTTTAGACAAAGAAATTTTGTTTTCTGGCTTTTTCAGGCTTATTTGTTGATAATCAACAAAAACATCTTTTCTGAATTTCTTTGTATTTTAGCAATATTTATATATTAATACATACATTGTAAGAATAAAACCATAGAATCAAAAACTATTTATATATTAATACATACATTGTAGGAATATTAGATTAACCATGCAGAACAAAGAACTGAAAAAAAAGCTTTCAGAACTGAATAAAGATACTGATAAGTTTGAAATTCTGATACCCAGTGCTAT
>Ga0268280_1001661_pt1 | contig 14395 bp, 16 predicted proteins | sample saktaG_9_FD_190139 | JGI IMG/M metagenome (GOLD analysis project Ga0268280, IMG submission 190139) | Saline water microbial communities from Sakinaw Lake, British Columbia, Canada - sak_2011_5_24_40m | ecosystem: Environmental > Aquatic > Non-marine Saline and Alkaline > Saline ... | reverse complement strand
GCGCAACCGCTCAAAGATGCGCATTCATATAGTCGGTGATCGCTTTCCCATGGTGGCCATATGCCACGATGTGGTGGTTGCCAAGGGGGGCTGTTAGAAAGTATTTCACGTCGTCCAGCTGGATCCTGATCTGCGTCCGGCAGAGGTTCGGGTCGTTCAGGTTCGCCAGGATCCGGCCTTCCGAAACATAATAATGCCGCAAATCACCGCTCAGTTTGAAGAGGGTCACGTCCGTGGTCTTCATCTCGCCCTTGATCGCCACGCCGATTCCGGATTCGAAGTGCGTGGTGAGGGTGTATTGCTCCGCCATGTCAAGCGGCAGGGTGCAATGGGCCAGGACGATCTGCTTCTTTTCGACATCAATGCGGGCGGGATTGGCCTGAAACCCGCACTGGCCGGTGATCCGGTTCAAGAGATACATCGAAATCATCGCGGGAACATCGCCTTCACAGGCGCCCACGATCCGTTTCCGATTCAAAAGCGAAAGCCCCAGGCATCCGGTGGTGTGGATGCTTCCCAGAAGATCGAAACAGCGGACGGTCAGACCTTCAAGCCGGTATTTACGAATCAGTTTTTCAAGACTTACGGCCACTCTTCCGGATTTCGCAAGTTCCTTGGCATCATAATCAAGAATCGTGTCGGGTTGGAACTCGTCAGCCGTGCTGTCGTTGTAACAATCGATCAGTTCCGTCATGGGGATGTCAATCAGGCGGATGTTGAAACGGGACAGGCACGCCTGTGGATCAACATTGCTCGCAATCAGCCAGTCGCTCGGCTTCCCGATCACGCCGAGCCGGATGGGTTCTTCCTGCTGGCGATGTCCGAGCGCTTCCAGACGCGCTGCAATATAGGCAGCGGATCCATGCAGGATTTCCGCTTCTTCACCGCTTGCCTTCAGATACGAAAGAATCTCCATGCTGGCGGCGAGGGAGTTGTTGGTTCCGTAGGTCAGAAGATAGTAGGGCGCATGGAGGCGATCCTTGAGACGCAGGAACAGGCCTTCGGAGCCGCCGCTCTGCACGAGAATGATGGCCAGATCAGCATCATAGAAACTCCCGATTGGCGTTTCCGTAAAAACGAAATTGCCCTGTTTTTCGATTTCACTGATTAGATTTTTGGTCTGCTGGCCGATGACTTCCCCGACGTGAAGAGAAGATACGATCGGAAAGAGATTGATTTTCATGGCGTGATCCCCCCTTAAGGATGATGGCGTTTCAGCGGTTGCGGAGATATTCCCGGCCGTCTTTGGACCGGGACATCAGGCCGTTGTCGATCAAGGCCCGGCGAAACGAGGCGAAATCGGCGACGACATCCGTGATGATCTCGTTGACTTCGGGCTCCGTGTAGACGCGGCCCAAAGTGAAAAACGATGCCAGATGGATGTAGACGACGGTTTTGAACTTCTGCTTGGTCGGCAGGGTGTGAAGCCGACCCGTCGGATCCAGAAATCGGCTGAGGATTTCCCCGAATTCCGTTTCGGTAATGCCAAAGCGTTCCATCAGAATCATTTCAATGCTCGTTCGTTCCATGGCGCGCCTCGATTAGTAAAGAAAGGGATGATTTCATTATACGTGGGGACGTGGGGGTTTGCAACCAAAAACGGCCTTTCCGGGCATGAACCGGCTCCCCATGGATACAAAAAAGACGCGAACCGGAGTCGTCTCGCGGTTCGGTCTTTTGGGTTATTTCGAATGAAAAGAGACGGCACACCTAGCCGGTTTCATCCGGCGAACGCGGCCATCCCTTGTCGGTAACTCGCAGATTCTTTTTGCAATCAAATGTTATAGATGGAACTGAGAATGGCAAAGAACTCTTTGTCATTGATGATTTTTTCGATAAAGGCCTTATATTCTTCTTCGGTATTCAGGGTGATCGAACGCCATTCCGCCGGGGTGGAATCGCGCTTGACATCCTTCAGGATTTCATCGACAAAGCTGACATTGACCGGATAAGGCATGATTCCGTGGGATACTCTCAAGATCGGCAGCTTGAATTTGTTGTCCTTGTAGCTTCTGACATAAACCTCATGGCTGATCCGGCAGTTCTTGACGGAATTGGTGAATTTGGCTTCGTTGTCGATCTGGACATAGCCGAAAATGATGCGGTCGGCGCTCCCTGCTATCAACTCTTCAAATCGTTTCGCCAGCAAGTCCTTGGGCATGGGGCTTTCCTTAAAATCGAATTTCATCGTCAATCCTCCTTGTGTGTGTCCTTTTATATGACGCTTGTGACGGCGTGTTGAACCGGATGAGAATCTGTAAACAGGAATCCACATTCAGTATATACAGTATGCTTCCTTAAATCAACCGGCATTGATGAAATGATCTCGGTGAATGCCTTTTCATCGTTTTCGAGATCGGGTCAATGGTGGTGCTTGTCGTTTCTTCCGTTTTTCCTTTTGCCCGTTCGGCCGGTAAACAGGTAGACTATGAAAGCAAAAAACAGATTGGCATGATTGAAAACATCCTGGACGATGGGGCGGGACGGGCATTGCCGAAGAACAAGAATCTTGATCGCGCTTTGCTCGTTCATCGGCCCATATGATCTCCCGATGGCGGTCACGCAACTTGAAGCGTATTCTTCGCCCTCGAAGAAATACGAATATTCCATTTTGGCGGTGACCGTGCCTCGGTGCATGGAAAGAACGCTTATTTTCTGGACGACCGCATCGACCGGAGTGCCGTTTTGAAATATTTCGCGCAGAAAATGGTATCGGTGAAAGAACAGATATGTGAACAAAACCGCAACCGTAGATAGAACAATTCCTAACCCGATGTAGTGTTCTTTGGAGAAAAAAGCAGATAATCCCGTTAATGTAAAGGCGATGAAGCCGAACAGGCGGCCCCCCAGGGGATAATCCGCAAAGAGAAGTATATGGAATTTGGGCATCTTTTTGTCCATTTTGTCCCCTTTACAAATGATCCGCGTCGAAGTCTGTCCGCCTCGCCATCGAACAACCTGCCGGCATCATCGGCCTTCGACGGATCAGATGCATCTAGCTGGTCGGCCTTGATTTTCTGACAACGGCTGCATAGACGACCCGCGACAGAACGAACTGAAAGGCAAGCAGCGAACATCCTCCGACCACAATGAGAACCCAGATCATCGCCCTGGTCACTTCGAAGGAAAGGTGGAGCATCTGCTGCAGCTGTTCCTCGATGGATTCCTCATTCAACGCCAGAAGCGCCGCGCCGACGCAGGCCGCAAACAGGATCCCCGCCGATATCATTTCGAGTCGATGGGCATCATGGATGCTTTTTTCGAAAGTTAGGTTCAGATACCGCTTTTGTTTGGCAATGATGTAGGCCAGTCCGACGCCGACCAGACTATTCAGTACCGGAAGACCCATGGAAAGGCCGTAGATTTCCAGCGAATAGAAACCGGCGACGGCGATCAGGGGCCATGGCGGAAGCGAGAAGAGTCCGCGAAGTTTCCGACGGAGAAGCGTCGAGTCAGCGAGCAGCCCGACGGCAAGCCCGGACACGGCGAGGATTCCGATGACGTTCTCGTCAGTGACGCCGCACAGGACGCTTCCCCACCAGAAAAAAAGGAACAGGCCCAATGGCGCCATGAAGCCGAGAACCACGACGGACAGAATCAAATCGAATCGGGAGACCTTTTCCATTTTTCTGCCTCGATGTTTTTTTCTTTTCATTTGGTCAATCCGCATCCCGAAAATATCGGATTGCGGGCAATAAATGTTGCGTGATTCGACTGTGACAAAGGGAAGGAGCGGCGCTTATTGTTGGGGTTCGACTTCTCTTACATCATTCTGTCTTTTCAGCGCCGCCTTGATGGCAAAATAGTCATAAAGGCCATCGCCGATCCCGATGGCGAATATGCCGCACATAATCGTCACGCCTGTCGTGACGCCAAGGGCCGTCACAACGAAGAGGGCGGCGCCTAAAACCATCGTGTATATGGATTGGATCAGATATCTGGCTTTCAGTTTTTCATTATCGTAGTGCTTGTTTTTGAGAAGCGCTCCGATGAGTATGACTTTCCCTTTCATTTTTATGCCATACAGCATGGCGGCCCCGGCCAGGACCAGAAATCCCGCCGCGACAAGGAAAAACCAATGAAAAAGATCCGAGCTCAATATCCTGATGATTTCCTGGTACATACTTTCCCCCCTATGAATTCAATGATTTTCTATCCGCGTTCGATTTTACAATTCGCTCATTGATGGGCCTTCTCCCAAGCGTGTTGGGCCTTGCGCTCGGGGCGTTCGGGACAGTCTAGATTCTGAGCCCGCCCGATTCTTCATAATATTCCTTGATCGAGCGGTATACTTCGTCCAGCGTTTCTTCAAAATAGGTAATGGCGATCAATAGGTCGCGGTTTCCATCGTTAATGAAAGCATTGTGTTTAATGCTTTGTATATGTTCTTCTTGTTCTTTTGTGCAGGATATTGTGATGTATCCGGCTTTGTCTTTATATTTTTCGATGACGGTGTTTTTCTGGATCTGTATGACCTGCGACCACGGAATGGAGAACTGTTCCCGCGCATCGACGATATAAGTCAGCCCGTCTTCGGAAAGCGTCAAGACCGGTTGAGTCATTTCCATATATGATTTCTTGGCTTTCAACTGTTTCTTCCCCATAATGACAGAAAATATGGATAGAAACAGAAGCAACAGAAACGCCGCGACGAGGTAGAAGATATCTGAACCACTCTCGATGTCCTCAGTTAAAAACACATAAATGGGTAACAGCGTGAGCAGGAACGAAAGCGGGGTGGTTATGATGACAAACAGCTTGAACGATCTGTAGTTGTTGGCCTTTCTTTTGAATGTTTTGATCATCTTTGTCCTCCGCTTGAACGGCGGCGTCAATCAGACGCCGCTTCATTATCCTTTTCACACTGAAACCATTAAGTAATCTAGCCGTTAATACTTGGAAGAAATAAATGAATTCCTTCGCAGAAAATCATACCATAATTTAACCGAAAAATAAATATCAACTCTTATTTTGCCGAGATCACAAAAGCGAAACGGGACAGCCATCGCTGGGCTTCGGGATTTGGGCTTTTTGAAAGATACGGTTGTCGTGCATCGCTTCTGTTTCGTGCGCCAAGATCCGAATTCCGTCGGCCCCCGTCAATAAGATCGTTATTGCCGTTTATTGCCCGCATTCTCCGTTCTCTCGGAACCCCGAGGCGCTCACGGCGACTATGATGATAGGGAGACAAACATTATTCAGTATATTGTTCGAAATAAGAAAAAAAACCACAAAAGCACTTGCGACAACGGCCACAATTCCCTATAATGAAAAATATATTAATATACTCAAACGGAGGTTTTACACAGTGAAGAAGTTTTGGAACGTTTTAGGTCAGATATTAGGCTTTCTGACGATTGTGTTATACGCTTTCCTCTATACGGATGCTCAATTCCATTTCAACCTTCCCCCCGACGTCGTGACCTATCTGGTCCTTGCCCGGCAGTTCGCCGCCCTGGCCGTCGCCGCCATCGTCGGCATGGAATTCGTCTCCGGCAAGAAGCTCTTCGTCTTTATCTACTTGCTCATCCTGGCCGTCGTCGTCATCTTCATGTTCTTCCCGGATCTCGGGGATTCGCTCGTGGCCTGGCTCAACACGATCATCTGAACGGCATCAAACGTTTTGCGAAACCCGCAAAACGTTTTTTTATATCATCATTTTAGGAATCTGTCTGTGTCGTGCGATAATTTTGTGCCTATCCCCTTGCATTCGCAAGCGTTTATTGCTTTTTGATCCCTGATTCTGTATGCATTCACTCATTCGAACAAAAAAATAACGGCCTAAGTAGCGTGCCGTTATTTTCTATGTGTGGTGGCTCGGGCAAGAATCAATCCGCCGGCATGCTTCATGGCGCTGAATGAAGCGCCCTCTTGTACTTGTATTCATTGACGCGATGTGCGTGTTATCTTGTCCATTTTACTTGCATCATTCGCTGTTATGTTTGATTGCTTTTTACTATGATATCAGGAGCGCCGGGATTGTTGTTATCAATAACGATATCGCTTCTTGCGGCTGGATTGTGTTCGGAAATATACCGTTCCCGGATCGGAATGTCTTTATTGATGTCCTTCTTAATGAATGATTCTCCATTTCCGATTTATAAACAATATCTCATCCAGTAGTCAAAACAGTCGGTTTGTTTGGGCCGGAAACCGACATTTTTCTGTGCAATTTTCACATCAATCTTTTGTTGTCTCTTCAATAGGACGCTTTTCTGACTATCCCCAATGAAGTTACTTCACTGCTTGGCTTTTTTTATTATAAATGTCAATTTGTTTCTTTAAGTATTTGGATCTTAACTGCTTGCTCGCCAGCAACTGTTTTGCGGGGGGGAGCCTTAATATGACGCCTAATACAGAAGCTAAGAATCGATGACTGATTTTTTCTTCATCGCGAAAGATCAGGTGTTGTAGTTTGTTTGTTTCGATCGCCTGAAGAATGAGCTTTTGATTTAAGTCTACAGGCGTAAAGACTCTGGATTCGCGGTGAATCAGTTCAAGCGCATCAAAGGCGCATGAATTGTCACACACGCCACAGCCAATGCACATTTCTTTGTCAACGACAGCGATTTTTTTGTGATCCCCAAGGTTAGTGCTGACAAGCGAGAGCGCGCCAACGGGACAAACCTTAACGCACTTACCGCATCCCATACATTTCTCTTCATGGATTTCACAAATGTAATTGGAGGAATTAATTGCATTTGTAAAGCCGTGTTTTTTTACATTCGATAAGACTTCGCAACAACAGGAGCAGCAATTACAGATAAAACTGACATTCTTTTGAACATTTTCAGCGAATTGAACTAAGTTGTGCTTTTTGGCCAATACGATGATATCTAGCGCTTCTTCCTTTGATATCTCTCTTGCATATCCATGGCGGATTAAAGAACTGTCGCCGCTATTACTGATGGTAAGACAGGTCTCCATCGGTGCATCACAATTTGTGCCAAGATGTTCTTTTACGTGGCGGCAATAGCAGGTACTCACACCAATTTGTTTGGCATTCATAATGATTGCGGATGTTTTCTCATAATCCATTACATACAGCGTTTTATCTTCGATCGCTTCTTCCCTCACCAGCGCTCTTCCTAAGGGGGTATCTAGCGTCAGTAAACTGGAAACAAATTCGTCTTCGACAACCACATATTCATAAAACAGTTCGCTTAATACCTTTTGATCAAGATGAGTACCTATTCTCATCATCGAAAACTCAAAGAAACCAATCATCGGCGGCGGTAGTAAATATCTTGTTTCTTGGTCTTTTTGGATATCAAGCAGGACCGCTCTTGACGCCATGTCATCTAATATTTTAGTTGTCTCTTCTAACGTCTTATTCCATCGTTTCATCGCCAGAGGAATGCCAAAATCGCCAATCGGCAGCATCGATAATAGTCGGGCTTCTTCCTCGGTAAACATCACCGCAAGTATTTTGTATAATGTTTCCGATTCAACAATTCCGTGGGGAAAACGGTCTAGTCTTTCTGTTAATTTCTTATATCCGCTTCTGGCTGTTTGGTGAGCCATATTACCACATCCTTCTAAATAAATACATAATAAACCTAATAATCTATATACACTAGATTGGACTTGCAATACTCACTTATTTTAGCATAATAAACGTAGAAAGGCCTTAAATTGTACAACATTTGATCCAATGTGAACAATCGCATTTCTTGTTTCGTTCAACCAAAACAAACAAAAAACGGCCTCGGATTGATATGATCCCCATTAAGTAGACAGTGCAAATAACGAAAGTTATGAAACTGGATACGGAATGGGGGTTTTCTTTATGTCCAGAAGATCATCAACAGAATTGAAAGCGAAGTTGAGAGCTATAGAAATGTATCAACAAGGAACGGAGACGATCGCGAAGATCGCGGAGGAAACGAAGGTTCATCCGAAAACGGTTCGACAATGGGTTAAGCGATTTGAACGGGGAGGCCGCGAGGGCATCGCCGATCATGAACGGAACCAAGCGTACACGAAAGAATCGAAAATCGGTGCGGTGGAAGCGTACCTGCGAGGAGAAGGATCGCAAGCGGAAATCTGTGAATCGAGGGAAATCCGTTCGCGGGCCCAACTGCAAGCGTGGATAAAGCAGTATAATGGTCATGAAGAGATCCGGGATTACGATCCCAAAGGAGATGTCTACATGACCAAGGGAAGGGCGACGACGATCGAAGAACGCATCGAGATCGTGAACTGGTGCATGACGCATGAAAAGTCCTATAAGCTGGCCGCAGAACGATACAAAGTGTCGTACGGCCAGGTTTACGCATGGGTGGGGAAATACCTTCAGAGAGGCGAGGCGGGACTCGCGGATTCGCGCGGGCACCGAAAACCGGAAGCGACGCTCACGCCGGAGGAGAAACTCGCGCGGGAGATCAAGCGTCTGAAAGCCGAGAACGAACAGTTGAAACTGGAGATTGAACTAAGAAAAAAAGTGAAGGAAATCGAAAGGAGGCTGTATTCGGAAAGATACGGCAGGAAGCGAAATACCTAGGCATCAGAGACGTTCACGAAGCGCACGGGAGCGCGGTCCGCACCTTATGCGGACTGATCCGGATCCCGTTCGAATCATATTACAAATGGAAGAACAGGAAAGAAACGGAGAAGGAGCGGCAGGACCAGGAACTGTGCCAGATCGTGCTGGAATACTTCGAAGAATCGAAACACATCCTTGGGTACCGGCAGATGACGCTCCGGATCAACAAGCTGAATCAAAACCATTATAACCAAAAGAAAATTCGGCGACTGATGCGGCTGATGGGAATCTCGTCGTGCATCCGCAGGAAGCGCAAAGGCTTCATGAAATCGACACCCCAGGTGACGGCAGAGAACGTTTTGAGCCGGAAATTCGAAGCGGAAAAACCGAATGAAAAATGGCTGTCGGACGTGACGGAATTCGGGGCAGACGGCAGCAAACTCTATCTCTGCGGCATCAAAGATCTCTTTGATCGGAGCATCGTTTCATTCCGAATTGGCCGTCATAATGACAACCGGCTCGTGTTCACGACATTCGACCAGGCCGTCGGCAGCAACCCGGGAGCGAAGCCGCTCTTCCACAGCGACCGGGGCTTCCAGTTCACGAACAAGGTGTTTAAAAGAAAACTCGACGATATCGACGCGATCCAGAGTATGTCCCGGGTCGGCCGGTGCATCGATAACGGTCCGATGGAAGGGTTCTGGGGTATCCTCAAAACCGAAATGAAACATCTTTTTCCCTATCGAACAATCGACGAGTTGATCAGATCGATTGAAATGTATATTAGTTACTATAACAATGAAAGGTGCCAAAAAAAACTAAAAGGCCTGACCCCGATGGAATATCGGGCTCAAGCCTCATAATTCTTTCGTTATTTCATGTGTCTACTTGACAGGGAGCAGTTCACTCCGACGGCTTTTCTTCTATCCGGATGTTAGAGAACGATCTGGTTCACCGTCAGAAGCTTGCGGATTTCCGGATGGACGGCCAGCGCCGTGTGCCGGTCGATGCCGGAAAACATCCGCTTCGACCACTTGACCAGCCGGCTGCTGCCGCCGGCCCGCTCTTCAATCGTTTCGCTATAGGCAGCGATCTTGCCGCCGGCATCGAAGCGGATACGGAACGTGCGGATTCTCTTGCCCCATCCGTGGGCCGGGAGAAACGTCTTGAGACGGATGCCGTCTTTGATCGTTTTGACTTCGCCGTTGGTGGGAAAATCAGGATCAAGCCAGAAGAAGGCAGCGGCGAGTTTGACATTCCGTTCGATCGGATCGCGGCTGACGCGGACTTGGCCGGTCCGCCGGTCAAGATCGAAGACGAACTCGGTCGTCGTCATGATTTCATGGCGGCGCGATTGCATGTAGGTGACCGGATTCTGCGAATAGTCGGTCGCCAGCCAGTAGCGGACCGGCCGGACCTTCAGGCCGATGAAAATTGCGATCAGAATCGTCGCCAGGGTGATGCCGCCAAGAACGTAGAACAGTTGCAGGAAGCCTTCCTGATAACCCAAATCGCCGGGCTCGAATTCGATATTGTCAAACGAGAGCGTCACGCCACTGAAATACAGGACGGTGAAGACGAGCAGTATCCAGCCGAAAATCATGACAGGAAGCCAGGCGAACAGACCGACCAACCGATTTTTCTCTACGGCTGTCGCCGTTTTAATTTTTTTAAAATTAAGAAGCCATTCCCTTGTCGTCAAAAGAAACCGCCACCTTTCCATTTCATTATATCATGCTGTCGGCCATTTCCTTTCATCATCCCGGTAATTTTGCTTTTTTGTGTGTTAAAAATCCGATGATGATGGTAAAATGATAGAGTGAAGAAATACGAAGCGAGCGTGAAGACATGAATACTGTGAAAATCGACAAGTACTTCAAAGGCATGATCGCCCATCGCGGGCTATCCGGAATCGAAACGGAAAACACGATCAATGCGTTCATCGCCGCCGCAAACCGCAGTTATTTCGGCATCGAATGCGACGTGCACGCCACCAAGGACGGCAAAATCATCATCAGTCACGACGACACCCTGTTGCGGCTGGGGATGCTCAATCTATATATCCCAAGTTTCCGTTATGACGAACTGCGCAAGTTCACCTTGATCGACCGGAAAAGCGGGGATCTTTCCGAGAACATCTGCATTCCGACGCTATCAGAATTCCTGCAGATCTGCAAAACCTACAAAAAACACGCCTTCATCGAATTGAAGCCGGGACTTTCACTGGAAAACGTCGACACCATCGTCACGGAAATCCGCATGTTCCGAATCGATGATAAAGTCACACTCATCGCCTTCGATGAACGCTATCTGACCTACATCAAGAAAAACCATCCGGGCATCGATCTGTGCCTGCTTGTCAACGAAGTCACGGAGCGGACGATCGATTTCTGTGAAAAGCACCAGATCGGTCTGGACGTCCAGTACGACAAGATCGATGAAGATACCTTGAAACGGATGCATCTGATGGGGTTGAAGGTCGCCGTCTGGACCGTTGACGACAAAGCCGCCGCGGAACGCCTGATCAAATTGGGTGTCGACTTCATCACCTCGAACATCCTCGAATAATATGGAAAAAATCCTGCTCGTCGGGGCTGCCGTCGTCGACATCGTCGCCGTCGGGGCCGGCCAGATCATCGCTGGCGACTCGAACCTCGGTTCGGTCGACCTTACCGTCGGCGGCGTCGCCAAGAACATCGCCGAAAACCTGACTCGACTGGGAATGGATTGCACGCTGATTACCTTTTTGGGGACGGACGGTTTCGCAAATGTCATCCGGGATCACCTGAAGGGCGCAGGCATTGATTTCACCCCGGCGATGACGATTCCCGGACCATCCGGAAAGTACGTCGCCATTCATCGAAACGACGGCATCCTCGAAACCGCCGTCAACGATTTCCGGATCATGGACGGGCTGCGACCGGAAGACTTCGAACCGCTCGCCCCGCTGTTTGCCGCCTGCGACTGGCTCATCCTCGACGCCAATCTGCCTGCTACTGTTCTCGATCGTCTGACGGATCAATACCGGCAGAAGAAAATCGTCTTTGACGGCGTCAGCCGGGCAAAGGCCGTCCGCATTCGCCCTTACCTCGACCGGCTTTGGCTTTTGAAGGTCAACCGCGGCGAACTCGGCGCGATTCTGGGTCATCCTGCCGATGACGTCATTTATGCGGTCAAGGACCTGATGGCTTTCGGCGTCCCCCGGATCATCGTCACGAATGGGGCCGACCCGATCACCTACAACATCGAAAGACGGATTTACCAGAGCGCGATCTTCGAAGCCGGAAAACCGGTTTCGTCGTCCGGGTGCGGCGACGCCCTCTTTGCCGGGACGATCTACGGTCTCGCGTTCGGAAAGAATATGCATGAAGCCGTCAACTACGGCAAGAAGGCGGCGAGCCTGACGATGGAGGTCGCCGCACCCTGCCATCCGGCATTGAATTCCGCGGTACTCGAGGAATAGGAGGAACGAACCCCGATGAAAAACCCGATGATCGATCTGATTCTGTCCCGCCGTAGCATCCGCCACTACACCGACGAAGTGGTTTCGGCCGAAGACCTGCGGCAAATCGTCGAGTGCGGCATTCACGCACCGACCGCACGGAACCGTCAGAACTGGCATTTCACCGTCATCACCGATTCGACAGTACTCGAAGAGGTCAACCGCATGATCCTCGCCGGCATGGACCGGCTTGGAATCAAGAAAGAACCTGGTTATCACGTCTTTTATCACGCACCGGTCGTCATGTTCCTCAGTTCGGCGATTGAAGGGTTCAGCGAAATCAACTGCGGTTGCGCCCTCGAAAACATCACCCTCGCCGCCGCGGCACTCGGACTCGGTTCGGTCATCGTCGGCCAGACGCGCTACATGTACCACCAGGCCGACGTCGTCGACATCAACCGGCTCCTCAAGGTTCCCGAAGGCTACGAACACGACTGCGCGATCTGCATCGGTCATCCGACCGGACCCGATCCGGATCCGAAAACGATCCGCGAAGGCATCGTTGATTACATCCACTGACAATCAAAATACTTTTGACGAGTTCACAAGTATTTTTTCTACGGTCGCCCCGGCCGCTTCCTGACGGGGTCGAAGAACGGAGTGGTTTCTATGTGGCTTCAGACATATCAACAATGGTCGGAGCGGACCGATCTGGATCCCGCCGTCCGGAAAGACCTGGAAGGCAAAGGCGAATCCGAACTTGAGGACATGTTCTACACGGCCCTGACCTTTGGCACGGGCGGGATGCGCGGCATCGTCGGCGCCGGCACCAACCGGATGAATGTCTATACCGTCCGCAAAGCCAATGCCGGGCTCGCGGCCTATCTCGTCGGCCGGTATGTTCCCGCCGCCCGCAGGCGCGGCGTCGTGATCGCCTATGACAACCGGACGATGTCGCGCGAATTCGCCGAGGAATCGGCGAAAGTGCTCGGCGCGTACGGCTTCAAGGCATTTTTGTTCGAAGCGCTCCGGCCGACGCCGGAACTCTCGTTTGCCGTGCGGCTGCTCAAAGCCCTCGCCGGTATCGTCATCACTGCGAGCCACAATCCGGCGAAATACAACGGTTACAAGATCTATGACGAATTCGGCTGTCAGTTCACCCCGGTTTACGCCGACCAGGTCGTCGCGGCCGTCGACGCCGTCGTCGATCCGTTCGCGATTCCGACGAAGGAACTGGCCCTGATGAAACGCGAAGGGCTGTTCGAAACGATCGGGGAAGCCGTCGATGCCGCTTATCTCGAACAGGTGAAAACCGTCCAGATCCGTCCGGAGATGAACAAGGCGGTCAAACTCGTCTTCACGCCGCTCCACGGCACTTCCGCCGAACTCGGAACGCGGCTGCTCCGGGAAACCGGCTATGATTTCGAAACCGTACCCGAACAGATGATCCACGATCCGCTTTTTGCCACCGTCAAATCGCCGAACCCGGAAAATCCGGAAGCGTTCCGGATGGCGATCGCCGCCGGCAAGGCATGCAACGCCGATCTTCTCGTCGCCACCGATCCCGATGCCGACCGGCTCGGCATCGCCGTCCGCAAGGGCGATAACTATGTCCTTCTGACCGGTAACCAGACCGGCGCCATCCTCATCGACTATCTGCTGGCGGGACGGAAGGAACTGGGGACGCTCCCCGCCCGTGGCGTCGTCTTCAACACGATCGTCACATCCGATCTCGGGGCGAAAATCGCCCGTTCCTATGGCTTCGACGTCGTTTCGACCCTGACGGGTTTTAAATTCATCGGCGAACAGGCCCGTTTCCTCGAAGGCACCGATCGGCAGTTTCTCTTCGGCTACGAAGAATCCTATGGCTATGTGATCAAGGATTTCGTCCGCGACAAGGATTCGCTCCAGGCGATGCTGCTGGCGGCCGAAGCGGCGTCCTACTGGCGCCAGCACGGCAGGAAGACCCTGGTTGACCGGCTGGAAGAACTGTTTAGGCAATACGGAACCCATCTGGAAAGTCTTCACAACATCGACCTCTTCGGCGCTGAAGGCGCGAAACGGATCGACCGGATCGTCGATCATTTCCGCAAGGAGCCGCCTGTCGAAATCGCCGAACGGAGCGTCCGCGCGCGGGAGGATTACGAAACGTCCCTCCGCATCGAAGGCCTCGTCCGGACGAAACTGACGCTGCCGCAATCCAATGTCGTCAAGTTCATCCTCGACGACGGTTCCTGGTTTGTCCTGCGGCCGTCGGGAACGGAGCCCAAACTGAAAATCTACGTCGGCGTCGTCGACGATTCCCGCGCGAAAGCCGAAAACCGGCTCGAGCGGCTGGGGGAAGCCATTCTGGACATCGTCAGAACCATCGCCTGATTTCGCGGTTACGCCTCAGGCGTAACCTTTTCATTTCCGTCGCGATTTGTGATATAATACCATATCGGAAGGTGATTGTCATGCCGTATCTG
>Ga0268280_1001660_pt1 | contig 14402 bp, 16 predicted proteins | sample saktaG_9_FD_190139 | JGI IMG/M metagenome (GOLD analysis project Ga0268280, IMG submission 190139) | Saline water microbial communities from Sakinaw Lake, British Columbia, Canada - sak_2011_5_24_40m | ecosystem: Environmental > Aquatic > Non-marine Saline and Alkaline > Saline ... | reverse complement strand
GAAAGGCTGGATAGAAATATAAGAGTGAAGGACCTGGGCGAAGAGGGCTGTGTAGAGCTGGAAGATGGCTCGGCATGGCAGCTCACAGGCCTTACGTACAGCGAAACAGGCGATTGGTTTCTGGGGCAGCTTACGCGTGTTTCCAGAAACGCCTCGGGAATAAAAACTTATCGGATGAAAAACTTAACCATAGATAAAACTTTCATTGTGGTATTTATGGGATTTCGAGAATCTAAATTCTAAGGGGGTAATATGAAAATCCAAAAAGTTAAAGTAGATCAGATACTGCCTGCGGCTTTTAACCCGCGCAAAGATTTAAAACCCGGCGACGCCGAGTACGAGAAGCTTAAAAGAAGCATCAATACCTTCGGATATGTTGACCCAATAGTGTGGAATAGTCGCACAGGTAATCTGGTCGGGGGGCATCAGAGATTCAAAATACTCATTGAGCAGGGCGTAAAGGAAGTGGATGTCAGTGTTGTTGATTTTGAGCCCGAGAAAGAACGGGCGCTTAACCTGGCGTTGAATCGGATCCGGGGCGGCGGATGGGATATGGAGAAATTAGGGGAGCTTCTGGATGAACTTGGTAAAAGCCCCGACTTTGATGTAACCCTAACTGGTTTTGATATCCCTGAAATCAGCGAAATCCTCGACCAGTTGGAGGAAGCCAAGGAAGACGGCTTCAACTTCGAAGAGGAAACAAAAAAGATAAAGAATCCCAAGACAAAACCGGGAGACCTTATCGAGCTTGGTGAGCATCGAATATTATGCGGTGATTGCTCAAAGCCGGAAGACATGGCCAAGCTTTTCGGAAGCGAAAAAGCAGGGTTAATAAATATGGATCCGCCGTATAACGTAAATTATTACGGGGGTAACCGTCCACATGCCAACGCGCGTCCGAAAGAGTCAAAGCAGTGGGATAGGATTTATTGCGATGATATGACTCAGGATGATTATGAGGCGTGGTTCAAAAAAGTATTAATTAACGGCGCTGGCTATCTAGACGAAGGCGCAGCGGTATATATATGGAATGGGCATCGTCAATTCGGCCCCATGTATCAAATGCTGGTCGATCTAGATTTTCATATAGGATGCGTAATCACCTGGGCAAAGGAACGATTCGCCATAAGTTATGCTGATTATAATCAGCAGACAGAATTCTGCTTATACGGCTGGAAAGAAAATAACGGCGCCCATAAATGGTATGGCCCCAATAATGAATCTTCGATCTGGAGTATAAAGCGCGATACCGAGTACATACACCCGACCCAGAAACCCATCGCCCTAGCGCACAGAGCTATCACAAACAGCTCCAAGAGAGGAGATATTGTGATGGACTTATTCCTTGGGTCTGGGTCAACCTTGATGGCGGCGGAGTCTTTAAAGCGAAGGTGCTTCGGAACAGAGATTTCGGGAGCATATTGTGACGGAATATGTAAACGATATGTGGAATATGCTGGCAAAGATAAGGTTTCCCAAGAAGTTTTGGATAAGTATGAAATTAACTAAAGGAGATAAATGATCATGTCAAATAAAGAGAATCCCGTTAAAGAGGAGCTTTCCACCCTTGAAATCCTGGCACAGATTAGAAACCAGACGCTCGATCCAGAAACGCTATCGGCGGAACAGCGCCAAAATTGCGTAGAGCATCTATGGCTCGTAGAAGCCCAGCCGGTAGCTGTAATGGCCCACCTCTTTAAGGTGTGCGACAAAACAATCAGGCGGGACAAGGATGACATTAGAATAAGAAACTCCAAAAAGTTAACGCCGGAAGGCAGGTCAATGATTCTTAGTGAGCTATTGGAAAAATTGACATCCACCCACGAGAACCTGATGCGGCTTGCTCGCTCAAAAGACGGGTCTATTCAGGAAACCGGTCAGGCTGGTAGTTACGCTACAAGCGCCATCCTGGACATGGTTAAGATTCTGCAAAGCCTGGGATATTTAAAATCCGAAGGAACGCAAATTGATGTGAATATCCACGAGGAAGAAGCGACTCCGGCCAAGTTAAAGGATGAGCTCACAAGGCTTGAGAAGATAGCAAGCGGGAAGAATGTCGATGACCAGGAAGTTAAACGACTGATGGAAGACGTGAGGCGTAATATCGCCATCGCGGAAGCCGAAGAGACGCTTGTCAAATTATTGGGTAGAATTAACGACATAACCAAGGATAAGGAGGCGCCAAATGAATAGGGGTGGTGAGTCAGCAAGACGTTTACGCAGGAAAATGAGCGCAAATTCGATACTGGATTTTGCCAATATGTATTTTCCACATTATATGACGCAGGTAGGTTGTGGTTTTCATAAAGAGATATGCGATATCCTGATGCGTATGTCCGATCGTCGTAATGGCCGATTGGCTATTGCAGCGCCGCGTGGGTACGCCAAAAGCACCATTGTGAGCTTCATATATGTGATGTGGTTGATTTGTCACTCTAAAGAACAGTTCATTTTGATTCTTTCCGCGACAGCCATGCAGGCGCAGACGTTATTAACCGGGATTTCCAGAGAACTCCAGGCAAATAACATGCTGCTATCGGATTTCACGGATGTTTTTTCCGAAAAAAAGTATGTCAAAACGAAATGGGCTAAGAATGAGATCATCTCTCCCAACGACATCAAGATTACGGCTCTTGGCGCAGGGCAGGACTTGCGCGGACTAAAGCACAATGAATACAGGCCGAGCCTGATCATTCTCGATGACGTTGACGGCGAGAAGAATACCTATAATACCCAGTCCAGGGAAAAGATCTTCAACTGGTTTACCCAGGCGGTCCTTAAAGCGGGAGCGGCAAAATCGCTCAACATGGTTGCGGTGGGAACACTACTTCATACAGACTCGTTATTAGGGCGATTGACAAGGAAGGAAGAATTCCCAGATTGGAATAAGCCCATTTATAAAGCGGTTGAAAGGTTTTCTACACGCGAGGATTTATGGCAGAGATGGGGCAACGTTCTGTATGGCCGGGGTGATGCTTATGATGGTGAGGTGGGCTTGCCCGCGGCTGATAGATTATTCCGTGACAATAAGGACGATATGCTTAAGGACACCAAGGTTCTATGGGAAGACATGGAAGACTATTATGCTCTGATGAAGATCAGGGCATTGGAGGGTTCATATAGCTTTGACTCCGAGAAACAGAATGACCCAACTAACGCCAAAGAGTGTCGCTATGATCCGGAGAAGTTCTATTATTGGTATGATGAATTCCCTACAGTGGCAAAACTTCTCGAATCTTTTAACGGCGATTATGCTGTTTCTGCCAGCTGTGATCCCAGTGTTGGCTTAAAGAATGGCCGCTCGGATTACTCTGCCATTATTGTTATAGCCAAGCACAAGGGGAAGATTTACGTTCTAGAAGCCGATATCGCTCAAAGGTCGCAGGATGATCTGGTCCAGGCCATGATCAATTACTGCAAAATTTATCCGCACATGGAGAAATTCGTTATCGAGGCAAACTTATTTCCGGAGCTTTTGCTGAAGACCGTGCGCGAACGCGCCTACAAGGAGAATATCCTCGTGCCTTTCAAGGAAGTCCGCAACACCAGGAACAAGGAGCTGAGAATCTTTGGGATGGAAACGTATATTACAACAGGCACTGTGTTGTTTTCTCGAAAACATACCATGCTGCTTGACCAGCTCAAATATTTTCCCAGAGGCGATCATGATGATGGACCCGATGCTCTGGAAATGGTTTTGAGAGAGGCGGAGATAAATCAGGTCGGCTTTTTGCCTTTGACAGATGATGCAAAAGACCGTCACGGCAGGGGCATTAATCATCCAGACTTTGGGCGCACGACACCGGAAGAAGATGCGCGGGATGATGATGACGAAGATGGCGTCGGCGCAGGCATTTTTGCAGGCTAGTTTAAGGCCGGACATTTTAGACAAAATAGAAATGTCCGTAGACATTGACGGACAGTTTGTAACCAGCTGTATTGCAGAGAATTATGGCTTTATGTCCATCGAAAATGTGGACAAATATGGGCTTTTTTCTGGACATATCCGAGCATTAGATAGGCCATAAGCTGATAGGCTAACCCCCCTCACCACTTTTTTTACCTGAAAACAGATAGGTAGATAAGATCAAGTGTAGGGCACCTTTAAAGGTGCCCTACGTCATTTTGTGATTCCTCGACGAGGAATTCGACAGCTTTCTACTACTTCAGCATGTTTGATCCGCTCGCGTAATGCCCTTAATTACGCGCCAGTGAGCCCCTAAAGGCCAATTCCAGTGCCAAAATGCCTATCAACCTATCTAATCTCGGATGTTTTTAGTTTAGCTGGAACTGGTGGGATATGGGTGCATATTGCCATTGACAAATATGGATAATATGGTACACTTGTATTGTAAGAAAGTAAGGAAGTAATGCAAAATAGAGAGGAGATATGATATGAAGACGTTAAACAGGGGCAAATATTATCTCTCGCACGTAACCTCGAAAGGCCAGACCACTATCCCAAGGGCTGTCAGGGCTATGCTTGGCCTTAAAGAGGGCTCAGAGATCGCTTTTAAGCCGGCTACGCATGGCTTTATGCTTGTCAGGGTAACTACGACTATCAAGGAAGAAAATCCCTATACGCCGCAAGAATGGAAAAGAATAGAAAGGCTTGCCTCCGCTAAAGGAAAGACATTCCATAACGCAGAAGCAGCTTTAAAGCATCTCCATAAGGCGTAAATCGTGAAGATAAATATTAAACCTTCCTTTGAGCGGATCTACAAAAGGCTCCTTCGTGCTGAGAAAAGCCAGATAGACGAGAAGATCGCAGAACTATTCGATTATTACAACAAGGATGTATTATTCTCCGGATTAAGAGTAAGGAAGATGAGCGGGAAGGACAATTACTTCGAGATAGATACCGCCGCTAATAGACGCATCTTGATCAGGAAACAGAAAGATCTCATAGAACTCATCGCGTATGGCAACCATGATGAGATTAAGAGATTTTTGAAGCAAGCTTAAGCCATTTTAAGTTCCTCAACAATGCCTGTAAGAATTGTCATATATACAGCGAGCTTCTCTCTCTCCTTGTAACATATCTGTTACAAATGTAACATATTTTTATGGATTGTCAGGAGGCGTTTTGTGTAGTATTTTTTATTGACAAATATTGCCATTGTGCTACAATTCTTAAAAACATAGCACTATAATTTATGGCAAACTTGTTCAGATTTGGAGTTTCATTAGAAAAAAAATTATTAGATGAGTTCGATGTTCTTATTAAGAAAAAGAACTACTCTAATAGGTCTGAGGCCTTCCGTGACCTTATACGCCAGGAATTGGTGAAAGAAGAATGGCAGGGCACAGGGGAAGTGGTTGGAGCAATTACTCTCGTATACGATCATCGTAAGAGAGAGCTGATTAACACGCTCACCAATATTCAGCATGACTTTCAAGGCACGATCATTTCCTCGCAACATATACATCAGGATCATGACAATTGTCTGGAGATAATCATAGCGAAAGGCGCCGTAAAGGATGTTGTCAATCTGGCTGATACTCTAAAATCTGTAAAAGGCGTAAAGCATGGGGCGATGAATATGTCAAGCACAGGCAAAGGTATTAAATAAAGGTATTATTTTTTTGCTCAATAGTAGCACGATTATAAAATAGATAGCACGAAAGGAGGCCGAAAGTGGCACGGTATAGTTTTAGAATACTTGCGGTATTGCTTTTTTGCGTGGTTTATTTTAAAGGCATCGCATTTGCCAGCGAAGCTGAGATGATGGCCCAGATAAAGGAGCTTAAAGCAAAGGTGCTCGAACTTGAGCAGATAAACTTGCGAGTGACAGAGATCGAAAAACAGCTAAAGATGCAGTCCTGCTCTTTGTTTGAGCAAAGTCAGACTGTACAACAGGTAAGGAATCAGCTGATCCAGTACAGGCCCGGAGAAGGTGTCACCATTCCGCCTTGCGGGTTGGAAATAAGTGCTGCTGCTACGCTTGTGATGCAGGGTACGCCTAATGCGAACAATGCCGGAGAAAAACACGATAAAACCCTTGATGCGGCCTGGTCTTCCGACATCTTTATTCAAAAGGCATTTGATGATTGGGGGAAAGCGCTCATACACCTTGAGCCGGGCCAGGGACAGGGCGCGGAAAACGAGCTTTTTGTTTTCAGTAATGTTAACCGCGACCAGAATGATACAGATGCAAATGTGCCAGTCACGGAATTATGGTATGAGCATTATCTGTTCAATAAACAGGTAGTTTTGACGGCCGGGAAGCTTGATCCTGCGAATTATCTTGACCAGAATGAATATGCGCACGATGAAACCACGCAATTCCTGGGCAGGATGTTTAAACAGAACCCGGCAATAGAATGGCCCAATGATAACACCGTCGGCGGGCGCCTTACGCTTGCGCCGGATTTTGCAAAATACATGTCGCTGGAGATGTCATATTTCGATGCAGACAACAATTATGAAAACGTATTTGCAAGGCCGTTTGCCTCGGTGCAGCTTAACCTTAAACCGTCTATACTATTGGGCCTGAATTCCGAGCAATGGGATGGCAACTACCGTTTTTACGGATGGCTTAATGATCTGCCTCATCAAAAATTAGTTGCGGCGGGTGAGACCGGAGGCGATGACTGGGGCCGTTACAATACAGGAGTCGGATTTAGCATTGACCAAATGATAACCGATGCGTTCGGAGTTTTCGGCAGGTTCGGTTGGCAAAGGCCAGATCTAGTGCTGGCTAGTACTAACCCCAACGCCGCGCCAGTAGAAGGTTCGTGGTCAGGGGGCATTCAGATGACAGGAAAATACTGGAGACGGGATGATGATGTCCTTGCTTTTGGAGTTGGTCAGTTATTCCCGAGCAAATACTATAAGGATGCGGGTAACGGCGGAGCTGCCGAGGGCCATTTTGAAGCGTATTACAAAATACGCCTGTTCAAATGGCTTGCCATTACTCCTGATGTCCAGATAATATGGAATCCTCACGGGGTCAATCATGATTACCTTGGAGAGGATAAGACAATATTTGTTTATGGGGTTCGTTCGCAGTTGGATTTTTAACTAAAAAAAGAAAGGAGGTAAAAAATGTGGTTAGTAACAACTTCTATCGCGGCCGCGGGTGCGACTTTAGGTAAGTTTGTTATGCCTAAGGATTGCAAGTTAGGTTTTCTAGCCTTAATGCTCTGGGGAGCGGCAGCAATGATTCTTGTCGACCATATATTAGGATATGAAGGCGGAGCGTTTTTGGAGAAGACAACAGACGGGATGATTAAAAATGGCGCTACGTTAGGGATCGCGATGTTGGTGCCCGTGTTTGTAACATGGGGAATTTCATTATTAATGTCAAATTTAAAAAGGAGGTAAAACATGGCTTGTTTTGTTGTTCCAACAGCTGCGGCTATAGTAACAACGACTATAGGGAAAAAGGTACCCGAGAAGTATCACCTCAATTGGTTAAATTCAATGTTGTGGGGCGGGGTAGTAATGCTGGCTGTCGAACATGTTGCCCACAAGGAAGTTGTTCTTTATCCACCCTTTCTGACAGCTGGTATTGCTGAAGTTTGGCCGGAAATGATGAGAGTGGGTATTCCGATGACCTTATCTGTTTTCCTGATATGGGGGGTAATGGTAGCAATAGCCGCAATAGCGAGTAAAAGAGTTAAGTGTGTAGAAGCGTAATAGAAAACGGTGCTCGATTTATCAATAGGAAATAGTTCGAGTCCGGCGCGCTTCACCAAACATAAAAAAACCTCCGATTAATTTCTGGGGTTTTTTATTTTTTTGTACTCCGGAAAGTTTTATTGCGATAATTTTCCGTATAGAGTAGAATAATTCTATATGAAGCGCTTATCAGTATTTCTGATCGTAATAGCCGCAGCTTATCTGGCTTATTCGGCTTACTATTCATTTGCCTCGTCGTCACAGGTACCCAGGCCGGCGAATTTTAATTGTTTGGGAACAGGATCGGGTGATGGTCAATTGCTTCCTCTGGAGCCAAAACCGAAATATATTTATGGTTTGGGCCTTACCTATGCCACTCACCTTAAAGAGACGGGGTCAAAATTTAACAGAGATATCCCCCCGCCGGTATTTAAAAAAGCATTAACATCGCTTAACCGGTCATGCGAACCTGTCAGGATGCCGGATAGGCAGGCTATTATTGAGCGCGCAGAGAATATAGAGCCGGGTCTTGGGAAAAAAATAGATAAAAAATTCGCTAAGCTGCCTCCGCTCCTTGACTATGAAGGAGAGCTCGCCTTTATTCTGCTGGAAGATGTCCATTGGGATAAAATACGAGATCCGGATTATTCGCCCAGGATCGGTTATTTTCTTGCGAACGATATCAGCGCCCGGACGATCGCGATCCTCGGTGAGGGCGTACCCAATATTTACGATTACTGGGGAGCGTCAAAAAGCTTCGAAGGATTTTTACCTATAGGCCGACAGATGTGGGTGCCCGCTCTCGAGAAGCCAGATTCTATTCTCTGCGTCACAATAACCACAAAGGTCAACGGTATCGTCAGGCAGAAACAACCTGTCTGCGATATGGTCTATACCCCAAAAGAGATGCTCGGCTTCATTTATGAAATATTTCCGGACGAGCCCCCTCAAAAGGGAGACATGGTATTGACCGGCACATCAGGAGGGGTCGCGCTTCAAGTGCCGGCCTGGAAAACCTGGTTATCCAAGGTATTACGCCTGGACCGATTTGCAAAATTGACGGCATCGATCGGCTCCGGAAGCGGCAATAAAAAATTTCTAAAGTCAGGGGACGTAGTTGAAGTCTCAAGCGGAATACTGGGTACGGTAAAGATAAAAATTTTCGATACCGGGGCATAATTTATTGCCTGGCAGTGTCATGAGTGCTATAATGAAAAAAACAGGAGGCGTGTATGAAGAAGTTGCTTTGGGTTGCGGTTGCAGTCATACTCTTTGTGATAACATACGCAAGTATGGGTTTTGCAGAGGATGCTGCTCCAGTTATTGATCACAAGCAGGAGATGGCGAGCGATAAAGCGGCGATAAAGGCCCAAAGAGAAGCGATCAAAGAGAATGCCTCGACAGCCAGGCAAGAAGAGAAGCAGTTGAGGGACCAGATACGAGCCGCTGAGCAGTCCGGGGACAAGGCGACCGCAGAGCAGTTAAGAACACAGTTAAGGACAACGCATCAGGCTAATGTCCAAGAGATGCGTCAGGATAAGCAAGCGATTAAGTCTGCCAGGAAAGAGCTTCGCCAGGATAAAAAAGAGGCGCGCCGGGAAGGCGCTTTGCCACCAAGAAAAGATAAAGATGATAACCCTCCCGGTCCGCGTGGCGGTCGTGGAACAAACTGGGAAAACCCTCCCGGCCCACAGGGTGGCCCAGGGGCTAGTCCCAATCGTGGTGGAGGCCGTAGATAAATTAGAATAAGTGATAATAAAAAACCCTCCCGGATAAAACCAGGAGGGTTTTTATTTTGGCATAATACCAGTGCCATGATAAAATGTTCTAAAGAACGGACAAGAGAGTAGCTATGATCAAACCTATAATTGACTGGTTATTATACGATATCCTTAAGATGGGGCAGGCCTCGCTCTTCTCCAAGGCCCTGAACTTTTTTATCTATGACACGATCAAGATATTCCTGTTATTAACCGTCATTATCTTTATCGTTGCTATTATAAGGACGTTCCTGTCCCCTGAAAAGACCCGGGCGATATTAAGCAAGAGCCAAGGTTATTGGGGTAACGTTCTCGCGGCGCTCTTAGGGATCGTCACGCCTTTTTGTTCGTGCAGCGCAGTCCCATTATTCTTAGGCTTTTTAGAGGCAGGGGTACCGCTGGGCGTGACATTCTCGTTTTTGGTGGCATCGCCCATGATAAATGAAGTGGCGCTGATCATGCTGTGGGGGCTTTTTGGCTGGAAGATATCCCTGATCTATATCGGCAGCGGGCTTGTCATAGCTATATTTTCCGGGCTGGTTATCGGGAAGCTTAAAGTCGAAGATCTGGTCGAGTGTTTCGATCATAAAACGCAGGCTCTCTCCAATCAATCTACCCTCGTGGCGCTCAACGGCAGGATCGCTTACGCCAGGGGATATACGCGCGATCTATTAAAAAGCATATGGTTATATGTGGTTATCGGTATCGGCCTGGGCGCATGGATCCACGGCTATGTCCCGGCCGATTTTCTTGCAAAGTATGCGGGTAGAGGTAATTGGTTTGCGGTGCCTTTGGCGACACTCATCGGCATCCCCCTTTACTCCAATGCAGCCGGCGTCATCCCTCTTGTCAGCGCATTGACCGAGAAAGGCGTAGCCATGGGTACGGCGCTCTCCTTTATGATGGCGGTAACGGCGCTTTCGCTGCCTGAGTTCATAATTCTTCGAAAGGCTATGAAGCTGAAGTTGATCATAATTTTTGCTTCGGTGGTTGGGATAGGCATTATATTTACGGGATATATGTTCAATCTTATCCTGAAATAAGGGAGAATATCGATGGCGGAAAATATTGTACACGAAAAACGAAACTTAGGTTTTTTTGAGAAATATCTTACGCTATGGGTTTTTGTATGCATTGTACTGGGTATATGGATCGGCAAAGTTGCCCCTGACGCGGCAAAATTTCTTGATGGCATGGCTATCTATGTAAGCGGAGCGCCGGTAGTTTCAATACCAATCGCGGTTTGCTTATTCTTCATGATGTATCCCATAATGGTAAAGATCGATTTTGCAGAAGTTATAAAAGCAGGGAAATCTCCCAAGCCGGTATGGTTGACGCTTTTTGTGAATTGGGCAATAAAGCCTTTTACCATGTATGCTATAGCTTACTTTTTTCTGGGGATTGTGTTTAAAGGATTGATCGGAGCGGAAGCGGTGGATTTTGTTAAGCTTCCTCCCGGAGCTGATTGGTTGATGGGTTCCATGCATGGCGCAGGAACGGTTGTTATGCACGAAGGCTTAAAAATGCTTCAAGTGCCGCTCTGGCGTAGTTATTTTGCCGGGTCTATTTTGCTTGGCATTGCTCCCTGTACAGCTATGGTTTTGGTGTGGGGATTTCTTGCTAAAGGCAATGACGGTCATACGCTAGTCATGGTTGCCATTAATTCGCTGACGATGCTTTTGCTCTACGGAGTTTTGGGGGGATTCCTTCTGGGCGTTGGAAGGATGCCGGTTCCATGGCAGGCGCTGCTTTTATCGATAGTTATATATGTGGCGTTGCCTCTTATAGCAGGATACTTTTCGAGAAAGTGGATCGTGTCGCATAAAGGCATAGAATGGTTTAATGAGAAGTTTCTTCATGTGTTGAGCCCTGTTTCAATCATTGCCCTGCTATTTACCCTTGTGCTTCTATTCTCTTTTAAAGGGGAAACCATCCTTGCACAACCCCTAACGATTCTATGGATAGCAATACCGCTTTTTATCCAAACGTGCTTTATTTTTGGTATCACATATTGGATGGCAAAAAAATTGAAGTTAAATTATGAGGATGCGGCTCCATCGGCGATGGTTGGCGCAAGCAATCATTTTGAAGTTGCCATTGCCACGGCGACCATGCTTTTCGGGATCTCGTCCGGAGCGGCGCTCGCAACGGTTGTCGGCGTTCTGATCGAAGTACCCGCTATGTTGATGTTGGTGAAATTCTGTTTACGGACACAGCATTGGTTTACGCGCGAGTGTAAAGCAGGGGTAAAAGTGGTATAATATGCGCATGACAAAAAAGATTAAGAGGATAGGTGTTTTAACGAGCGGCGGTGACGCACCGGGAATGAACGCGGCCATAAGGAGCGTTGTCAGGACCGCCATCTATTATAATATGGAAGTATTTGGCATCTTCAGGGGATACGACGGCCTTATAGATGAGGAGTTGAAGCTCCTTAACCATAGATCGGTCTCAAATATAATCAATAGGGGCGGCACTCTACTAAAAACAGACCGAAGCGATAAATTCAGAACAGTAGCAGGTAGAAAGCGCGCTTACGAAGTGATAAAGAAGAACAATATAGATGGTCTCGTCCTGATAGGCGGCGATGGCACTTACCGGGGAGGCTATATCTTCAATAAAGAATGGGGTATACCCTGTATCGGTGTGCCGGGAAGCATCGATAACGATATAAAAGGGACCGACTCTACCATAGGATCCGATACTGCGGTCAACACCGCTCTTGAAGCTATAGATAAGATAAGAGATACGGCTACCAGCATGGAACGTATATTCATCATAGAGGTCATGGGGCGCTCTTCCGGATACATAGCTATAAATGCCGCGTTGAGCGGCGGCGCGGAGGATGTCCTGATCCCGGAAAGAAAATACGACATGCAGCAATTATGTCAGGATATAGTTGAAGGCAACCTAAGAGGCAAGATGAGTTGGATCGTAGTAGTTGCCGAAGGCGTGGCTAAGGCGGGCGACATAGCCAAGATGATTACTAAGACCACAACTCTTGAGACGCGTGTCGTTACTCTCGGCCATATTCAAAGAGGTGGTTCTCCCACGGCAAAAGACAGGATACTCGCAACGCGGCTGGGGGCCGAGAGTGTCAACCTTTTAAGAAAAGGCATGAGCTCAAAAGCGGTCGGAGTGATAGGCAGCAAAATAAATATTGTAGGATTGGGAACCGCAGTTACGAAGTCGAGCTCGGATGTCGACTCTCTGTACAGGTTGATCAAGATATTAACATAAGTATGGAGTTATGAATATACTGGTTCCTGTAATATTGGGGATGGTCCTGCTCGCGGCAGGATATTTTTTCTACGGCGTTATATTATCCAGGCTGTTGAACCTGCGACATGACTTTAAGACCCCCGCACATGAATTCAGGGACGGCGTCGACTTCGAACCTGCCAATAAATTTTATCTCCTGGGACAGCATCTCTCCGCTATAGCGGCCGCAGGGCCGATCGTAGGGCCGATCCTTGCCGGCATGTGGTTCGGTTGGGTCCCGACGTTCTTATGGATAATCTTCGGCGGCATATTCATAGGCGGAGCTCACGACATGATCACTATAGTGGCTTCCATAAGGCATCAGGGTAAATCCGTAGCCGAGGTGATCAAGGCCAATATGTCGAGGCGCGCATTCACGTTGTTTCTGCTATTCCTGTGGTTCTCCCTTATCTACATAATCACCGCATTTACCGACATTACAGCCGGGACTTTTGTAGATGAGATCCGGGGCCCGTCGGTGGCCTCCGCCTCTATAATGTATCTGGCGCTTGCGTTTATAATGGGCATTGTATTAAAGCTGTTTAAGCCGCCGCTCCTGATCGCCACCTTAGTGTTCTGCCCTCTTGTATTTCTTTGCATATATCTAGGTCAGTTCATGCCTGTAAATATGCCTCACTTCTTAGGTTTCGATCTGCGCGTCAGATGGGATATGGCGCTCATAGGATATTGTTTCATCGCTTCTGTCATCCCGGTATGGTTATTGCTGCAGCCAAGAGGCTACCTGGGCGGGTTCTTCCTGACTTTTACAGCCGGATTAAGCTTTATCGGAATATTAATAGGAGGTATAACCCAAAATATTACCATTCAGTGCCCCGCTTTTGTAGGATGGTTCTCACCGGGCGGTTTCCCGATGATGCCCGTACTATTCATTACGGTGGCTTGCGGCGCGTGTTCGGGGTTTCACGCCATAGTATCTTCGGGCACCACTTCAAAGCAGATATCTAAAGAGACGGATTCAAAGCTGATCGGTTACGGCGGCATGCTTTTAGAGAGTTTCGTAGCTATAATAGCGCTATCTACGGTCCTTATTCTCGGCTCCGGACAGTTCTCTAAGCTGAAAGATCCGGGTATGATATACGCCAACGGCATCGCCGTATTTTTAGGCTCTCTCGGCATAAACAAAGAGTTCGCGCTTAATTTTGCATTACTTGCGTTTGCCACATTCGTATTTGACACTCTGGATGTGGCAACTAGAATAGGGCGCTATATATTTGAGGAGCTCACCGGCTGGCGTGGCCGCGCGGCGCCGTACCTGGCCGCTCTTATAACATTGATGCCGCCGGCGTTCTTCGTAACAAGAAAGATGGTTGACGCCCAGGGCAACAGTATTCCGGCGTGGCAGTATTTCTGGACGATATTTGGGGTGAGTAACCAGCTCCTCGCGGCAGTAGTTCTATTAGGATTGAGCGTTTGGCTTTTTAAGAACAAGATGAAATATATAGTGACGCTTCTGCCGGCATTATTTATGATGATAATTGCCGTGATATCGCTCTTCTTCATACTGAAGGCCTTCACTATTAATCCTACGTCAATAATGGGTTTAGCATTGCTTATTTTGGCTGTTATCCTTATGATAGAGGGAATAAAGATATTTTTTAAAAAAAATAAATGTCTTTAACAGGATCGATCTATGTATAGAAGGTTATTGCTTATAGGCTCGGGTAATTTCGTCAACGAGATAAAGCCCGCATTGTCCGGGCTTGCTCTTGAGATAGAGATAGCGAACACTCTTCCGG
>Ga0268280_1001659_pt1 | contig 14406 bp, 14 predicted proteins | sample saktaG_9_FD_190139 | JGI IMG/M metagenome (GOLD analysis project Ga0268280, IMG submission 190139) | Saline water microbial communities from Sakinaw Lake, British Columbia, Canada - sak_2011_5_24_40m | ecosystem: Environmental > Aquatic > Non-marine Saline and Alkaline > Saline ... | reverse complement strand
GGATATAAGATCAATTCCGCGCTCAATAGTTTTATCCAGTATAGAGTTGTCCTTACCACTAACGAGAGCGACAAATCTCCAAGCATATATGCGCTTAATGATTTTGCTATTAAACTTTCCTTTACGGGCGTAGATCATAAGAATAGCGTCGAGGTTACTTACGAAGCCGCGCAGGTATTAACACCCGCAGTTTTGCCCGCGATTATAGATACAGCGCAGGATAGGGTAGAAAGAATTACCGCAGGTGAGGGTGGAGCACTTCAGGATATACACGCATTAGTTTCACCCAGTCTGTTATATTCATCGGATGATATATTAGGTTTTTCAAATCAGATATCTGAAAGCGTTCTTGATAACAGCGAGCCCATAGCCACAAAGTTCAATCTCGACGCGAGCGGTAATATGAATGCCGAATATGTTCAGAAGAAAGACGGCTCGATCGAACATTATGATGCGGACGGAAAGGTGCGCTTCGTAACGGATGCTAATGGTCAGCTTTTAATGAGGTATTACTATGACGAACAAGGTAATCTTAAAGACGTCCGTCTCTGGGCCGAGAGAAATAACCTCTCTCACCAGATCATAAGCGCCCAGAATGAAATCTTAAGAAGAGAAATAGAAGACCTACAGCGACTTGCCAGTGAGGTAGGGGCAAGCCACGCCCAGCTCGATATTCAAGTAGCCGAGGTTCAGGTCGAGCTTGACGAGGCGAGGACCGAGATAGAGCATTACCGCTATATAACCTACCAGACACAGGCCGCGTCGACATTTGGATCGAAGACAGTTACGGTCATGGTAGAGAACCCCTATTACGCGGGAATGATCGCGAAACTCGACCTTGCCGAACAGAAGTTCCGTGACAATGCGGAACTTGCTTATTTCTCGCTTCAGAATATGCAGAGTGTATCAAAGGGCCGCATTGAGGCCGCGGTTACAGCGGCTTTTTCCAATCTTAATCGTCAGCAGGATGTGTCTATGATTCAGATATTAAGGAAAGAGCTCACTACAGTTATTTATGGTCACTACATAAAATACTTAGGCCGGCTTCCCGACGCGAAAGAGCTTAATGGCTTAATAGAGAACTTAGCCGAGAAGAGCACGCTCCTACAGTATACCTATACACTCAATATAACCGCTCTAAAAGCTGATTTAGAATCAAGACCCGACAGGCTATCGCGCGTCCGGGAGATAACTGATATCGTAAACGGCGTTGAAGATACTGTCGCAAACAAATATTTCGCTTCGGCGGATGACAAAGCCGCGCTTATAAGATCGCTAGGCTTGGTTAATGAAAATATTGTAGAATTAACATCAGCCGACTGGACACTGATTGACAATTGGCTCAAATTTAACCAGCAGAATACGATGCACTTTGGCCAGAGCGCATTCCTTGTCTTAAAACAATTAATAGATGATTACTACATTGCCCATCCCGAAGCTGTAAATAGTTGTGAACCCAGCGAGGCAAGATACGTTAGGCTCGCTATAAGGGCCATACTTATCGATATTATAACAGGCGTAATCAATCCTTTTACCGAAGGAGACCTGGAGCTATCGCTTTTTGCATTAAAGGCCGTAGCGCAGCAAGAAGGCCTTGATCTCGAAGCTTATAAACTTACCTGGGATGATCTTGTGAAACGTGCCGGAGATTATATAGAAGGCGACAGGGAAAAAGTTATTGTCCATATGAATTCCAATCACTACGTGGTGGTTACCGGAATAGACGCCGAGAATAAAGTTACCTACTACGAACCGAACATGGGCGAAAAAGGTGAAAGCATCACCATCTCCAAGGAAGAGTTCCTTAATATCTGGAAAGGCTATACCCTCTCCGCGAGAGCCCCTCCCGAGGCCGGTAAGAAGCTCACATCTCTCGAAGCCCAGTCCATTAAAGGCTCCGACATCTTTCTTGTAATATCCATCGTCTGCTCGATCATATCGTTCGCCCTATCGTTCATCGATAACGAATTTTGTCAGATCCTAAGTAAGATCCTCGCCATCGTGGCCGTAGTGACGGGATTTCTTGATATGATGCCCTCCCTTTTACGCGGCCTTGCCAACATATTTCAGAATCTATCGTCGAGCATGACATTCTTTAAAAATCTTTTCACGATAAGTTTTACCAAGATATGCGATGGGTTCTCCAGGACGCTCGCGTCTTTTACTAAAGAAGCTCTCCTGCCGAATATAGGCGGGGCCATTTTCAGGACCTTAATTGCTATACCTACCACAATTACCATATCGCGCGGGCTTGAGTTTATGGGTATGGATTCAGGAGTCGCGCGAATTGTCACAAGCTTTGTTTCAGGTGGGGCATTCGGCGCAAATGCTAAACTCTTTGAATTTACTCTTGGCGGAGCTCTTACGGGCCTTGCCATACAAGGCGTAACGGAACTCGGTAATGTTTTTGGCATTGACCCTAATCTGACCGCGGTTTTCGCTACAGCCGCAGGCGCGTTTGTGAACGCGGCGGGAAGCAGCTTTAACCCGACGACAGGGCTATTCGATTTCGCTAGATTCGGTACTCTGATAGGTACAACCGTCGCCGCCAATATTGCCGGAGAATTAGCTTTCTATTCGATGAATAAAATTGGTGAGCTTGTGGGAATCGATCCCAGAATATCCTACTTGGCGGGCATAGGTGTAAGGTCAAGTATCAATGTAGGTCTAAGTGGCGGAACTCCTTCCGAAATATGGACTTCCGTTCAAAACGGACTGCTCCAAGGGGTTACGAACATAGGGCTAAATTATGTGACACAGGAGTTAGGCCTTAACCCTCTATTGGCTAACATCGGGTTTTCGGCTATATCTACAGCCTTAAATGCGGGTATCCAGGCTCTTATGCCGAATGGTCAAAAAGACGTATTTAAGTTCATGTTTGACACTTATATGGACAATGCCATGACATTCCTTGGCTACGGCGACTCGCCTTGGCTACAAGCGTCTTATATGGCTCAGATATTGGATTTTAGCGATATAGTAAGACAAAAAGGATTAGGTGAGGCATTAAATATCTATGGCTCAGGTTTTTTCAATGCCGTGGCGGTCAATCAGATAGTCAGGACAGGCTATACGCTAGGCGGATATTTTGAGCATATGTTACAAACAGGGCAGTATAGAACCGAAACGGTAAACGGCCAACAAGTCATTGCCGTGGATACGCCTACGCAATCCGATGGCGGGCATAGCACAGGGTTATTCAAATGGCTGGTAGATGCAAGTGATTGGGATCCGCTTGGGCTAGGGGTCACCTCCGGGAATGGAGATGTATCTTGGAGCCTAGGTGAAATAGGCAAGGATGGCTATGCGAAGATGGGTTTCTATGACGATACCACTATGTATAACGAATGGGGCAATCTCGGCATATGGCAAACCATAGACAACGGCAACCAGACGTATGCAGAGATAAAAGATAATACCGGTAAGGTTATCTTTGTTGTAGAGCCGACATTAGGCGGTGGTTATAACTATTACAATTCGTATGGAGATTATGTCGATGCAGTTATTAAGAGTTATGAGAATGGATATAATGTTAGCCTTAAGGATGGTGCAATATTTAACCAAGGCTATAGAAGTAGTATCTTCGAAGGCGAAGATGATGGACTTTCTTGGTTTGAATCCTTAGGAATAACTAAAGATGTGTTATCAAACATGCAAGATGATGTAACTATCGATTCTATCGGAAAGGTTTCGCATAATTTATATTGGCAAGCCGGTGACTCCCAAGAGATTCCGGATAATTTTATTGAAGTATTTAAGACGCCAGAGGCGAAAGAAAGAATAGCCAATTATTTAGAAGGTTTTGAGTATCGAACTAACACCGAAATAGCCAATCACTTTGATAATAATGCGACGCTTCTAAAGACTGCGTATGATAATGGGACAGTGATATCGGTTCGTGGTAGGGGTTTTTCAGCAGATTTAATAAAGGTTGCTACGGAAGGTCCTATAAATCACACAGCGATTATGTATATTAACGATGCAGGTGAAAGATATGTTGTCCAAGAAAAGGGTCCATTCTGGTGGAACGGTTTGGAAAAATATAAGTTAGATGATTGGTTAACAATATATAAAGCAACAGGAACGGATATAAACATTGGCTATCTGCCAAATAACCCGCAAGTAGCGACAGATATTAAAAATAGCATCGAAAGAAACCTGTTCTATTGGAATAGAGATGTGAATGGCAATTGGACTGTAACCGATGAGTTGGTGCCTATGCCATATGATACGACAGGTCTTGCAGGTATTCATTTGGCTGGAACTGTTTGTAGTGGTTTAATAGTTCAACTTTATAAAGATGGAGGGCATCCTATTTTTACGCCAGACACAATCCCTCAGGATGACCAATTACTATATTCTCCAAACGATGTTTACAAAAGATTGAGATTGATAGGATATGTTGAATAATTCCACAATAGTAGTAGAATATAAAGATATGCGAAACGAAAAATACCTAACTATATCGTATATATTAGCCATTGCCTATATTATTGCAGCATATTTTTTCTCTGGATGGTCTTTTCATATGGTCCCACATAAGAATATAGATGGGAAAGCCATATTGGACGCATTGGTGTGCATTTACTTGTTAATATTGGGAGTTCTATTATTAGTATCATCACTTGGGATTACTCATGACAAGAGTTATGGGTATAAACTTTATAAAACAACGTTCTGGTTTGGGCTGATAACATTAGTTTGTGTTAGTATTGGCGGAGCAGTCATTATTCTTAAAGATATACTACTCGGGACGTTGCAAATTGGCTCTATAATGGGGCTGTTTTATTTGCCTATGGCTATATTATATTTGAGTCAGAGACGCAAAATATAAGGTGGCGAGTAAGATATGAAAAAAATAGTAGTTGTGATGTTGGCTTTCTTAATGTTCTCTTCCGTAGCATATACAGAGGCAAAAATTAACGATGAACTATCCAAAAAGATTAGCGAGGCTGGTAAATTAGTATTTCAAGGTAAGTATGATGAGGTTATTACTCTTTTAGAAAACAAACTTCCTGCTGATATAGAAAAAGGGATGAGCAAGGAGGACATCGCTACTATTGGTGTTGGGTATAACAATCTTGGCATAGCATATCTGAAGTTGGCTAAATTGGATAAAGCGATTATAGCCATTAATAGATGTAAAGAAATTTTGCCAAAGTGGTCTGCACCATATTATCTTTTGGGGCAGGCATACTGTGGGTATAGTATGTTTGAAGAAAGCGTGTTGAATTTTAACAAAGGTATCGAGTTAGACTCGAATGCCGCAGACCCAACCGATTATCAACTCCTCATAATAAGTAATCTCAAGCTTAAAAATAAAAGCGAAGCCGAACGGATATTTAATATTGCCAAGTCAAGATATAAGGATAAGTTTGCTCCAAAATCTGTTGCCGATATTAAGCAACGTATAAACACATCAATGCAAAACGACGAGAGGATTGAATTAGGTGCACGATATTTTCATCAGGGAGACTACGAAAAGGCAAAGAAAGAATTTGAAGGTGTAACAGCGGCTGACAGTAATAATGCCGTTGCCCATTATAATCTCGGCAAGATTCTGATAACTACAGGGCAAGTAGATGAAGGCATAAAAGAGTGTGAGAAATCGCTTAAATTAGGACTTGATGATATCAACGTCTATCAGACGTTATCTAAAGCATATCTGAAGAAAGGGGAATATCAGAAGTCGCTCAAGATGTATGAGAACATTAAGAGGCTGAACCCCAAAGATGATACTGCTTATTTTGCCTGTGGTGTGCTATATATCGGGTTACGTGATGCATTAAAGGCACGGGAAGAGTTCAAGAAGGCAGTTGAGTTAAATCCCAACAATACTGAAGCACATTATGAATTGGGATGGCTATATGCTGATTACGAGCCCGATTATGCACGGCGAGAACTTGAGACAACACTTAAACTAAACCCTAATCATCAAGGTGCAAAGAAGGAAATGGAAAGACTCAACAGTAGAAAGAAAAATTAGCACCCCAGAATGTAATATTTTTTTCACTCTCTTTCAACATTATGCCACAAATTTTATGTGGCATTTTTTTATAGGACCGATTTGCCATTTCTGAAATTGTGGTGTATAGAAAAGCAGGGACGTTCCCCATTATAGAAAAGCAGGGACGTTCCCCATTATAGAAAAGCAGGGACGTTCCCCATTATAGAAAAGCAGGGACGTTCCCCATTATAGAAAAGCAGGGACGTTCCCCATGGCGACAGACTCATGGGTTGTAACGCATTGTGAATTAACATGTTACAGGTGTGGCAGTAGTATATTTTAAAATAGTTGCAACTTTTTGCCTCTTTTTTACGTCTTTATATATGGAGACATATTTATAGACTAAAAAGGAGGCTCTATATGTCAAGACAAGCCCGCTTACTGGAAGATGGCGGTTATTATCATATCATCACTCGCGGCAACGACCGCAAACGGATATTCCGGTCCAATCCCGATTTTATATATTTTATCAAACTCATCAAAGAGGCTTTAGAAAAGAAGATCCTCTGTATTCATCATTATTGTTTAATGAATAATCATCTGCATTTTTTGATAAGCGTTATTGACTCAAAGCGCGCCCCGAAGTTTTTCCAAAACATATTTCAGCGTTATGCTTACTATTTCCGTAAGCGCTACCGGCATGTAGGCTATCTTTTTCAAAACAGATATAAGAGCAATCCAATAGAGAAGGAGAGTTACTTATTAGAATGCTCACGCTATATTGAGAGAAACCCTATAAGAGCAGGTATTGTTAAGGATCCGGCTGATTATCGCTGGTCCAGTTATTCATATTATGCCTTTGGTAAAAAAGATGATATAATAACGCCAAATCCTGCATATATTGAATTATCAAAGGATGAGGAAGATCGTAAGCGTTTATACAGGGAATACATTCTCCATGAAAGGCTGTACGAACATATTGTAGATAAAGGACTTGGAATTGGTTAGTGTGTCCCTCAGGGGAACGTCCCTACATTCTTACTCCGGGGAACGTCCCTACACGGCACATGTGCAACTTAGGGGCACCGTTCCCATTATTTGATTAAAATTATCTTTCTTTACATCAACTCTGTGATATGGTATATTTGCGTTTGTAAATTGGAGAAATTATAAATGAAGAAGAATGGCAAAAAGAATATACCCGCTGGAAACAAAGACGAATTCGAGCGCTTTACCAAGATATTATTGGAGAAGATGGATTCTACTGTAAAAACCGTTACAGAACAATACGGTGGCATTGTCAAAAAAATTGATAATGTAGCCAACGACGTTAATGATCTCAAGGATGATATGGCTATTGTGAAGCCTGCTGTCGAAATGCTAGGTAGGGACATAAAAGAGATTAAATCAGAACTTCATTCAGTAAAGATGGCCGTGATGACTGTCAGCCATGAAATCGGCGGTCATGAAAAACGCATCAAAAAGGTTGAAGAAAAAGTTTTTGTATAGTATCTTCCTTCCTAAGCAATACTTCCCAAACACACCTTTTGAAAAACACCACAAAGAATAAAAGGGGTCAGACCCCTTTGAACCTTGACATAAAGCCGCGGGATACTATATAGTCTATATGATGGATATCGCATTCAGGGTTTCATTAATCACATCTGTAATTATTCATTCCGCTTTTATTACCGCGATGAATTTCTCTACGATCCTGCCCAGGCCGGAAGACGCTAAGAGGCCCGTAGTCGTCGATTATGTCCGACAGGAGATAATTCCCGAACAAAAAAGACAGGAGCGCGTTCGCGATAAGACCAATGCCGAGACGCCGCAGGTGTATATTCCCCAGAAAATTTTGATGGCCGATCTTAGTAAGGATACCCCCGCGCCCGCGATAAAATCTAAGACCGCAAAGCCCGCCACATCAGATGAAGCCGTAAAACAGGCAAAGCTTGCAAAGACGAGAGATTATATAAGTTATAACCAGATCATCCGACAGAAGATACTTGGCAACCTTAAAAGGCGCTACAACGAGCGCTATGAGGAGGGGAATGTCGCCCTTACCTTCACGCTAAACGCGAACGGAACGTTTTCAGCGCTCGATGTGGACAGGGCGCATTCAACCGGAGCAAGCTCCCTCGTAGAGATCGCGTCGTCCAGCATCCGTGAATCCTCACCATTTCCGCCGTTCCCGAAAGGCCTCTCCGTCCCGAGGATGTCATTCAGCCTCGTCATCGAATTCCGGAAGAATTAACTCCGCCTACCGCCAGAAGGCAGGTGCCGCTCACCCGGCCTTTTGTCTTTAGAGCTCGCGCTTACGCCACCGTTCATCCAACTTTAATCCTTGTAGCCTGCACGCGATGATAGCTAAACACCTGTCTATAGCCGCCTATCCAAACTAAGCGCTCGCCATCAGTACAAAAGGCCAGGTGAGCGTCACCTTACAGAATTTTGAGTAGTTTGTATACTCAATCTCGCAGGTCACATGTAGCCCTAACCGGCGCTAACCTACGAGGTTGAATTTCTATTTACAGAGGGAGCGTAGCCGGTAATTTTCTTATGCTTAAATGATAGGCAATGGCCACCCGGACATGTGGGCTGAACCGTATAAATTTTGCGCAGCACTTAACTATTACGTAGTTTTATATCAAAATACCTATATAGTTATAAATACCATGCTAATCCTTGACAAGCAAAATTAGGTGCCTGCCTGACTGCGTGCCACAGACTTCAGGCAGGCAGGAAGCCCACTGTCCGGGTGGCCAATATTGCTGTCGAAAAGGTAGAAGAAAATTACGGGCGAAGCGGAGTTTACGCTGTCATCGCAATATAATAATGTCCGGTTCTAGCAATGTTAAAATGTCCTGTTTCAAACGTGTTATAATCCCTCCTTCTAAAGGAGGGCGTTATGACAGGGAAGGACATGATTGCGATGAGTCAGGAAGATTTAAGGCGGCTAGAGGTTATACATAAGGCCATAGATAAGCGCGTAACTCAAGTCGAAGCGGCTGAGATATTAGACTTAAGCGATAGACAGATAAGAAGGTTAGTGATCCGCGTATCAGAAAATGGCGATAAGGGCATTATTCATCTGTCTCGGGGGCAACCATCACATAATGCCAAAGACCCTAAAATAAAAAATAGGGCTATTAATCTCTGTAGAAAAACGTACGAAGGATTCGGTCCCACATTAGCAAGTGAGAAGCTCTTTGAAAGAGATGATATCGAGATAAGCCGTGAGACGCTTAGGCAGTGGCTAAAGCGCGAGAAGCTGCCTTACAAAGACCGTAAGAAGCGGCCTCATCGCCAGTGGAGAGAGCGTAAGCACCATTACGGCCAGATGGTCCAGATGGACGGTTCTCATCATGACTGGTTCGAAGGTCGCGGTCCCTGGTGCGTGCTCATGGGCTATATCGATGACGCTACAGGCATACCATTCGCCAAGTTCTGTACTTATGAGGGCAGCTTGACGGCCATGAGCGGCTTTAAAGGCTATATCAAAAAGCATGGCATACCTTTGAGCGTCTATCTCGATAAACACACGACGTATAAATCGACTAAGAAGCGTACGATAGAGGATGAGCTTAATGATATAGACCCATTAAGCCAATTTGGCAGAGCGATTAGCGAGTTGGGCGTACAGCTTATTCATGCCAATTCGCCCCAGGCCAAGGGCAGGATAGAGCGGCTCTTTGAGACATTCCAGGACAGGGTTATAAAAGAGATGAGACTTCGTAAGATTGGGTCCATAGAGGACGCTAATAAGTTCCTGGAATATTATATCCCGGTATTCGCGAAACGGTTCGGAGTGCCGCCGGCTAAAGAAGGCGACCTCCACCGGCCTTTACCAAAAGGTATCGATCTCAATCGGATACTATGTGTTAAAACGGAGAGGACCTTAAATAACGACTTCACGATAGCGCATGATAAGAAGCTCTATCAGATACTCGATAATACGGCAGCCAAAAAACTAATAGTCGAAGAGCGCATTGATGGCTCTATGATCATGCGCTACAAGGATACCGTTCTTAGATTCAAAGAGATAACCACAAGGCCGGCGAAGAAAAAGAAATTATATGAATTCAAAATGAGGAAAATATATACACCCCCGGCTGATCACCCGTGGAAACGAAGCTTTAAGTTTAATCCACAATATCCACAGTATCAACAAAGAGAAAAGGTAGCCCCAAAAGAGAAAGGACTACTACTAACTGTATAAAACAAAGAAACCGGACATTTTAACTTTGCTACAATTAGGACATTTTAACCTTGCTATAACATACGACATATATTACTATTGACAAATAGGGATGATATGATATACTTGTATTGTAAGAAAGTAAGGAAGTAATGCAAATAAAAAAGGAGATATAGGATGAAGACATTAAACAGGGGTAGATATTATCTTTCGCATGTAACCTCAAAAGGGCAGACTACTATTCCACGAGCTGTAAGAGACATGCTTGGCCTTAAAGAAGGCTCAGAGATCGCTTTTAAGCCAGCTCCACATGGTTTTATGCTGGTAAGGGTAACGACAACGATCAAGGAAGAGAATCCCTATACGCCCCAAGAATGGAAGAAGATCGAGAAGCTTGCTTCTACGAAAGGAAAGACGTTTGGTAGTGCAGAGGCAGCCTTAAAGCATCTACATAAGGCTTAAATCGTGAAGATAAATATTAAGCCTTCCTTCGATCGAATCTATAAGAAACTTCCTCATTCCGAGAAAAGCCAAATAGATGAGAAGATCACAGAGCTTTTCAATTACTATAATAAGGACGTGTTATTCTCCGGACTAAGAGTAAGAAAAATGGGCGGAAAGGACAATTACTTCGAGATAGATACTGCCTCAAACAGACGCATCTTGATCAGAAAACAAAAGGATCTCATAGAGCTCATCGCATATGGCAACCACGATGAAATTAAGAGATTCTTAAAGGATTTTTAATTGGACGGACAATGTACGCGGAGGAATGAAATGCGATTTAATAAAAAGCAAAAAGGTCTGATGTATGGAATAATATTTTGGATGCTTCTAAGAATTGTTTATCTTCCACTGGTAGGGAGCAAAAGTTTGTTAGATATGAGCGAATTAATAAAGACAGTAGGTGTTATGCTGTTTGGAATCATACTCATTTATCTTATAAAGGATAAGAAAACTTAGCAACTATGAAAACTGGTGTCGAACTTATAGTTGGTCAACTTGTCGTATCTTTATTTTTGGGATTTTTAGGAGGAATTGTAGGCACTTTCTTTTATCTATTCTTAACAGGGCAGTCCTTAGCTATAAAAAGAGTAAAACAAATCTTTAAAATCTACCTATTGTTTTTTAGCCTGATTTTTACATTATCTTTTCTGTTGCTGCATTTTTTTGGCTAACCCAGTTTGCCTAGAAATCAGATATATATCTTAGTTCGAGTCCAACGCGGCTCACCATCTTTTTTATCAAGAAACAGATAGGTAGATAACATAGCAAAGTAGCCGACGTTTAAACGTCGGCTACTTTGCTATGATTCCTCGACGAGGAATACGTTCGTTTTATGCTAATTCTACGTGTTTGATCCACCGTGCGCAATGCCGCTAATTTTGCTCCAGGACGTCCCTAAAGGCCAATTCTCGCGTCAATATGCCTATCAACCTATCTAGTTCCGGATGTTTTTAGTTTTAATGATATTAGTGGAATATTGGGCTACAATGGGCATTGATTTCCCGACCCGCTATGATATACTTATCGCAAAGGAGTAAGTCATATGAATGGAAAAAGCCTCAAAGCTGTAAACGCAATTGCTAAAACCTGGAGGATTTGCGGCATATTTTTTATCTTTTGTGGTGTTGGGGGCTCGCTTCAAGCCAAAGGAGTTGTGGGCTCGCTTTTATATTTAATTGGCCTTCCATTTCTTGGCATTAGCTTAATAGTATCAGGAACATTTATGATGAAATTGAGACAATGGGCAAGGAAACTATTTACTTTTCAAATGTGTCTCATAATTGGCTGTGTAATTTGGGGAGTTATAAGATATTGTATTTTTTCGTGGGTTGATGTCGTTTGTTTTAGCGTTACATTTCTACCTGTGCCGATGTACTCTATTTATTATATTACTCGCCCAAAAGTAAGAGAGCAGTTTAAGTAATGGCTATTAGTTCTTTTTACAGTAATATTTAAATTCAACCTTGACAATACAACCATTTGGTTGTATGCTTTATATGTTACAAGTGTAACATGCTAATAGGTTTTGACAATTTAAAGTTGTACTTTAAAACAGCAAGTGTGTACATCATGATAAGGTTTGTTGAATTTCCAGTATTATCCCGCGGGCAATTGTAAAAACCCACCTGCTAAAAAACGATTGACTCGGAATAGAAGGTGTTCTATAATATCGAACAGTTGTACTATGCTATAGAACAGGAGGAAAAGCATGCTGATACCAGCCGGTAGAAAAAAGATGTTAACAGTGTTTTTGAATGATCCATTCAAGGAGGTTCATCTTAGGGAGATCGCTCGTTTGTCTAAGTCCTCTTTGGCAAATGTTGATAATTCCATGCGTCTTTTTGTAAAAGATGATATTTTTAAAAGACGAGATGTATCAAGCGCTACCTTTTTTAAACCCAATCTTGAAAATGAAGATCTTATTAAATTATTCGAACTTTTAGAGCTTGATAGAAAAAAAGCCTTCTACAAAAATAACAAAAATATCGCCAGGCTTCTTAAAAAGTATACAGACGCCGTCATAGAGTTATCAAATAAAAATATCCAGCTTGTTGTACTTTTCGGCTCTGTGGCGAGAGGAGAATGGACAAAGGGCAGCGACATAGATATTCTGGCGGTAGTCTCGGATAAAGAAACCGAAGTCACCGGCATATTAAATAAAGCCAAAACAGATGTAAGCCCGCTATTAGAAATACGACCTATAAGTACTACAACGAAAAAGTTTGTGGAAGGGTTTAAAGGAAAAACCGAATTTTATGATAATCTCTGGAAAGACCGCGTAGTGCTATACAATGAATTTTTATTCTGGCAGTTAATTAAGGAAGGGGGTAGATAAAAATGTCTGAAAATATCGAAAAAATTCTACTAGGGTGTTTTCATCCCAAAGAGGGAAGGCCAAATCTTCATAAAATCCCTATTAATATGGAGCGCGCGAAACAACATATTGATAAAGCCCGCAACAATTTAAGGGCTATGAAACTGATGTTTGATAATGACTTATTCGACTGGGCAACCATCTGTGGATATTACGCTATGTACCACGCTGTTTTAGCTTCGTTATTTAAAATAGGCATTCGTGCCACGGCCCACTATTGTGCCATAGCGGCATTCAAGGAGTTTTATGTAAAGCGCGGAAAAGTAAAGCCCGAGTATTTAGGCTATATCCAAAAGGCGAAGCAACTTGAGCAAAAATATGCCGAGACGCTTGACAAGGCTCAAGAAAGCAGGGTTATTGAACAATACGGTGTAGAACTCATTACCAATGACGACGCTGAATGGATTATAGAAGACGCTAAGGATTTTGTCCTTAAAATAGAAGAAATTTTAGCAGAATAAAATATGACTTATTGCAAAAAAGTAGATGAACATTTAAAGGAGAAGCTGAAAGACCCTTATTTCAAAGAGCTGTACGAGCTTGAAGAGCAAAAGCTCAAGATCGTAAAGCGGATTATCGAGCACCGCGTTAAAAACAAGCTAAGCCAGAAGCAATTGGCCGAAAGGGTGGGGGTTACCCAGCAGCATATCTCAAAGATCGAGAATGGCGAGTTTAGCAGTATGGCTACCCTAGAAAAAGTGCTCCTTTTCATAGGTTATACTGTCAGGATGCAAGCCATCCCGCTTAGCCAGGGTATTAGGCATAAGCTTGAACGGCTTGTTCATCCCAAAAGACGGGTCCAATTCGCCTAGAATCAGATATATATCTTAGTTTGAGTCTCGCCAGGCTCACCATTCTGCTTCGCCCTTCAATATGCAGACTGAGGTAGGGCTTCGCAGAAATTACTCAGGCAGAATGTTCCTGCGAAGCCATACCTCTATTTACGGGCTGATTGGCGAAGCAGAACACTTTTTTTACCTGAAATCAGATAGGCAGATAAGATCAAATGTAGGGCACCTTTAAAGGTGCCCTACGTCGTTTCGCGATTCCTCGACGAGGAATATGGCTGCCTATCAACCTATTGCAATAAGTAGACGCAATAAGTAGACGTCCTATTTGGGTACACCCTGGATGAGTAGGCTGTACCAAAGTAGGACGTCTGTTTGTATTTATTTTCTCTTGTTAATGAAGATCAGTATGTTTACCTTGCCTCATTAGGCGCAATGGGTTATAATAATAATATTCACAAGGACGTGATGATGAATAGCTATAATTGTAAATATATCGAAAGGATAAGCAACCTTGACAAGGGGTTGCTTTTTTGTTTTAAAAAATATGAATATGTTTAGTGAAATCATAGGTTGGATAGGTGTCGTTCTC
>Ga0268280_1001658_pt1 | contig 14410 bp, 14 predicted proteins | sample saktaG_9_FD_190139 | JGI IMG/M metagenome (GOLD analysis project Ga0268280, IMG submission 190139) | Saline water microbial communities from Sakinaw Lake, British Columbia, Canada - sak_2011_5_24_40m | ecosystem: Environmental > Aquatic > Non-marine Saline and Alkaline > Saline ... | reverse complement strand
CCCGCGGGAATGCGCCTGCTCGGCGATCATCGCGGAATACTTCTGATTCGGGAGGATGGAGAGCGTTATCGGATAGCCTGCCGCGAAAAAATCATCCATGTCGCTGGCGTTATATCCAAAATCATCCATCACCACGGCAACTCTGGGCTTTTTGAATTTTTTCGCTATCTCCGGCAGCGGCGCGGGCGTGATGGCAGCGGCGGCTTTTTTCTTCACAACCTTCGGAGCGACTATGCTTTTTACGGCGGGGACATACCTGTAAGAAGGCGCGCGTCGAAAATCAATACGACCTATCATGAATCCGACGACGAGCGATGCCAATATCAGTGCCCCCGCGAAGAAACGGCCTTTGTTCATTACTTCTCCCCGTAAAATTTAAGTGCTTTTAAAAGGCCTATAGCCATTTTGAGCTGCTCATCCTTATCTCTGGAAAGGACATCCTCATCTTCAGTTTTACCGGATAAGTCAGGAGGGTTTTTCATCCCATTCTCCACAATCGAGCCGTTTTTATCGATAACGACGTCCGGGACTATGCCTTCCTTCTTTATCAGCCTGCCTTTTGGCGTGTAATAGTACGCGGATGTAAAACGCAAGGCCGTTCCATCCTCGAGCCCCTCCACCGTCTGAACCGAAGCCTTGCCGAATGTCCGGGTGCCGATAATTACGGCGCGTTTATTATCCTGCATGGCTCCGGCAAATACCTCGGCAGCGCTTGCGGAGCCACCGTTAACCAGTATCATCATCGGAAAATTAGGATGAGCGAATTTTCCTCCAGACTTGTAAACTGTGTCATTTTTCGGATCACGCGTCTTTATCGATACCACGACCGCGCCTTCCGGTAAAAATCTTTCACAAACCGCCGCCGCCGCATCCAGAAGCCCTCCTGGATTATTTCGCAGGTCCAGCACCAGGGCTATCAATCCCTGCGACTCCAGCTTTTTAAGGGCGATATCGAGATCGCGCGGAGTATTTTCCTGGAACTCCACCAGTTTTATATATCCTATCTTGCCGTCTATAAGTTCGGCCGATTTTATGCTCTTCACTTTTATTACGGCCCTCCGGATCGGCACATCGAATACCTTGTCGGACTTCTCCCTCCACATCGCAAGCGTCGCCGTAGTCCCGGGCTCTCCGCGCATCATCTTAACCGCTTCGGTAATTCCCATCCCTTCAGTAGCTTTCCCGTCGATCTTTATGATCCTATCCCCCGACTTTATGCCGGATCTTTCGGCCGGACTCCCGTCTATAGGGGTTATGACCGTCAAAATGCCGCCCTTCATCGCGATCTCAAGTCCGAGCCCTCCGAATTCACCTTTAGCGTCCGACTCCAGCTCCTCGTATTCCTCTTTTTCCAGGAACTGACTGTAGTCATCCAGGCCGGAGAGCATTCCTCTCATCGCTCCGTGAACAAGTTTCTTCGAATCCACTGGTTCGACATATTCAGCCCTCAGGATATTTATAGCCTCGCCAAAACGCCTAAGCTGTTCATAAAGCACGGAGTCCGAACCGGCTTTATCGCCGCCGACTTTATCGTATCCGCATACTGCCAGAGACGCCAGAATTACTAAGATCACCCCTAGGGTGAGAATTTTAGCGTATCTTGCCATTTAAACTCCGCCCTCCAGGATCTTTTTTAAGATATCGTTCACTATGGCCGGGTTCGCTTTCCCTTTCGTGCTCTTCATGACCTGCCCCACGAGAAACGTAAGCGCGTTCGTCTTTCCCGCCTTATAATCGTTTACGGACTTTTCATTTCCTGCGACAACCGACTTCACGACCGCCTCTATTTCGCCGCGGTCATTCACTTGTGATAAGCCCCTCTTCTCCACTATGACCTTCGGGTCAATTCCAGTATCCATAGCCTCCAGAAGCACGTCCTTGGCCATCTTGCCGCTGATGGCGCCTGAATCTATCATAGTCAAAAGCCCCGCCAGGCCGGCCGGCGCGATCCTCGCGTCTTTTATACCGACCGTCTTTTCCTTCAGAGCCGCCATTATGTCCCCCATGATCCAATTCGCTACCGCTTTGATATTTTTGCAGAGACGGGCCGACTCCTCGAAATATTCGGCCAGATCTATATCACTGGTGATAACGCCCGCGTCGTATTCGGACATCGCGAACTCTTTCGTAAATCTCGCGGCCCTGGCTTCAGGAAGTTCCGGAAGGCCTCTTTTGATAATTTCGATATTTCTCTTATCCACTACAAAAGGCACGAGATCCGGCTCCGGAAAGTATCTATATTCCTCAGCTTCCTCTTTTGAGCGCATAGAGTTACTGACCTCTTTATCCGCGTCCCACAGGCGCGTCTCCTGGACTATCTTTTCTCCGCTACCCATGGCAGATACCTGCCGCCTGGCTTCATATTCGAGGGCGGAGCGCACATTTTTAAATGAGTTCATATTTTTAACTTCAACCTTAACGCCGAGTTTAGTATCTCCCTTTGGCCTTATAGATATGTTCGCGTCGCACCGCAGGCTTCCTTTTTCCATATCGCAATCGGAGACCTTAAGATATCTCAATATCGCCTTGAGTTTTGTCAGATACTCGTACGCCTCTTCATGGGAACTCAAGTCGGGCTCAGTAACTATTTCCAAAAGCGGCATGCCGGATCTGTTGTAGTCCACAAGACTGTATCCGGGGGTATGCATAAGCTTGCCCGCGTCCTCTTCCATATGCACCCGCTTTATTCTGATTCGTTTACTTTGCCCGGAGGAAGTTATATCTATAAAACCATCGTACGCAAGAGGCATATCATATTGCGATATCTGGAAATTTTTTGGAAGGTCGGGATAATAATAGTTCTTTCTGTCGAATTTTATAAGATCCTGAATTTTACAGCCAAGCGCGAGCGCGACTTTTACGGCAAAGTTAAAAGCCTCCTCGTTCAATACCGGAAGACTCCCGGGAAAACCCAGGCATACGGGGCAGGTCTGGCTGTTCGGACGAGCGCCAAAATCGGTCGAGCATCCGCAGAACGCTTTCGTTCGCGTGGCCAGCTGCAAATGGACTTCAAGCCCTATAACCGTTTCGTATTTTGTCATAATTTCGGCTTCAGTTTGTGATGTTCCGTAGATTGTTCGAAGGTGTACGCCGCGCGCAGTATAGTTTCCTCGTCAAAAGGTTTTGCCATGATCTGCAGCCCTATAGGGAGTGCGCCAGCCGTAAGGCCGCACGGCACAGATATTGCGGGCAGCCCGGCTAAATTCGCCGGTATGGTGAATATATCCGAAAGATACATGCTTAACGGATCATTCATGCGCTCGCCTATCTTGAAAGCCGGTGTCGGAGAAGTCGGCGTGATAATGATATCGCAATCTTTAAAAGCTCTGTCAAAATCTTCCCGGATCTTCGTTCTCACCTTCTGGGCTTTCAGATAATACGCGTCGTAATATCCGGTCGACAGACAATATGTCCCCAGAAGTATTCGGCGCTTCGCCTCGTTTCCGAACCCTTCGGAGCGGCTCTTTATGTACATATCTATAATGTCTCGGGCGCCCTTGTCTCTCAAACCGTATTGAACTCCGTCGAACCTGGCGAGATTTGAACTGGCTTCAGCAGGCGCAACTATGTAGTAAGTGGCGACGGCATATTCGGTATGCGGGAGAGTTATATCTTTTATTTCAGCGCCGAGATCTTTAAGAACACCGATCGCCTTTCTGACTGAAGCCTCCACGTCTTTATCGATGCCTTTTATGAAATATTCTTTCGGGACCCCTACGCGAAGACCCTTAACATCCTTAACGAGCGATCGTTTATAATCAGGGACCGGCATATCCACCGACGTGGAATCCATTTCATCATATCCCGCTATTATGCCGAGCAGGAGCGCGGCATCCTCCACATCCTTCGTAATGGGTCCGATCTGATCGAGGCTCGACGCGAAGGCTATCAAACCGTATCTCGATACACGTCCGTAAGTGGGCTTCATCCCTACCACGCCGCACAATGCCGCAGGCTGTCGTATTGATCCGCCGGTATCGGAACCTATAGCCATTATGGTCTCGTCCGCGGCAACTGCCGCCGCAGACCCGCCGCTCGAGCCTCCCGGGATGCGATTGAGGTCCCATGGATTTCTCGTCGGCCCGTAGCAGGATGTCTCGCAGGATGAGCCAAACGCGAATTCATCCATATTGGATTTACCGATAAGATATGCCCCTGCGGCCTTAAGTTTCTTTACGACAGTAGCGTCATATGGCGGCTTGAATCCATCGAGAATACGGGATGAGCACGTCGTCTCTTCGCCGCTGACGCAAATATTGTCTTTTACAAGAACCGGGATGCCGCTTAAAACCCCGCCTCCTTCTGCGGAAGATGTGTTATTAACTCGGACGAAAGCCTTAACCCTCGGTTCAACGGCCTCTATTCGGTCGTGTACAGATCCGGCTATCTCGGCCTTGCTTTTTTTTAGGGATATGAGCTCGTGCGCCGTAAGCGCGTACAATTTTTCCATCTACTTACTCCCTATGACGGGCGGCACTTTAAAAAGCCCTCCATCTTTGGCAGGCGCGTTCTCAAGCGCTTCGTCGGAAGAAATAGACTTTCTGGGAACATCTTTCCTGAAAACATTCTTAAGCGTGGATAGTGCGTGGGTTGTAGGCTGGGTCTTGGAGGTGTCTAATTCATTCAATTTATCTATATAAGATAATATAAGGGCTAATTGTGAGCAATATTGGTCAAGCTCCTTTTCGTTAAGCTCTAATCTCGAAAGGTGCGCGACTTTTTCCACAACCTTCTTATCGATCGACTTCATGCGATATAAATTACCATAGCCGGCGCCATTTTTCAATGGTAAACGGCTCCGGCAGGCTGCCGCGCATCAAACCCAAACCGCGTCTCTAACCGGGTCGGTTACATGTCGCTTTACGTGTAACAACCGACCCGGTTACGAAGTACGGTAGCATGTAGACAAAGACGCAGCGCACCTTTAATGGTGCGCTACTTATTGCTGTGCTCTAAACTAGAGATGTGTCCCTCGAGGCGGGTGATGGAGCCGAGAGCTTCGTTGGTATGCTTCTTCTGCGCATCTTCAATATGGCCGATGATCGTGTTATATATAGCCTTAAATCGCTCAAAGTCGTTTCTAAGACCGCTGACCTTGCCTAATATCTCTCTGGCGCTCTCCTCGATCCTAAGCGCCTTCATTCCCTGGAGTATAGTGATAAGATACGGATATATAGTCTGAGGGGACGTAGGATAGACATGTTTTTTCATCGCGTATTCTATAATGTTGTTGGGTTCATCGAATTGCTCCGTCTTGACGAAAGCCTCGTAATATACGCTCTCTGAGGCGATATACATGAGCGCGAAATCCGTCGTCTTTTCGCCGGGCAATATGTATTTTGCAGTTTCATCTATCCTCTTTTTCACGGCTTGAGTAAAACTTTTCCAGTGGACTCTTTTTTGGGTTATATCGTTGGTGCCGAGCATCTTATTAAAATCCTCAAGCGACAGTTTGGAATCCACCGGAACGACGCAATCCTTGAATTTAATAACGAAGTCGACCGTTCCGGAGCTCAGGCGATATTGGGTATCGTACATGCTCCCCTGCAATATATCGGCCAGGGCCTTTTCCAGGAGACGCTCCCCGGCGGATCCGGCCGCCTTAGGCATCGTGAAAAGATTTCTCAGGGATGTGACCTCGCTCAAGACATCCTTCATGACAGCGGTCTTCTGATTCAAACTGCCCATACGCTCGTTCAGGCTCTCTATGGTCTGCGAGGCCTGGCGCCTCATCTCGTCATTCACCGGCATCTTGTCGGCGAGTTTTGCGAGGCCGTCGGATATGTCCTTCATGCGTATGACCAGATAGAATACGGCCATGCCCAGTACCGCGAGCGAAACGAAAGCGATCGCATTTAAAATCATAGCCCTAAATCTTTCTTAAGCGCCGGTATCTTCTCCATGGCCGCGGCGGCGCCCTTTATCATAGCCTCGTGCGCCCTTTCGAAAGATACCTGATTAAGGTCCCCGAGATCCACTTTTATCATGAAATCGGACTCGAGAGCCTGGTATTTATTAAGTTCTTCGCCTGTTATCTGGAATGATTGGAGTATCATCTGAAATATATTTTCAACCTTGCCGGTCTTGACGCAAAACCCGACGTCCACCGCAAGGACGTAGTCGGCTCCGAGACTCTTTGCTATCCGTGTAGGCACGCTGTTCTTTATGCCTCCGTCGACCAGAAGTTTTCCGTCTATCTGAACCGGATTGAAAATTCCGGGCCATGAGCAACTGGCCTGCACGATCTTTACGAGATCGCCTTTATTATATATTACTTCCTCGCCTGTCTCTATGTTTGTAGTTACAACCGTAAGAGGTATCTTACAATCCTCAAAACTTTTTCCATGCGTTAGTTGCCTTACCATAGCCTCGAGTTTCCTGCCGGCGAGAAGCCCCATCCTTGGTATAGTAGGATCCATAAGCTGGTTGGCGGAGAATTTTTCTGCGGTATTATACATCTCCTTTAGAGAAACGCCGACTGAATACGAAGCGCCGACAAGGGCGCCCATGCTGGTTCCTACTATGCTGTCGATCGGGATACCTTTTTCCTCGAAGACGCCTAGCACGCCGATATGGGCCAGCCCTCTGGCGGATCCGCCACCAAGTACCAATGTCACTTTTCTCTTTTTCTTTTTAAACAGATCGAGCGGATCGAACATTTTCACCTCTTTAGGATTAAGGTTAAAGATACTCTATTCAAATATTTCGGAAAGAAATTTTGAAGCTTTTCTAACGTCTTCTATACCGGCCGGCTCATGGATCTCGATAACCTTTATGGTACCCGGCTTTAAATACGGCTTCAACTTCCGAAAATCGAATGTCCCGGAACCCGGAGGCCGATGGTCATCCATGAGGCCAAGTATATCATGTAAGTGCACTCCGAGCAAGCGCCCGGCGAACTTATCGAGAAGCGCCGTATGTTTGTAAAATCCGAAGCGCTCAAAAACCTCCGCATGTCCAACGTCATGCCAGTAAAAAAGTTCGCCCGGAGCGAATCTCGAAAAAAGAACTTCAAGCTCGTCTATAAGCGGGATCTCTCGGTAGTGATATCTGTTCTCCACGCCGAGACATACGCCTTTATTTTTTGAATACGGTATCAGCTCTTCGAGACTCCTGGCGACATTGTCGAGGCATCCGACGGCATTATCGCGCCTTTCCGTTATCATGCTATCGCGGAACTCGATAAATCTACCCTCGTCATCGGCAAGAAGCGCCAGTTCGCGCATGCGATCTTTTATGCATACCCTGCCCGCATGCAAAACTACGGCCCGGGCCCCGAGCCTTGCGGCCCACTCGATCGTATTTTTGGCGATACCGACCGCGAGTTTTCTCTCGACTGCATCATGGGACGAAAGCGAGTAATGATCCGGCGATGGATGTTCCCTGCCTATCTCTGCCGGGAGAGGGCACATATTATGGATGCTCGAAACTTTTATCCGGCCGGCTTCCTTTTCGGATAATATGCTTCTGACCATTTCTTCCGTAAGCGAAAAACCCAGTTCAATACAGTCAAATCCGGCTAGTTTTATCTCCTTTACAATGTCCGCCCCTTCATTGTGTCTGCCGGAATTCCATGAGGTCGAAAGACTGAACATCATATCTCCTTAAAAAGACAAGGCCGCCTCTTTAAACTGTTAAAGAGACGGCCTATGGTAAATTTTCTATTAGAATCTGCTGCTCCCGCCCATCTTTCTCTTTCGGCGCTTGCGTTCGCTAGGCTTTTCGTAATGCTTCCTTGCCTTTAGAGTCTTAAGTATTCCCTCTATCTCTATTTTTTTCTTGAAACGCCTGAGCGCTTTTTCCAGCGGTTCATGCTCACCGACGTTTATTTTAGACATTAATATATCACCCCTTCTCTCATAATTTTATGTATTTTACCACCTGAGGCGCTATTTGTCAAGCACTGCCCAGAATTCATCGCTTTTTATGGGACACGCGTACGCGCTCTTGGCGTAATAATAGATGTCTTTGTCTGATGAGACAACCCTAAGGTTCTTTCTCTGTCTTTCGGGGATCTTTTCTATATATCCTTTTATATATTTGTCCGCATTCCTGGCCGCGACCACGGAAAACTTAGGACCGTTCTTATGCTCAATCCCGAGATATTCGTTCTTGGAATCGAATACCAGCACTATCGGATCGGCATGAGATCTTTGAAAATCCTCAAGCCAGCATATAAGCTCCAAAGCGGCCTCTATAGATCTCGCGTTATCATCGTCCGGTATTGAAGATGCGTCGCTTCTAAGTAAGTTCCAGCCGTCAATGATTATCGGCATCCGCTTCCTTTAAAGCCTTTGCTATTTCCTTATCCGAAACGAAACCCATTTCGCAAAGTACCTCCCCCAGCCTGAGTCCTCTGCGCCAATGAACCAAAAGCGCCTCATCCAGTTTCTCCGCCGAAAGCAGATCATTATCGACTAATATACACCCCAGAGGCCTGTAACTCCCGGGAACGCCTTTCGGCTTATAAACACAAGCGTCTTCGATACCGCGGTCCTTATCGTTTCTTCTGTCCGCCATGAACTTGCTTCCGTCGAATGTCTTAAGATACCTCTTAACCTCCGCGACCTTCTCATTTATCTCTACGGCGTTCTTGAATTCGGCGCGGCGGCGGCTGTTAGCTACCGCTATCGAGATGGTCATAAGCGGTATATTTTTGATATTATGCGTCCTGTCGCGAGCCGTTATGTAGCCCTTAGATCTGTCCTCGGCGGTATAGTGGAACGGCATCAGCCTATCAAATGAAAGTATAAAATTATGGCATATATCCCTGTGCTTTTCCGGGGTTGTAACAAAAACAAAGTCGTCTCCGCCTATGTGTCCTATAAAATCTTCCTTATTCCCAAATTTTGATACGGCATCATAAAGCATATAGGCCGACTGCATTATGGCGCGGTCGCCGCGAACATAGCCGTAAGTGTCGTTGAAATACTTAAAATTATCGATATCCAGATACGCGAAAGAAAAATCGCCCCCTGCTTTTATGCGATCCTTCAGCGTCTCTTCGATGATTCTGCCTCCAGGCAGGCCGGTAAGAGGCGTAGCGTAAAAACTGTATTGACTCCTCCTCATAGCCATCTCCACGCGCACGCGAAGGTCCAGCGGGTCAGGCGGTTTTATAAGATAGTCGTCGACCCCCTGCTTTATATTCAAAAGCTGTGATCTGAGCTGTCTTTTATTGATAAGTGTGATAATAGGAATAAATGCCGTGAGGAAATCATCTTTTAAAGCGCGGCATATACGGAGATTGGCAGTATCGGCGGAGTGAACATCGGCAATAATAACGTCGGGGGATGCTCTTCTTACAGGAGTTATGTCGGACAGGCTATCCTTAAATACGACGACATCATAACCCCATCCTTCAAAACAAAACTTCAGAACGTCCCTAAGCTCTTTATCCGAAGATATTACCAATATCTTCCTGGCTTCATGCATTATAAGAGGCTATTCTTTTGAACCTAGCGACTTGAACATGCCGCTTAAACTTTCGGCGGCCTTCTTCACGGTCTGCTCGGTTTGAGCTGCCGCATTTTTAGCGGAAGCCATTGTCTTACCGGCATTAGCCAGAGCATCCGATACGGATCCGGACAGGCCTTTCACGTCGAAGTTGGCCATACTCGCTATGGATGTATTCGTAAGGGCTTTAACGACTATCAGGCTCACAAGAGTAGCGGGGTCCTCAATATTTGTAAAAGTCTCATCTATATTTACATCAAATTCTTTGACCGACGGAGTAGGTCCGGACGAATAATCCTTATATACGGCTTTTCCTATCTTAAGAGTAAGTTTGTCGATCTTTATCTGGGGGGCTTTCCCGGGTTTTGCGGCGGCCGGCTTTGCCTGTTTCCGGGCGGATACGGACTTTAAAGAATCCAAATTAAGCTTGCCATCCTTGTTTTTAACTACTGTGAATTCGGCCAGATTAAATCTAACCTCCTTCAAATGGATCTTTCCGCCTATAAATGAAAGCGGAACATAATCTACATATATCTCCGGAGCGCCCACCATTATTGGGTCTTCAAAACCTTTCGGATTGTATAACTTTAGATCCTTTATTCGTATAACAGGTCTCAGCACCCCTACGCTAAAACCTCCAGTGCTAAGACGCAGACCAGTGACGATCTCAGTGCCTTTTTCAAGAGCTGCTTTGAATGCTATATCCTTGAAAACCGATAAAACCAGCAGAACCACAAATGTTATGACGACTATTCTCATCCATCTTTTCATGGCAGCGCCCTCCCTATGTTATCTCCGCCTCTATCTTGCTTATGAGGCCGGATATTTCCTTCACGGTTCCGGAAGGAAGAAGTTTCGATGTCTCTATATCTGTCCTGATGGTCTTAAGCGCGGTAATGAGGCGTTTCAACACGGAAACTCTTCTCTTGTGTCTGGCCTCGTCGGGCTCGAGCTCCTCCCTTTGCCTCATAAGAGTTGTAAGGTCTCTCTTCGCAAGGCCGGCGTCCCTGCCCCTCTCAAGTACCTCTTTCTTCAAATGTATATAGTCCGACCTATCCAGCATCTTTTTTGACTCTGCCAGGCGGAGAACATTAATAGCCTCATAAGTCGGAACTAAAGCGGCATTTTCCGGCGGGCCACCAGCTTTCTCAATATAAGACGGCTCTTCCTTCTCGAGGAAGTAGTAGGACTTCAGGAGTTTCATAGCGGTATTCTTCCGGATACCTATTTCCTTGGCGGCGTACGCGTCGAAGGTTTCATAGCCCCATTGCTTGTACATCCTGTCCTTCCAAACGGAATACAGGGCCTGTCCGAGCTCAAACCACGAGGTCTTGAAAGACTTGGCGCCGTAAAGCACGCGATGCCTCATCGACCCCTCTTCCACCGCTTCCAACTTCTTCTCGATATTCTCGATAGTCCTTGAGTTAAATTTTGTCATGCGCTGATTATACCGCACCTCTCCGATTTTTCAAAGCTCATTTTCACAGGAGGAGCGTAGCTGGTGGTTTTCGTATGCTGATACTACAGGGCGTTTCCTTTCGGGATAAGGCCTTGAGCGAATGTTGTAAAATTTTGATACCTTACGGCGGTACAGAACGGACGCTGAAACTGCTCTATAGAGGGGCCAGATTCTTTATGGCGGGGCCTCATAGCCCCGCCCTTTGCAGGTATTGTACGCAGGTTCAGCGGCCATCAAAATTTTACCACAGCAAATTTGGACGCCCGATCCAAATTTGCGACGAAGCTTGAAGGCCGGCCCGAAAGGAAATGCCTATCGAAGCGGCAGAAGAAAATCACAAGCGTAGCGGAGGCGTAGGCTTATTGTATTGACAGTGACGGGTGGCTCGGATATCATAATCGGATTATGAAACGCATTATAGTCTCGGCTTTTATCTGGATATCAACTTCTATCCTTATATTCATACTGTTTCTTGCGATGCTATTCTTCGCGATCGTTCTCTTCCCGTTCGACAAGCAAAGAAAAGTCGCGCACGCACAATGTTTTTGGTGGGCGGATGCCGTAATATGGCTCAATCCGTATTGGACGATCAAGGTAGAGGGACTCGAGAATATAGACCACAACAAGACATATGTCATCGTCGCCAACCATCTGTCGCTGGCCGATATAGCGGTCCTCTACAAGACGAGGATGCAGTTCAAGTGGGTGGCCAAAGAAAGTTTATTCAGGATTCCTGTCCTTGGATGGTGCATGTCGATAGGAAAACATGTGAGGCTTAAGCGTGGGGATTTTTCAAGCATTAAGAACATATATCGCGAAGCCGCTTTATGGCTCAGGGACGGGATGTCGGTTCTTTTCTTCCCGGAAGGAACGAGAAGTCCGAACGGCAAGATGCAGGATTTTCAGAACGGGGCCTTTAAACTTGCGATAAAAGAAAAAGTGCCGGTTCTGCCGATATCCATAAGCGGCACCGCCGACGCTATACCTAAGGGGAACTGGCTTTTTAAGACCAAAGTCGACATCAGCATACGCGTGATGCGACCCATAGAAACCGCCTCTTTAGGACCGGCCGACTTCGCTATCCTGAGAGATATGGCGAGTAAAGCCATCGGATCGAACTAGAATTATTTTCCTTTTTTAAACGGCACTCCCCAGATATTCTCCGCATACTCCTCGACCGCCCTGTCGCTTGAGAAAGGTCCCGATCTTGCCACATTAGAGATCGAACGCTTTGTCCATTTATCCCTGTCGGAATACGCCTTCGATACGTCGAGCTGCCTCTGGACGTATGATTCGAAATCCGCGCATACTAAAAAATAGTCCGAAGAGAGAAGCGACTGCACTATAGGATCGAAAAGCCCGAACTCCGCCGTAGAAAGGAAGTTGGCTTTGATCAGCCGGAATATCTCCTGAAGCATGGGTGAGTTTTCGACACAAGCATTTGGATTATACCCGTCGCTCCGCAGCTTCAGCACTTCCTCGGAACTCAGGCCGAACGTAAATATATTATCCTTACCTACGGCGTTCGCTATCTCTATGTTAGCGCCATCCATGGTGCCGATAGTGACCGCGCCATTCATCATAAACTTCATGCATCCGGTTCCTGACGCCTCGGTGCCGGCAGTGGATATCTGCTCGGAAAGTTCGCTGGCGGGAAATATCTTTTCGGCCAGGGAGACGCGGTAATTCTCCAGAAATACCACCTTAAGCCTGCCGTCCAGGGCTTTGTCTTTATTTATCACTCCGGCCAGATTGTTTATAAACCTTATTATCAATTTTGCCATATAGTAGCCCGGCGCCGCTTTTCCGCTGAATATAAAGGTTCTGGGAACTATATCGGTACTGGGCTCCTGTTTAACCTTTATATATTGGGACAAAATATAGAAAGCCAGCAAAAGTTGCCGCTTATATTCATGTATCCTTTTCACCTGGACGTCGAACATCGATGCCGGATCGATCGATATTCCGGATACATTCTTTATATAAGCCGCGAGCTCTTTCTTATTGGCATCCTTTGCTTCGATCCATTTTTTGGCGAATGACGCGTCATCTTTAAAGCGAATTAAGGCCTCCAATTTATTAAGGTCGGTTACCCATCCCTCTCCGATCGCGTCGGTTATTATTCCGGAGAGTTTCTTGTTAGCCTTTTTAAGCCATCTGCGTTGGGTGATCCCATTAGTAACATTTGTGAACTTCTCAGGCGAAAACTCGTAGAAATCCCTGAAAAGGTTCTCCGTAAGAAGTTCGGAGTGAAGTTTTGACACGCCGTTAACCGAATGACTTCCGATGACGGCGAGATTACCCATCCTCACTTTTTTTGGATCGCCCTCATCAATAACAGACATGCGGCGGAGTCTATCATTGTCGCCGGGAAACTTAATGGCCACATCTTTCAGAAATCGGTAATTTATCTCATATACTATTTGAAGATGGCGCGGGAGCATCTTCTCGAGCAACGCAACCGGCCACGTCTCGAGCGCTTCAGGCATTATTGTATGATTTGTGTAGGCGAACGTATTGACCGTTATGTCCCATGCCGTATCCCAGTCTAGTTTTTCGATGTCTATAAGAATGCGCATGAGCTCAGGTATGGCTATAGAAGGATGAGTGTCGTTAAGCTGTATGGCCACCTTTTCGGGCATTTTTTTAAGGTCCTTATTCTCCATTTTGAAGCGCCGTAATATATCGGAGAGCGACGCGGCCGTAAAAAAATACTCCTGTTTCAGCCTTAATTCTCTGCCCTGACTCACATTATCATTCGGATAGAGTATCTTTGAAATATTCTCCGTAAGGACTTTGTCGTATACCGCTCTCTCATAGTCGCCGTCATTAAAATAGCTAAGATCGAATTCTTCGGAACTTCTTGCGGACCACAGCCTCAGAGTATTGACAACGTCATTCTTATAGCCGGAAACCGGCATATCGTAAGGCATGGCTACAACGTCATCCGTATCCGTCCAATGAGCGTGAATATTCCCTTCCTCGTCTTTTTCAAGATAAGCCCTGCCGTAGTAGTGCACTTTGACGGCGTATTCCGGTCTTTGAAATTCCCACGGATTCCCCCGGGCAAGCCATTCATCCGGAAACTCGACCTGGGCGCCGTTTATTATCTTCTGATTGAATATTCCGTATTCGTACCGTATGCCGTAGCCGTGAGCCGGTATTCCAAGCGTTGCCATCGAATCGAGATAACACGCCGCCAACCTCCCGAGACCCGCATTGCCGAGCCCGGCGTCAAGCTCGCAATCTTTTACTTTGGTTATATCCAGCCCCATATCCTTAAGAGCCTCGCCGGTAGAATCATCTAACCCGAGGTTCATGATATTATTGCCGAGAAGCCTTCCTATGAGAAATTCCATTGAAAAATAATATACGCGCTTTGAGTTTTCATTATGATATCTCTGCTGAGTTGATATCCATCTCTCCACTATGCGATCTCTCACGGCTATAGCGGTAGCCATAAAGTCGTCGTAAAGCGTAGCGGTATACCTGTCC